>Ga0307416_100000509_pt1 | contig 19850 bp, 19 predicted proteins | sample DK1Cmetagenome_2_FD_203821 | JGI IMG/M metagenome (GOLD analysis project Ga0307416, IMG submission 203821) | Maize rhizosphere microbial communities from greenhouse at UC Davis, California, United States - DK15-C-3 | ecosystem: Host-associated > Plants > Roots > Rhizosphere > Soil | place...
AGGGATTTTTTTATCTGGTCAACGCGGCTGTAAATGAGACCATCAGATACAACCGTTTCGAGAACATCTGAATCGCCAATCTGCCCTGTACTCGATATTGCTTTTCCATTTACCCTGGTAATGCTGTAGCCCCTCTTCAAAACGTTTTGCGGATCCATGTTCGCAACCGTCTTGGCGATATTGGCCATGGCGGCGCTCTCCTGTTTCAGGAAAGAGCTGACCGACCTCTTCAGCAATTGCGTGTGCTGCAGCACTTCCTGTTCACGCCGCTCGCAGAGGGATTGTGAGACACTTCGAACTCTTTCCAGTAAGGACGTATGTACTTGTTTTTGACGAACAACATGCGCATTCGCCTGTTTCAGAAGGTCCCGCTCAAAACTCTGAATGTGATGATGGCTTTTAATCAAAACGTTATCCGTAACCGATCGGAAAAACCTTACTGTGTGACGAAGATTCTGTCGTTGTTCAGCGATGATGCGGCGTGACCTCGACACCAGCACTTCCTGCGCTTTCTGAACCGGGACTGAAAAATTGTGAAATTTCTGCAGTAGAAAGTCGGCGAGTTCCGTGGGCGTGATGGCATTTCGATATGCAACCATCTCCACCACTGTTTCATTGGTAGCATGTCCGATGCCAGTGATGACAGGCAATGGAAAAAGAGCAATATCCTTTGAAAGCTTGTAATTATTGAAGCAAGACAGCCCGACCTCTCCGCCTCCCCCACGTATGATGGCGACTACGTCGAAGTGGGCTGCCACTTTCCTGATCCGGTCAAGTTGCAAACGAATGGAGTCGACTGCTCGTTCCCCCTGCAAGAGCGATGGGAACAACACGTGAAAGAACTTGTAACCCCATGGATTGCCCTGGATCATTTTATTAAAGTCGGCATACCCCTTACTGGTCTGGACTGAAATGATTGCCAATCGCTGGGGCAAAAGTGGGAAAGGCAGCGATCTGTTCCGATCAAAAATGCCTTTCTTTTTCAATGTGGCAATACTCTCTTGTTTCTCGCGCTCCAGCTCGCCCAGCGTGAATACCGGATCTATGTCGGTTATCCTCAGAGCCAGACCATGCACCGGGTCGAATGTTATCCTGGCACAAAAGAGCATAGTGATCCCGTCAGCCAACGGCGTGTTCACGAGTGAGAGAAAGTGTTTGTTTATGCGGTTATAATCGTCCTTCCAGAGCGTCGCCTTTACCTGTGCAATCACTTTTCCTTCGTGCTTTTCGACCAGATCGGGATAGCAATGACCGGAGTGGGGATAAAAATTAAGTTTGTTCATCTCGGCCTTTACCCAGAAGGAACTCGTATAGCGTGTCGAAAGTATCTTCTGTATACTGGTAGTCACTTCCAGGAGCGAGAAGATCTTTTTTCCGTCGATCAGATCAGGCATGTGTAAATCTATAATGCAATCACAAAAGAATTAAGCAAAAATAACGATGCCGGAAATTTGTCTGGAAAACTTTCTTCCCACCGCGCTTTGGCTGCCACTAATGCAGCTGGTAGGCAATGGCTGTTCACTCGCCAGAATCGTGCAAAAAAGCTGCTGAATTAGCGTTTTCTTTCCAACGGACACAGAACTGGCGGTGTCTAAACTGCGTTCAAAATCCGATAAAGACGTGCAACAGCAATAAGATTAAATGCGTTATGGAAAGTCCCTATTTTTTTGTCATCCTGTTATTTGTGATCGGCCTCGCGTGGCATTCTCTCCTCCTGCGACTCCAGGAAAAAAAAGAAAAAAAGTAGTGTGTTCGAAGTTGGGTTATCCTGTCGGGAATTGAATTCCTGCTTAGGTATGAAAGCTCCGGACAAGTTAAGTCTAAACTGGGAACGCCGCTTCGTCGGCGGAAAATTAAAAAAGGGCTTCACTGATGAAGCCCTTTTTTTACCTCCCCTACACAGCAATCAGGAGAATACGCTCATGATGCTTTCCTTCAAGGTAGATTTCTCTTCTTCCTCCTCGGCAGCTTCGACGTTCACGCCCTTTTCGGCAATTCGCGTAAGCAGTTCATCCGTCTTCTTCTCCTCATTCAAGGTTGTTCCCAGTGCGCTGGCAATTCCTTTTTTGTTCATGGTCCGGGCTAGCTGAGCCAGACCTCCATAAGCTGCAATCTCATAATGTTCGACCTTCTGAGCGGAAATGATGAGCGCGGCGTCACGTGTGAGCGTATCATCTTTGGTTTCTGCGATGATGGATTCACTCTCTTCAATGAGACCCTGCATGGCCTCGCACTTACGGCCCTGCGCTTTCTTGCCCATTTGCTCGAAGATCTTATCAAGCCGTCCTATCTGTTTCTTTGTAACTTCCAGATGCTGGTCGAATGCTTTTTTGAGTTCCTTCGAAGTGGCTGCCTTCGACATTCTGGGCAGAGCCTTTGTCAAAGCCTTTTCAGCCCAATAAATATCTTTTAGCGCATCCACGAAATAGCTCTCGAGCATGGAGCCGTTGGCATCCGTCTTTGATTCCGCCTTCGCATTCTTCTTCGCAGAAGGCTGCCTCTGAGACTGGCTTCCGCGTCTTCCTTTTGATTTAGTCTGTGCCATAGTTACTTTTCCGACATACGTAAAAACACCGTGCCACGGCAACCAAAGTTTATCATCAGGCAGGACGCGGAGAGATATATCATGAAAGGTAGCCTCTATGCACAGCGTACTCTAGTGCTCTCACGTCAGTGAAGTTGTTATGTTCTTCTTACACCAAGGATGACCCGGTCCGGCCGGAGCGTTACAAGAGGCTTGAGGTTTGGTTCTATGCCGCCTGGCACAAAGTCAAACATCTGCACGACGGCCTGTAGGAAGAGAGTCATTTCCGCCATCGCAAAATTGTTTCCGATGCAAAGCCGGGGGCCTGCTCCGAATGGATAGTATGCCTTCGGCTTGTCTTTGCCTCCAACATCGTTCATGAATCTCTCGGGCCTGAAAGCCGCTGCATCCTTCCAGAAATTCTCGTCGCGATGTAAGCCATAGTAAAACAATATGACGATGGTGTTCCTGGGAAAAGTAAAATTCTCATACGAATCGTCATGCAGCGCGACGCGGTCACTGATCCATGCCGGTGGAAACAGGCGCATGGCTTCCTTTATGACAGCGTTCAACCCATGGTGCATGACCGACTCTTCTATGCCAAGGTTCGATGTGGACTCTCTCAACTTCTTAAGTTCATCCGGATGATTTGCGAGAAGGAACAGCGTCCACGAAAGGGCGTTTGCAGTGGTCTCGTGCCCGGCGATGAGTAGTATGAGAATCTCATCGATTACCTGTTCTTCCTCCATGGGCAAACCGGTGTCTTCGTATCGTGCATCCAGGAGCATATCAAGAAGATCGTCAAATTTCCTTCCGCTCTCTTTCCGTGTCCGGATGATGTCCTGGATAATCTTGCGGGCGCCTTCGGCCTTCCGCAGGTTGCGCTTTACCTCACCCGAAACCTTGAACCACCAGCTTTTATGAGGCTGTCGGATATCTTTGATGACAAAATCCTGCGTATCGGTGATAAAGGCGCTTAGCTCATTCCTTGTCGCCGGAGGTACCTTGATGTTGAACAAGGTATTGATGACGATCTCGAACGCGAGCGCATTCATGTGCGGGTACACATCAACCTGCCCGCCCGTGGGAAACTTGCTCAGGAAGTTGTCGACAGTCCTTTTGATGATGGCGTATAGCCCGTGTATCTTATCGAGATGGAAGCCGGGCTGGATCAGGCGCCGTTGTTTCAGCCAATACTCACCGTTGGACGTAAGCAATCCTTTGCCCAGAAACCTGCCAAGCTGTTCGGTGAGGATAGGTGATTTATAATAATTCTTGTGATTGCTTTTCAGCACGTAGTCGATAAAGCCCGGATCCTGTGTGGCAATCATTAGTCTGGTACCGAGGTTGACTGAATAGGTTCCATTAAACCTGGTCATACTCTCTTCCATTGAACCGATTGGATCCTTTACCTGCTTGTAAGTCCGCGCGAAAGACTGCAGCAATGAATAACCGCCAGGTAACTTGTAATTTCTCATGCACGTTGTACTATCTCAAATTAAAGAAATTAGTGAGAAGGTTTCAATGCATCTCCCAAATGGAAGTCGTTTAAAACAATCCCCAAATTCCGTAAAGCCCCACAAGTACAATCGATATGGTGCTCATCCAGAAGGCAACCTCATACCACGGTCCACCGGACTCTAATCTTGCCGGTCGTGCGTACCGAATATGTAACGCCGCGAAAACAATAAGGAAAAGCATGACAGACCCAACCGCACCCCCAAAGAGGATCATGACAACCGGCAGTTCCATAAACATGTATGTCAAGGCCCAGATAGCCGGGAACACCCATGAGAGAATGGCTATAACCAACGTCCGCTTTCGCAGGTTATTAAAATCTATCCAACCCAACTGGCCAAAAATATCCGAGTACATTCTTGTCCATGCTGCCAGCGAAGCGAAGACACTTGAGTATAAAACAAAGAAGGCTCCTATGAGATAGATGTTCCGCACTCCCGGGCCAAGTGATTCAGTGTAGATGAGCGCGACCGTTTCAATGAGCTGGTTCCCTCCAGGTATCGCGCCGCGATTATTAAGGATAGCTGCGCCGAGGAGATAGAAAGCTGCAGTGACAACCGTATAGATGACCATCGCCACGATTGCGTCCAGGTACATGACCTTGATCCACCCCTGCGCGCGCGCGCGCCATTGAGGGCTATCCGAATAAGGACCTGTATAAGCTGCGTACCCTTTCTCAATACACCAGTAATTGTAAGCGATTATCTCGTCACTCGCGACCCCCGTGATTCCAAATGCTCCGATCGCGACTCCCACCACTTCTTTGGGAAGGTTAAACGTCAGTCCGCTTGCAATCTCGTCCAGGGAAATTCGATACGGCGTAAACGCCAGTGCGACCACCGAGATGATGGTCAGGAGCGTGAACATGAAGATCATCACAAAGGACGTCTTCTCGACGATCTTGTAATATCCTCGGTAAATAAGCACGGCAACAACCAGTGCGCATATCACCACCCAAAGGAACACGGGTACATTACCGAACAGCATGTTCAGGACGATTGCACTGCTTCCCAACATTCCAGCAAGTTGCACCACTTTCAATAGAAGCAAAATAAATAAAGCCCATACAGTCCACCTTCCACCGAAGAAGTACGGCCCGGGAAGCTTGTTGAATATTTTCATGGCGGTCTCCCCCGTGAGGATCGTATGCTTCCCCATTTCGAGCTGGACCACGACTTTCACAAGACAGCTTACGATGATCACCCAAAAAGCAACAAACCCGGCACTTGCCCCCAGTGTGGTTGTCGCAATGAGTTCTCCCGAACCTACGATGGATGCAGAGAGGATGAAGCCCGGTCCGAGAAAGCGAAGCCGCTGCGCAAAAGAACGCGGAGGCTCCATGACTCTGTTCTGACTGATGTGGTAATTGTTCTCTTTCAAGCCGTGAGAAAGTGCAAGTGCAAAAGTTAAATATAAGCTGACCAAAGCACCGGCCAGCACAAAACATGAAACAATTCTCTCTTGAAATAAAAATGTCGCCTCGAAACCGCTGCGGGTGATTGCTTCAAATTGACCCGTAAGTTGAAAGTTCCTATATTTATTATAATGGAGTGGAATGTACCGGAAATGGCTTGAAGAAAAGTCTAATCCTTCCCACCGCACCTCCGGGTAAATTGTTTAACTTTTAAAGCCAGTCTGAGATTAAAAGCCCCTGTAGATTTCTTCACCTCAAAGTGCGGCTCAAGGGTCGGACTTGAGAAGGCTTAATGAAAAAACGGCCGGCTGGAGTATTTTCACAAACTTCTTTCTAACCTCTATGACGATTTGCATGTTCAGAGCTTGTGCATTTTCACGCTGGAAGCCATTTATAATTATGGGTCTTCTGCTGTCATTCGTGTCGGCGTGTAATGAAGAGGAACCCGGCCTTGTTTATGAGGCCCAACTTAATAAGTGGTATTTTGTGACAGACGAACACGGACTCGTCTCCAATTACATTAACACGATTTTCGAAGACAGCAAAGGCAATGTCTGGTTTGGCACTAATCGCGGACTGTCAGTTCTGAGTGACCACGATATCACAACCTTTACCAGGGCAAACGGTCTTCTGGACAACAACGTATTTGCCATCAGTGAAGACAAGAATGGTGCTATCTGGGTTGGCACTGCACGGGGTGTTAACATCTTTGTCGATAACGAATGGCAATACTTTACTTTTTTCTATCAGGCTGCGGTGTTCGACATCATCCCCCTTGCTGGCGAAAAAGGCATGCTTGTTGGAACGGGGGGATACGGCGTTTATCAATTCGATTATACTACGGGCAAATTTTCGGTCTTCGATTTCATAACGGACTGTACGAGTTGTAACACCATCAACTCACTGTTCCAGGCAAGCGATGAGTCAGTGTGGATCGCATCCTCAGATGGCGTACGTCGGATAAGAGACAGCTTCATCACCCGTTTTGACATGGATGACGGCCTGCCCGGCAAAGTGGCAACTACTATCACGGAGGACAGCTGGGGCAACATCTGGGTTGGTTCCGTCGAAGGAAGGACCATTAGCAAAATCAAAGGCAACAGCATCTCGCAGGTAAGCTTTAACAATGGAGAGGAACAGAATTTCATATTCGGTTTAGAGGAAGATAATGAGGGAACGCTGTGGGTCGGTACAGTGGGTAACGGGCTGTTCCGGTATGATGGCGCAATCATGAAGCAGGTCAAAGGCGGGCCGCGTGACAACCGCATTACTGCGTTGCTGAAAGACAGCATGGGAAATATATGGGTGGGCACCGTTGACGCAGGCGTTGGCCAATACCTGACAAATCCGGATCGCTAACATGTTCACACGTCTACTTTTTCTTTTAATGGTCCTGCCCGTTATGTGCCCGGCGCAGAAAGTGGTCGGCGACTCGCTTCTGGCAACTGAGCGTTCCATTGACCGCCCACTCACACTTCACGCAAGGCAGCTGCGACTAACCGGGGGCTATGTCGTCTCAATCGTATCACGCCGCTTCGATGAGCAGGGCGATGTCTTCAGCCTTCGCGATGTTGGATCTTCAAGCATCAAGCACCGGTTCAAGGTCGACATAAAGTACGGCGTGAATGATTTTGTTCAGGTGACTACTGGCATCGCTGGAACAGAACAGGTTGTCCGCGGACGAACTGAATACATCTTTCCTCAGCAAGACGACCCGGTTGTGTCACATCAGATCATAAACAAATATTCCGGACTTGAAGATCTTTTTGTAGGACTGGATCTGCGAGCGCCCCTCAAGACCCGGAAGTTTGATGTAGCCCTTGGGTTAGGAGCGTATCTTCCCGTAGCGACTTCAGAGGCACAACGACCAAATCATTCGTATTCACTCGCCGAGAGAGATGGTGAGCCCATGCAAAAATTTATCTATCGCTACTATTATCCGCAAGGGCAAGGCGTCCCGGTCGCCCAGGTCGGTGCACTGATAAAATATCGGATGAAAGCAATGGCATTCTCCGGGAGGGTTGACTATCAACATGGCCTTGAAGATGCAACCCCGGTTGAATGGAAACATCAGTTTGATGCCGAAGACGGATTTGAATATCGCAAAACCACGTATACTTACAGACTACCTGATTCCTTTTCGTACTTCTTCGAAGCAGAGTTTCAACCCCGGCGCTGGCTCGATCTGTTCCTTAATGTTTCAGGCCATACTGCGTACAGGGGCTGGGTATCTCTTGATGGGGACCTCAAAGTCGCTGTTCCCTACCAAACAATTGCCATCTGTTCGCCGGGTGCGGAGATACTCGTAACGCCGAGGCTATGGGTACGCGAGCGACTGGACATCGCTGTAGCCGGAAAAAATTATGATGCGCCCATCGCGTTTGAAACAACAGTCATGTATAACCTTTTTCCTTTCTAAGGAGTACCATTATGAAGCGCTGGCTGCTTTTTCTTCTGATAGGGCCGTGCTTTCACATATTCGGCCAGGAAGTTCCCGATTCCATGGCAATGAGGAAAGAACAAACCATCGTGACGGAGCCCGCGACTCTTTACAAGGGAATTCTACGAATTGCGTTAGGTACGGAACTCCGGTTTCTTAACAAAAGATTCGTCGACGGTAAGAAGCAACCCATAGACGAAAATATCTGGGGCAGCAACATCGTCTCATTCGTATCTGCAGGCTATGGAGTCACCGAAAGACTGATGCTGAAAATTGTTGTCCCTTATGTGAGGGCGGATTATTATCAGACACCGCTCTATTTGTTTCCGACCAACACCAACCAACAGTACAGCTATCCGCAAAGATGGAAGACGCAGGCGCGCGGAATTGGCGACGTGGATCTCTCAGCAGGATACCAGATTATTCAGGAAAACAAGTCGAGGCCGGCAATTGTCGCAAGTGTTAGCGCTACCTTGCCTACCGGTCGAAAAGATGTTACCGACGACGGTGATGATGTAGACCACACTTACGACCTGCCCACCGGTCAAGGGGCGTTCGCCTTTGAAACCGCTCTTATGATACGAAAGATCTCATATCCCTACACCTGCAGCGCCACCGTCTTCTACATTTATCAATCGGAAGCGAACAAAGTTACTGGTTTGGGCGAGGCATCCGCAAACGTGCAGAATGGTCAAACACTTGGAGCTTCCGCATCACTCAACGTTCAGTTGAGCAATTGGGTCGCGTTCGCAAACAACCTTGATCTTCTAAGGTCTGGGGGGCAAACAAAGGATGGCGCGCCAGCTGGCGGGGCGGGATGGTTATTGCAATATTTACCCGGCTTGAGCTTCCAGCTTAAAAAGCTTCGCATTGATCAGGGTATGATGATTGCCTTGAAAGGAAATAACATGGATGCCGATCCGGCCTATCACCTTTTGCTGCAATATTCATTCTGAAGCAGTGTCATAAGCATACGTGTTTTATTTTTGCAACTAAATGAAGCTACCCACGCTATTTGTTTCCATACTGATTGTTATTGCAATCCTCATTCCTGGTTCAAAACTTCCGGATGTGAGTATAGGCGGCTATGATAAGCTGATCCATATAGCTATGTTTTTAACATGGGCGTTGGCAGTGAGGTTTGACTACGACCGCCACCCATTTCGTTATGCGATTGTGTTTTTAATCGGAATACTGTTTAGCGCCCTGACTGAAGTGTTGCAAATTCTTGTTGAAGGGCGAAGCTTTGATCTATATGATATGGCCGCTGATGCGGTAGGCCTGATAATAGGTCTCGCCATAAGCGGACCAGTCGTTAGCTGGGCCCATAACTTACGACGTTAGTCTTAGCTTATTTCTTTGCCGCGGGCTGTACGCCAAATTTTTGTAACACCAGATCGGAGATGTCACGCTGCTTGTCGTAATAGAGGAGAAAATTAAAGCCACTTACATTTTGCGTAAGGATAATATCGAATCCATTTTCCCTGGCCACCTCTTCTATGACTTTGTCTACTTTCAGATACAAAGGTGTCATGAATAATTTCTGTTTGTTTTGAAGCGTGACTTGTGCGTCCTGTTGCATTTTTTCCAGATCTGCCATCGCTTGCTGTAATTGCTGCTGGCGTTTTACCCGTACGCTGTCTACCATACCCTGAGCGGTCGCATTGAAATCCTGATATTGCTTCTGCACCTCCTGCGACCTGGTTTGGATCTGCGTGCGCAGCTGTGTTTGCGTCGATTTGAGGTCCGTTTCAATTGCTTTCATATCGGGTATCTTGGATATGATGTATTCAAGGTTGGCATATCCCACGCGCTTCGTGGGAGCCTGGGCAGTTTGAGCGTATGAACCGTATGACAACGCCACGGCTACAATCAGAAATATCTTTTTCATTTTTTCAGACAAAGGACAAAGATAGCACATTTTCAAAGCGCGGAGAAGTTGAACGCCAGGCGGAGCAGCGGTCATGTCGCCAGAATTGCAGAAACGCTGTTTGAGAAAGAGGGAAAAACGGCAATTATGACGTGAGCAGCGCCTTTTTGGCATCCGTATCAGAATGGTATGGCTCTTGTTTCCGGTTGATGCAAAGGAGAAAATGAGATGAACAACAAATTCAAGAATCTGGTAAGTACAGTTGACCTGTTGAATACATTGAATGGTGGTGTCAGCGAGCCTTACGTTTCTTACAGAGAACGCACTGATGGCCGCGAGCTTAGGATTCGCGTGCCGGGTGTCAGTAAGGAAATGCTGCAAGTCGAGATACATGAGAATACTTTGAATGTTTTCTATCACATTCCGATGGAAACTGCAGGAAAAAGAGCTTTCCTTCCAAAAGAGGTGATTAAGCAGACGCTACCATATTTCGTAGAGATCACGGGGGTTCACGCGACGTTTGAAGAAAATGAACTGATTGTGAATCTTCCCTATAATGAACTCGCTAACGGTTACAACAGGAAAATACCCATCGGCGGGTAAACTTATATTCATACATCCGGTCGCTGGACAGCGGTCGGATGTTTTAATATTCGGCAGTCGAAGTTTTGAAGACCAAACAAAGAGCACTCGCAGGTCGATGCCTAAAAATTTGCTCCCTTCACTTTCATATTCAATGTATAGACCGACTTCGATGCGGTAATAAATAATGTCTTTCCGTTTTTTCCCCCGAAGCAAACATTCGCCGTCCACGGTTCGTCAATGGCGATGTGGCCGATCTTTTTTCCGGATGGGTCGAATACGGTTACACCTTTCCCCGTGAGATAAATGTTACCTTCTTTATCCAGGGTCATTCCATCCGAGCCCATCTCCGTAAAGAGTCGTCGGTCGCTTAATGTGCCTCCCGATTGGATGGTGAACGCGAACGTCTTTCCGGCGCCGATATCTGCGACGTAAAGTGTCCGGCCATCAGGCGTGCCGATGATCCCGTTCGGTCTGACAAAACCTCCCATGACCACTGAGAGGGTTTTTCTGTCCGGCGCCAGGTAGTACACGTTTTCCGATGCTATTTCTTTTTCTGTACGTTCCCAATATTCGCGCTTGTAAAACGGATCGGTGAAATAGATACCTCCAGTGGGGTCCACCCACAGATCATTCGGACCATTCAATTTTTTTCCTTCGTAGTCATTCACGAGTACAGTGACATTTTTATCCATGTCGATCTGCCACAATTCATTTTTTTCATCAGCACATGCGAGCAAATTTCCCTGATGGTCGAAGTATAAACCGTTGGCTCTTCCGGCGTTTTCCATAAATACGCTTATTCCGTCCCCCGCCGTCCATTTCAAAATCCTATTATTTGGCTGGTCAGTGAAAAAGATGTTTCCTTCACGATCAACGGCGGGACCCTCCGTGAATTTGAAATCGGATGATATGAGAACTGGTTGTGCGCCTTTCTTCACGAGGGCAAATTGGTTGCCTTCCTGAGCGTGAATTATCTGGCAGGCCATGATAACAAAAATTAACAACGTGGTCTTTTTCATGCGGTGTTTTCAATGTAGTAAATGCTCGTGAAAGGTCTCTCAATAAAGATCACGAAAGTGGATGGCGGAACAAAATCACTTTTGATATTTCAGACACACTCATGTCGACGGCAATTTGATGTGATATTTGCATTAGCCCGGAAGTTATGTAAACTTCCGCGATGAAAAGTCTAGACGAAGTCCGGTGGGGTATACTTGGTTGCGGAGATGTTTGTGAGGTTAAGAGCGGTCCGGCGTTCAACAAGGTTAAGCATTCCAGGTTGACGGCAGTAATGCGACGCGATCCTGAAAAGGCCAAAGATTTCGCCCACCGACACGGTGTACCCCGATATTACAGTGACGCAGCCGAGCTCATTAATGATCCGGAGGTCAACGCTATCTACATCGCCACGCCTCCTGTATACCATGAAGAATATGCCATCAATGCCATGCAGGCAGGCAAGCCTGTATACATTGAAAAGCCCGTTACGCTCAACGGTGAATCGTGTGAAAGGATTCGCACAGCATCACAACGTACAGGAATGAAGGCGTCGGTTGCCCATTATCGGCGCGGCCTCGCGGCTTTTAAAAAAATAAAGTCTTTGCTGCAATCGGGGGCCATAGGAAAACCGAGCCTGATCATCTGTAACACGCTGCACGCACCCAATCAGAAAATGAAAATGGCCGATTATTGGCGCACCACGCCGGAGATCTCTGGCGGAGGTTTGTTCTTTGATCTCGCCCCACACCAGCTTGATATCTTTTACTGGCTGTTCGGAGACCCCGCCCGCGTACATGGTTTTTCGATCAATCAGACCGGCTCGTACGCTGCCCCGGACCTCACAAATGTTGAAGTCGTGTTTGAGCAAAACATATATCTCCATGCATTGTGGGCCTTTAATGTGGATGCTGGATCGGAGACAGAGTACTGCGAAATATTTGGCGACAGTGGCAAGATGACGTTCTCCTTTTTTCCTCCCTCCGACATACAGCTCATCACGCCCGGAGGCACGGACAGAATCAGTCTCCCCTGCCCCGAAAATATTCAGCAACCTATGATTGAGGAAGTCGTCAGATTCTTCAGGGACCAAGGCCCGAATCCCTGTTCGCTGGAAGATGCGCTGGTCACGATGCGCGTTATGGACAGCACACGGAAAGTCTAAGGTCTGAAAAAGTTTAAGGTTTTAAGTTTTAAGTTTTAAGTTATTGGAACTTTAAACTTTAAATTTCAAACTTTAAACCAGAACCTTGGAACTTTAAACTTCAAATTTCAAACTTTAAACCAGGACCTCTGCAAACACCGCACAAATAAAAGAATGAAAGCGATGATGCCCTTTGCTTATCTTTAATTGGACCTAATTTTCTGTGATGTCAAAGAGAATTCAACGTAGGGAATTTTTAAAACGGAGCGCCCTGGGCGCCGTGGGTTTTTCCATCATTCCTTCTTTCCTGTCGAAAGGAGCTCCGAGCGATCGTCTCCGCATTGCGCATGTTGGCCTTGGCGGCATGGGTAATCAACACATGAAGTGGTTTGCTGCTTTGCCAGGTGTTGAAATTGTTGCCCTCTGCGACGTGGATGCTAATCACCTGGGCAGCACGTTGCAATCACTGAAAACGCTGCAGCCGGGAAGCAAGGCAGAGACGTATGAAGATTTTCGCCGCATCCTGGATCGTAAGGATATTGACGCCATCACGTGTGCAACTCCGGATCATTGGCACGCGCAAATCGCGACGCTCGCATTTCAGGCCGGAAAAGATGTGTACGGCGAAAAGCCGCTTTCTTATGATGTGAAGGAAGGGCAGGTTATGTTGAAGAATCTCGGTAGATACAACCGGATCTTTCAATTGGGTACACAAATCCACGCTGGTGATAATTATCACAGGGTTGTCGAGATCATCAAGTCCGGCGCAATTGGTAATGTGCATACCATCCGGTTATGGAAGAACGGGTTTAGCCCCGGATTGGGATTTCCCAAAGCTCAAACACCACCGCCAGGACTTAACTGGGACATGTGGCTTGGCCCCGCACCGGAGACCGCCTATTTTCCTGAAAGATGCCATAAGAGCTACCGGTATTTCCTTGATTACTCCGGCGGTGTATTCGCCGATTTCTGGTGCCACATCGCCGATGTCGCGTGGTGGGCGGTGCATCCGAAGGGATTGAAAAGCGCTGTAGCCCATGGGGAGAAAACAGACGGCGTGGCGGACGCGCCGAAGTGGCTTGACGCCGATTTTGAGTTTGATAATGTTAAATTGTTCTGGACGACCCAGCCGCCGAACGTGCCAGGGGCCGCAGAGCGGGAAATCGGCGCCTATTTCGAAGGAGATAAAGGCACCCTGATATGTGACTACGAGAGCCGCGCCATCACTATTAATGGAGAAACGGTGGAAGATTTGCCTTCCGTTAACAAGACGCTTCCCAGGTCACCGGGGCATCAGCAAAATTTTGTTAACGCAGTCAAGTCGCGGAAACAACCTGAATCAAATCTTGCGTATGCGCGGGAAATGACATTACCCATGCATCTGGCGCTCACATCGTGGCGAGTCGGGCGCAAACTGGAATGGGATGCCGAAAAAGAAAAGTTCAGGGGCGATACAGAAGCCAACGAGTTCCTTTCAAGAAAATACCGGAAGAGCTGGGACCTCTTGTGATCGCTCAAACACCGCACACCATCGGACTTTAAAGAAAAAAATCGTATTAACCGGATAGCCGGTATGCATTTTTTCGGTCGTTCAGGCGTACCGTTTTGAAAAGATACTGTGGGGAAGAATGGTGACGTGGGCCGTCGCACCCTCCGCTCGTTCAGGATTTTCTGTCATCCGCACAAAAGACCGATCCACAGAACGGCACCTAATTCCAGGAAGCAAGAGAAACGAGCGCCGCCCCCGCAACGGGATCGCAAAAACTTATACGGATCAACATGGAGACTGCGGTAAAAAATGACCGGGAAGTAAATGAAATATTGCAACCGCGATTGAGAAAGGTGGTTGCCATAAAGAAGAGCCGGAGTCCCTCCAGGCTGAGAATGTTGTGGCAGCGCCTCACGCTATGGGAAACGTGGGACTGGCGCATCAAATATATTTTACTGGCTCCCGTCTGGGCGTGGTGTTGTGCAAGGGCCCGGTCACCGTGGTTCTTTACTGCATCGAACCCCAGCCTGACTTTCGGAGGGTTTGACGGAGAAAGTAAAATGGAAATGTATGCACAACTTCCTCCAGGCACCTATCCGCAAAGTTTATTGGTCCGTTCTGACATGCAATTTGAGGAGGTATGCCAGCTTGTTGCCCGATCAGGCCTGACATTTCCGTTGGCGGTCAAACCCGATGTCGGAAAGATGGGATTGATGTTCCGGCGCATCAACACCCGGGAGCAGTTGCAGCATTACCATCGCCATATGGGCTGCCACTATATCGTGCAGGAGCTGGTGGATTATCCCCTGGAACTGAGTATCTTTTACTATCGCCTGCCTGATGAGGAACGCGGTACCATTACTGGCTTTATCCGGAAAGATTTTCTTGAAGTAACTGGCGACGGACAATCAACGTTGTGGGACCTGATCGTGACGCACCCACGAGCTCAGTTCAGGCTGCGGGAAATGAGATCGAAGCATAAGGAGAAGCTCGACTGGATAATTCCTGCCGGGCATCGACACTGCCTCTCCCCGGCCCTGAATCTTAGCCGTGGCGGAAGGCTCGTTAGTCTCGAAGACCAAAAAGACGATTCGCTTGTACATGTATTCGACAAGATCAGCCATTACAATGGAAACTTTTTCTACGGTCGATATGATGTCAAATGCGAATCGGTCGAAGATCTGAAGCAAGGGAAGAATTTTTTGATCCTTGAATACAACGGCAGCGGAGCGGAACCTCATCATGTGTACGGAAATGGCTATAGCCTTTGGGAGGCGTGTAGTATCCTCAGCCATCATTGGGAAATGTTATACAGGATCTCCCGCGCCAATCACAAGAAAGGATTCCCCTACTGGGGTTTTGCACGTGGCTGGAGGTTTATGAAGAAAACATCCAAACACCTGAGCAGGCTTCGAAGCCTTGATCGTAAGTTCCCCGTAACGTGACGGCATGTTTTTTATTTCCATATAAGCGCAATGAAAGATGTGATAAGAGAAGAGGTCGCTGAAACCATCCTGGAGCAATTTGAAAATTTCGTTCTGGATGGAGCTTATCCATGTGTCGCTGCACGGGCCGCACTCTCACGCGGACATGTACCCTGTTTCATTGCAAACAATATTGCCGAAGCTGATGACGATCCCCGTATCCTGGTTTTCATTTATGACTTTATCATGCAGTTTCGCAAAGCTAAAAGCACCCTGCACAGTGCTGCAGTGATTTTCACTGGTCCTGTAACTATCAATGAAGAAGATTTCGATACTTTTTTCTGGCACAGACTTCAAAACCTCTCAAGACTCGATGCAGGAAGATTTCCTTACGACGCCAGAGTCAGCTCCGATCCGGCTAGCCCTGATTTCAGTTTCAGCCTGGGTGAGGAGGCCTTTTTTATCATTGGCCTTCATCCGGGAAGTTCAAGGCCATCGCGGAGATTCAAATACCCGGGTATGATCTTCAATCCGCATGCCCAGTTCGTGAAACTGCGCGCATCGCACCAATACGATAAAATGAAGAACATCGTTCGCAAGCGGGATAAGATCTACTCGGGAGACATCAACCCTATGCTCAAAGACTTCGGCGAAGCTTCGGAAGCGATGCAGTACACAGGACGCCAGTATCATGAAGGATGGACTTGTCCGTTACATATTACACATGGAGGATCTGAAGATAATTCCCCCACGAAGTAGTGTTTCGTTTACGATGAAGAAGGGCCAGCGCCTGACTGTCGTCGACATCAAAGGGGAGCAGGTCTCTGATTTCATTTGCTTCAATGCTAATGATACACGTGAGTACCTTTCCTCGGGCCGCAGCTTAGACTATGCAGAGACGATCTTCCTCACCAAAGGACATCCCTTGTACTCGAATCGCAGCAACATCATGTTGACTATACTTGAGGATACCGTAGGAAAGCATGATTTTCTGCTCACACCATGCAGCAGTGATACCTTCCGGATAATCTACGGCCATAAGAATCCGCACCGCGGTTGTCTCGGCAATCTCACGGAGTCTTTGCGTGATTACGGTATTACATCCGATCAGATACCAATCTGCTTCAATATTTTTATGAACGTTGCCGTGGATGGTCAATCGGGCACGCTTTCCGTTCTGCCACCAAAAAGCAAAGCCGGGGACTACATCGTTATGGAGGCGCAGATGGATCTCATTGTTGGAATGACGGCTTGCTCTGCGGAAATGTCCAATAACTACAGCTTTAAGCCGATCGGCTACCAGGTGCACGATCAATAACTCCCTCCGAAATTCAACGAATGCGCCGCGCGCCAAAACGTTGAGGCCCCTTTATCCATCGCTTTACGGGATTTTTACCGGGCACAGATTTCATCAAAGATTCATTTTTTTCACCTCCAATTCCCTATTTTTAGCTCACAAAAAATATGGAAGAGGGCTGGCTTAAGGATAAATGTCTCGTCGTTATTGGTGGCACTACTGGTCTGGGGTTGTCGGCATGCGAAGCTTTCATCCGGGAAGGCGCTAACGTGGTGGCTATTGGAAGAAATCCTGAGAGCGTTCAAAAAGCCTCCGACACACTTAAGTATGCACTCGTGAAATCCGGTGATGCGACGCTTGAGGGAACGGCGGAGCAGGCCATTGAGGATTGCGTAAAGCGGTTTGGAGGATTTCATGGCCTTTATCATGTAGCTGGCGGGAGTGGACGGAGATCAGGTGATGGACCGCTGCATGATATGACCCGGGAAGGGTGGGACTTTACGCTCAATCTCAATCTGACTTCCCTCATGTTGTCCAATCAGGCGGCTATCCGATATTTTCTGGGGAAAAAACAGGCAGGCAGTATCCTCAACGTTGGTTCTGTGTTGGGCTACTCGCCATCACCAAAGTATTTTGCTACTCATGCTTATGCCGCAGCGAAGGCAGCCGCTATCGGCTTCACAAGAGCCATCGCATCGTACTATGCAGCATCCGACGTCCGTGTCAACCTGCTCGCTCCGGCCCTGGTCGAAACCCCCATGGCACAGCGCGCTGCTAACGACGAGCGCATACTCTCATTTATCAAGACAAAACAACCGCTGAACGGCGGGAGGATCGGCGCGTCAACAGATCTGGATGGCGCAGCGGTATACTTTATGTCCGACTACTCAAGATTCACCACCGGGCAAATCCTGTCAGTTGACGGAGGATGGGATATCTCTGAAGGACAGTTTAACTGAAAGAAGATGCGCAAGGCCATCGGAATAGATCTTGGATGTACGAATATAAAAGCGGTGCTTGTCGATGAGAATGGCAAGATCCTGCAGCAAGTGCGACAGGAGACACGCGAGCATGATGATAAATTCTGGAAGGCATCGGTTAAAAAAATTGTTGCAGATCTGAGGTCATACAGTGATGGTGATACGTCTATCGGACTGTGCGCTCCCGGCCTCGCGAATGCAGACAATTCCTGGATCCAGTGTATGCCGGGAAGGTTGCCCGGGCTTGAGAATTTCAACTGGTCCGAGCACACAAAAGAAAATGTTCATGTGTTGAACGATGCGCATGCGGCGCTCACCGCCGAAGCTGCCTTTGGAGCGGGAAGAGGAATAAAACATGCGATTCTCATTACTCTTGGCTCTGGCGTAGGCGGTGGTATACTCATCGACGGCGCTTTGTATCAGGGAATGTCACAGATGGCCGGGCACTTCGGTCATATGACCGTTGACGCGTCGACGCATAGCCTGGACGTTACAAACATGCCCGGCAGTATAGAGGATGCCATTGGCAATATCACAATAGGCCAGCGTTCTTACGGAAGGTTTGAAACGACGTTCGACCTGATCGAAGCTTATCGCCGTGGCGACACTTTCGCTACATGGCTGTGGCTGGATGCTGTCAGGAAACTTGCTATCAGCATCGCTTCGTGTATCAACCTCATCGCTCCCGAGACGGTCATCATTGGAGGCGGTATAGCTCAGGCTGGCGATGCCCTTATGAAGCCACTTGCAAACTTTCTTGAACTTTATGAATGGAGGCCCGCAGGCAAGAGCACACCGCTGAAGGCCGCCTATTTCTCAGACATGGCCGGGGCAATAGGTGCCGCGGCTTTTGCATTATCAAAGACACACGTTGCTAAATGACTCCAACGCAAAATTATCTGAATAAATGCCGACAGATTGTCGAGACAATTGCCCGTCAGGAAGATGCTATCAACAAGGCAGCCGGATGGTTTGCGCAAACAATTCTTGAAGGACGAATGGTCCACGTTTTTGGTTCGGGACATAGCCGTATCATGGTCGAAGAAATGTGGCCGCGATATGGTTCCTTTCCCGGTTTCAACCCCATCGTAGAGTTATCGCTGACATTCCATAATCTGGTAGTCGGCGCCAACGGACAACGTCAGGCGATGTTCCTTGAAAACACGCCTGGGCTAGCGGAAAGAATACTCCGGAATTTTTATATTTCTTCTCAGGACAGCGCGCTGATCATTTCGTCGAGTGGATGTAATGTGGTTCCCATTGAAATGGCGGAGTTGTTTCAGCAGAAGAAAGTTAAAGTAGTAGCATTGCTTACTGAAGAGCATTCGTCTAAAAGCAGGAGCAAACGCGCCGACGGAAAAAAACTTGGAGATTTCGCAGACCTTGTGCTTGATACAGGAGCTCCGGTGGGCGATGCCATGGTGTACGTCGAGGGATTGGATACACCAGTGGCGCCTGGCTCAACCGTTGGAGGTGCAATGCTGATCAACTCAATTAAGGCAGAGGTGGCGCGGCAACTCACCGCCGCGGGAAAGCCTCCGAAGGTGCTCAGCGCTGGCGCTATTGTAGGCGATGAGCGCGCGAGAACGCTGTTCGAAGGAGCCTACGACGAACACGCGCACCGCCTGGCAAAACTGTACGAGAATTCCGGAAAGAACATTTAAAACAAGATCTTCATGCAACCAGTACCCATCCGCACAACCGTCATTGGCAGCTACCCTTTTCCAGGGTGGCTTGAATTCGCCGTGAAAAATCTACAGGAGTTCGGCAACGCAGATAAAGAAGAAATGATTGAGGATGCAGTCATCGCAGCCATCCATGATCAGGTTTCCGCCGGCCTGGATGTCATCACCGATGGCGAGCAAACACGGCTTGACTTCAATCTTTCATTTTATGGATTCATCAAAGGCATCAGAGAAAATACAGATGAGCTCAGAAAGTGGGGGCCGGCTGCCCATGATCAGCGCGGCAAACATAGCATCATCGACACGCTGACAGCACCCGAAGGCCTTGGCGCCGTGAAAGAATACAAACGACTCGAGAAGCTGGCTCCTGCGGGCCCTACGCTGAAAGCAAGTGTGCCAGGACCATACACCTTGAGCGGCCGGATGCTGCCCAACGAAAGATACAAAGACCGGTACGCGATCGCTGAAGCATTACTCCCATTCG
>Ga0307416_100000510_pt1 | contig 19836 bp, 14 predicted proteins | sample DK1Cmetagenome_2_FD_203821 | JGI IMG/M metagenome (GOLD analysis project Ga0307416, IMG submission 203821) | Maize rhizosphere microbial communities from greenhouse at UC Davis, California, United States - DK15-C-3 | ecosystem: Host-associated > Plants > Roots > Rhizosphere > Soil | place...
TGCCAGGTAACTCGGTGAAACCTGGCTCTGCGTTATCTGACTGGTCTCCCAATCCCATACTGCCATCGACTCATCGACAGTCGACGAAAGCATCAACGTCCCAAAAGGGAAGGGTATGCCCAGGTAAATATTGTTCACATATGATTGTACCAGAACAGGGTCTTCCCAGACGGTGGCGTCTGAATATTTATCCAACGGCTTCACATCCAGGAAGTCCTGATTACATCCCGTAAAGCAAACTATCGCGATAGCCAGAAATATTGAATATCCTTTTTTCATGTTCGTTAAGTTAGAAGGTGAGCGATATACCGGTGTTGATAATTTTTTGCAGTGGATATTCCTGTCCATTGCCCTCCGGCATTTCAGGGTCGAAATCCTCCATATCAGGGCTGTGCGTCAAAAGGTTGTATGCATTGACGTAGATCCTGAGACCCTGGATCCTCGCCCTACTCAGCAGCGTTGAGGGGAGTGAATAACCGAGCTCCACGTTCTTCAGGCGGACATAATCGGTCTCATGCAGCCAGTATGTGTTCTGAAGACTTGCCCAATATTCGGCGCCACGGTCAAATGTACGGGGGGTCGTACTGCTCGGGTTTGCTTCGGTCCATCGCGTTTCGTAAAAGCTGTTAAGAAAGTTTCCGATCGTTCCGGATTCTGTCTGAATATAGATCTGAGCGCCGGCAGCAGCCTGAACCAAGGCAGAGAAATCGAAGCCTTTGAATCGGAGACCCAGGTTTAACCCGCCAGTCCATCGTGGTATGTTAGTCTTATCGCTGCGTACCATGTCTTTTGCGTCGATGGCTCCATCAGCGTTCACGTCTTCGAAGATCACATCGCCGGGTCTGGCATTGCTTAAATGTGGATAGCTGTCCACATGGTTCTGGTCCCGGAAAATACCGATAGCATTGTAGTACGTCTTTGCGTTGATCGGCGCACCGGTTGAACGCTGGTATTCGGGCGCCCCAGGTGCCTCGTCCCAAAACAATATTTCACTCTTCGCATATCCGCCGTTGAGACCAATATTAAAAGAAATGTCGCCGACATTATTGCGGTAGTCGATGCTGAAGTCAAATCCGTTGTTTTTTGTTTTGCCTATGTTTTCTCTGGGCAAGGTAACGCCGGCCGATGCAGGGACGGATGCATTACGCTTCCACAAAATATCGTCGCGCAGATTTGAAAAATAATCAGCAATCACCGACACCTTACTTCCAAACAGATCCATGTCAATACCAATATTGCGTTGGGTCGCAACCTCCCACGTTGTGTTCTTATTGCTCAGAACAGACTCCTGTAAGGCAAGGCGCAACGCTGTTCCATCATTGAAGGAAAGCGGGTCAAGGTTGTAAAACGACAGAGGGACGTTGTACACTGCAAGGAACTGATATGGGTCTATCAGGTCATTACCGGTCTGTCCCCATGAGCCACGGATCTTCAGGTAGTTAATTGCATTTACATTTTCCTTCCAGAAGTCCTCTTCAGATATAACATATCCAAGCGAAACGCCAGGGAAGAAACCAAAACGACTGGACCTTTCGAAAATGTATGAGCCCTGATACCGCCATACGAATTCGGCGAGAAGCTTTTCACGGAAAGCATAATTGACGCGTCCAAAATAATTCAAGCGGGCGCTGTTGCTGGCAGTACCATAATTGCTGAGGAACTGATCAAGGGCACCTGCAAACATCTGATCAATTGCAGTTGACGGGAAGTTCCGTCGTGCTGCTGACAATGACTCGATACTTCCTTTGATCTTCTCAGCGCCGACCAGGAAATTGATGGAGTGCTTTCCACCAATTGTAGACTGATAATTAATCAACCCGTTCACGAGGATGTTTTGATCATCTCGAAAGTCCTGATTAAGCCGTGGTGAATCAAAGCCCTTCTGACTGCGTGTGACGAGAGGATTTCCATCAGCATCAAGCGACACACCATCCCATGTGTACAAATACCATGGTGTGGCCCAACGTTTTCTGAAACTGTATCCTTTGTCAACAGCGGCATTTCCCGTTATAGATAAACCCTCAACCCACGGCACTTTAACAGTCAACCTGAAGTTCGTGTTGAGCACATAAGTTTTGTTGTGATCGTATCCCGTTGCCTTTGTACTCACTACCACAGGGTTATCACCGTACTCGATGTCCGGTCCCGGCAGGCCATTAGGCCAGTAAGCAGGCAGGTTCGGTTTGCCTCGCATGACCATTCGAAAAATACTTCCGGCACCCCGCATCGGATAGTTGCGATCTTCCATCCGCCCGAGCAAACCGATGCCCATAGTTACATACTTGCCCAGGTCACCGTCAATATTCGAGCGGAAGTCATATTGATTGTATTTTGTACCGCTGTTATAATAAAAACCGTCCTGCGTACGATGTGAAGCGGAAATGAAGTAGCGCATTGTTTCACTTCCACCGTTGAGCGAGACGTTGCCGTATGTCTGGCCTGACCACGGCTTCAAAGTTTCCTTGAACCAATCAGTGTTCGGGTATCGCCAAGGATCAGACCCGGTGCGGAATTTTTCGATTTCGTCGTTGGTGTACAACGGAGCATTTCCATTGTATTCAGAGATCTCGTTCAGCAAGGTCACATACTCTGCCGCGTCGGCCATTTCGGGTATCCGTGTGGGACGTCCCCACCCCTGGTTGAAGGAGGCCGACACTGTTGGCTTGCCGGGCTTACCCCTCTTCGTGGTAACGAGAATCACTCCGTTTGCAGCCTGGGCACCGTAGATTGCAGCCGAAGCATCTTTCAAAACAGATATATTTTCAATGGTTGCCGGATCTATCCTGTCAAGAGACCTGCTCGGAATCCCGTCAACTACAATAAGGGGATCCGCGTTGCCAAATGTTGCGACGCCTCTGATCCTCAAAGTTGCAGCATCATTTCCCGGTTCGCTTGTGGTGGTGATCGCTGTTAATCCAGGCAACCGGCCGGCAAGACTGTTTGAGACATTGATGGCTGGAGACTTTACAATTTCTGAACCGCTGACGACGGAGACAGATCCGGACAGGGTCGCCCGTTTTTGTTCGCCATAACCAACAACCACCACTTCATTCAACGTGGTGAGATCGGCCTCAAGGTTGATATCCAGGGAAGTCTGGTTTCCTACGGCAATCTCCTGTGACTTGTAGCCGATAAATGAGATAACCAGAACATCGGACGGGGATGCATTGATTGAAAACGATCCGTTTTCATCAGAAGTTGTACCAAGTGTAGTTCCCTTGATAATTACGTTTGCACCAGGAACAGGCGATCCGCGTTCATCTTTGATGAGACCGCGGATCACCGACTCCTGAGCATGTGTTACAATACTGCAAATCGAAAGCATCACCGCTATCGAAAATTGCAGAAGCCTGTAGAATTTACGCATACATTAGGTGTTTGGGTTTACAAAAGATTTAACAATACTGCCTGCATGACATGATGGCAAACATTAATGTAAAATATACACTTCCTTTTTAATTTTAAAAGTATTTTTTACACTTATTTGAACGCGTCAATCAACCGTGTCGAAACATTCGTTTCATTTAGAGAAGAATTTGCCATCGAATAAATAAATATTTCCATGAGCGGAGGACACGCTCATGCACATGCTGACTCACTGATAAAAATGCGATGATGTGAGTGTCGCGAACGACCGAAGGAAAACCGTATTGGCCATCGCATCCGCCGTGGAGGTCCATCCCCCACGGGTGGACCAGTACAAAAACAGACTAACTATATAAACTTCACGCCGTTGGATTGCAATTTTTTGTATTTCAGGCTATCAAATACATAGTAGTATGCTCCCTTCCGGGAAGATTGCTTTTCCTTTTCATTAAGCTTGTTCAGGACCCCCAGTGACAGGATCTTTTTTGTAAAGTTCCTTTTGTCCAGGGGCGTGTCATAGATCGCTTCATACAGGCTCTGCAGCTGTGGCAGAGTAAACTTCGTGGGCAACAATTCAAACCCGACCGGATGTGCCACCACTTTTTCACGGAGCTTTTCACGGGCTTTCGTCAGCATCTTTCGATGATCGAATATCAGGCGCGGGATCTTATGGATAAGAAACCATCGCGCCTCGTGCTCCAGCTGCATCTGCTCACTGTAATCAGCGATGTTGATCAGGGCAAAATAGGCGATGGATATCACCCGGCCCGCCGAATCGCGCTGAACATCGCTGAACGTATACAACTGTTCCATGTAGATGTTTCTCAAACCGGTGAGCTCGTAGAGCACACGCGCCGCAGCTTCATCAGCGTCTTCGTCCTTTCCCACAAAACCACCCATCAGCGACCACTTTCCTTTTTCCGGTTCGAATCCGCGTTTGATGAGCAGGGCCTTTAGCTGGCTGCCGTCAAAGCCGAAAATGATGCAGTCCACGGCGACGAGGATCCTTTGATGACTTTTGTATTTGCTGATTTTCATTTTCCGTGTTGTAAAGAAGTGAATAGCGTGCGCATCCGGAACAGGCCACTGCTATTAACCGCTAAAACTTACCATTACAAAGATAACCACTCCTACGACCAGCAGCGAAAAAACAATATCCCAACCATTGTAGCTATTTCTATTATCCCGCTTCTGAGCCTCCGTCAGGGAACTGTAGGTAAGGCCCTTGATCTTTTCTTCTGACGGCGCCGGAGTCACCAAGCTCACCGCGATACAAAGCACCACTGAAAACAGAAAGAACCATGCAGCGAAGGTCAGGAAGTTCAGATCCCCTATGAAATAGAGCACACCTCCGGGGTGGAGGGAGCCCTTGCTCAGCTCGAGTGTCAGCCTGATGAAGGCGACGACCAGGCCCAGGATCAGCGTGGCCATGGCGCCATTGCTGTTTATTCTTTTATGAAAGATGCCGAGGAGAAATACAGCCGTGATTGGTGGAGCTATATAGGATTGCACGGACTGAAGGTATTCGTATAACACACCTGAAATGTTGGCCATGATCGGTATCCACGCGATGCCGAGGATAACCACAATTCCTGTTGCAATCCGACCCACTCTTACAAGTTTTGCTTCCGAGGCCTCGGGATTCAGCTTTTTGTAAATATCCACTGTAAACAAGGTTGAGCAGGAGTTGAAAATGGACGCAAGCGAGCTCATCAGTGCCGCCAGCAAACCCGCGGCTACCAAACCCCTCAAACCTGCGGGCATTTTGTCCATCAACAATGCCGCGAATGCCTGATCCGGACTGTCCCATTGAAGCCCCCCTTTATTCTTTAATGCCAGGGCGATAACTCCGGGAATAAGGAATAGAAAAACAGGAAGCAGCTTGAGGAAGCCCCCGAAGATCGTACCTCTTCTACCCTGCTGAATGTTTCTTGCAGCCAGTACACGCTGAACGATGTATTGATCCGTGCACCAATACCAGGTTCCCACAATTGTGCTTGTGATTACAAGGCTGGGCCAGGGAAAGTCCGGATCAGATGCTGGCCGCCACATGTCAAGGTAGCCGTCAGGCAGTGACGCTTTCACCTCACCCCAACCACCTACAGCCTCCAGACCTACGAACGTGAGCGTTGCAGCACCTGCGACAAGAACGATTGTTTGTAATGCCTCCGTGTAAACCACCGCACGCATTCCTCCCAATACCGTATAAGCCCCTGTCAGCACAACAGTGATTAATGCACCAAACCAGAAATCAATATTCAGTATTGACGAGATGACGATTCCTCCCGCGTATACCGTTACAGAAACTTTCGTGAGGACATAAGCAATAAGCGAAAAGATACTGAGGAACCATCGCGTTGAGGAGTTGAATCGGCGTTCAAGAAACTCCGGCATCGTAAAAACTCCGCTTCGGATATAAAAGGGAAGGAATACCCATCCAAGCGTGATGACCAGCCATGCATGAAGCTCGTAAATAAGCATCGGTATCTTTCCGCCTGCTCCCGCCCCGGCAAGACCTACTACGTGCTCGGAGCCAATGTTGGATGCAAAGATGGAGGCACCCACGACGAACCATCCCAGGTTCCGTCCGGCAAGAAAATAGTCTGCCGTGTTCTTCTGTTTCCTGGTGATCACCCAGATCGCTATCAGCGCCAGCAGGGAGAAGTAAAATCCGATGACCACCCAGTCAAGTACTGCAAACGAGCTCATAGGAATAGCTTTACATGATCATTTAAGTTAGCAGGTCCAAACGTTACCTGTAATACATTTCATTAAGCCTTAGCTGGTTCTTGAAGGAATGCAGACTTGTTTGTTTATCGATCAAAATATATTCAATGCCCGCGATCTCTGAAAAATCTTCGAGATGTTCCGGCGTAAGGTTCTGACTGTAACAGGTATGATGAGCGCCTCCAGCCAGTATCCACGCAGCGCATGCAGTGTGCAGATCGGGGTCCGGCTTCCACAACGCTCTGGCTACTGGAAGTTTCGGAAGATCCTGCTTCGGCCTGACTGCCTCAACAGTATTAACAAGAAGTCTGAAACGATTACCCATGTCGACGATGGATGCATTTAAGGCGTTGCCAGCCGCGGCATTAAAGACCAGGCGCACTGGATCCGCTTTCCCGCCTATGCCAAGCGGATGGATCTCGCATGACGGTTTTGCTTCGGCAATGGACTCGCAGATCTCCAGCATGTGTGCACCGAGGACCATTTCAGCCGACGGACTAAAATGGTATGTATAATCCTCCATGAATGAATTACCGCCGCCAAGTCCGCTTCCCATAACTTTCATGGCCCGCACGAGCGCGGCGGTCTTCCAGTCGCCCTCTGCGCCGAACCCATAGCCGTCCGCCATAAGTCTCTGCACGGCTAGACCCGGCAACTGGATAAGTCCGTGGAGATCTTCGAATGTGTCAGTAAAGCCTTTGAAGTTTCCATCTCTGAGGAAGCCGCGAATTCCGAGTTCGATCTTTGCCGCCTCACGAAGAGACGTATGTTTTTCTCCACCCTTTCTTAATGCCGACGTCATCTGGTATCGCCCTTCGTATTCGGATGTCAGCATTTGCACCTCGCCGTCGGTAACATTCCTGATGCGATCCACCAGGTCGCCGACCCCAAAGCCATTGACGGAATATCCAAACCTTATCTCGGCTTCAACCTTGTCTCCTTCTGTCACCGCTACCTGGCGCATGTTGTCACCAAACCTGCAAAAGCGCGCGCCCTGCCAGTCGTGCCAGGCCGCCGCAGCGCGCATCCAGGTGCTTAGCCGGTCATGTACATACCTATCCTGCCAGTGGCCCACAACAACTTTTCTGTTTAGCCTCATGCGCGACATGATGAATCCGAATTCGCGATCCCCATGAGCGCTCTGATTCAGATTCATGAAATTCATATCAATATCCTTCCACGGGATGTCGCGGTTAAACTGCGTGTGCAAATGCAGGAGCGGTTTTTTAAGGATCTTCAATCCTCCGATCCACATTTTTGCCGGCGAGAAGGTATGCATCCAGGCGATGATTCCGATACAGGTGTCCGCGCGGTTGGCGTCCTGACAGATATGAAGAATTTCTTCGGGAGTTTTTAAGACCGGCTTAAAAACTAGTCTCACCGGGATCTGCGGATTCGCGTCCAACCCCATGACTATCTGTTGAGAATGCGACGCCACAGCTTGCAACGTCTCTTCCCCGTACAAAAACTGACTACCCGTCACAAACCATACTTCATACGTCTTAAGGGGAGCGATCGTGTTGGCGTTCATCAGACCTGTTTCATTAAATCACATCCAAAATATATTCAGATTATTGTCCATAATATGAATCCGGCCCATGTTTTCGTTCAAAATGTTTTCGTATCAGCGAATCTTTCATCCGCGGCGCGTCGCCCCGTATCTGCCTTGTCAGGAAAGCCATTTCCGCGATGTTCTCCAATACTGCGCTGTTGTATACAGCCTTGTCACAGGTGGCACCCCAGGTAAACGCCGCATGATTTGCCACGAGGATCATTTCCACCTGCTCATAGCTGAGGTCCCGGTCTCTCAGACATTCAATGATTTGAAAACCTGTCTGGTACTCATAGTCTCCGGCAATCATTGCGTCGCTCATGGGCGGGGCACAAGGAATATCCACAGTGCTATGATCTGCGTGTGTCGTACCGAACAGCGGAATATCAAGCTGCGCCTGTGCCCAGGCCGTTGCATAAGTAGAATGAGTATGCGCGATGCCACCGATCTTCGGCCAGTGCTTATATAAGACTGCATGCGTCTTTGTATCTGAGGATGGTCGGAGGCTGCCATCGACCGTTTTGCCATCAAAATCAACCACAACCATTTTCTCCGGCGTAAGTTCGCTATAAGGTACACCGCTTGGCTTGATGGCGAATACGCCCTCGTGATGGTCGGCAGCGCTCACATTACCAAACGTAAACAACACAAGTCCCAGCTTAGGCAATTCAAGGTTTGCGTGAAACGCTGCAAGCCTGATGCTCTCAAACCTGCTGGGATGTGATTGATTTCTGAACTCGGCGGTCTTCATGTGAAGATGTTCAATGGGCGGTAATGGCCTCGGGGGATTTCTTCGCTGTATTTTCTTCAACGGTCCGGCCCAGGGCCAGGTACTGCTCGTATCGCTTCGTGTAAAGGTCCACTCTTGAACGATCAGGATGGAACTCCATATCGAAACCCTGACCCATCGCATTCATTGCGTCTTCCACGCGCGGATATAACTTCGCTGCTGTAGCCGCAAACATCGCTGCACCAAGTGCACAAGTCTGCTCAGACTTGTGAATACGGATCGACTTGTTCATAACATCAGCCATCACTTGCATGATATAGGGTGACTTCCGGGCAACACCGCCGAGGCCGAGCAGTCCCTTGACGGGCACTCCCTCATCGGCCATGCGTTCAACGATCGCGCGTGCACCAAAACATGTGGCTTCAACCCAGCTTTTAAACAGCCGCGGAGCATCGCTTCCAAGGCTTAAGCCCGTCATCGCAGCCCTGAGCATTTGATCTGCATCTGGGGTCCGTCTTCCATTCAGCCAATCAATAGCCAGCTCGGTGTCTTCGGCAACGGGGATTTTTTTAGCGACCTCTGTCAACGCAGGGATCACCTTGATCTCCAAATCTTCGCGCAATCGGGCCGCAACTTCCGGACTGATGATAGAGGATTTCTCGAGCAGGGAATTTACAGGCCACATCAAAAGATCCTTGAACCACGCATACGTGTCGCCGAATGCAGATTGTCCAGCTTCAAGACCGATCATTCCAGGGATGATTGATCCATCCACCTGGCCGCAGATACCGCGCACCAGCCTGTCCTTCATCTCTTCCCGTGGTATGACCATCATATCACACGTCGAGGTCCCCATTACTTTGCTCAGATAATAGGGTTCGATCTGACCCCCTACCGCACCCATATGACAATCAAAAGCCCCCACGCCGACCACTACGTCCGTTGTAAGTCCCAGACGACGTGCCCACTCCGGGCTCAATCTGCCTGCGGCGTGATCCGAAGTGTAGACATCATTGGATATCCTTTTTGTAAAACCTTTCAAGAATGGATCCAGTGAAGCAAAAAACGTATCCGGGGGAAGGCCGCCAAAGGATTTCGACCACAGTGCCTTGTGACCCGCAGAACACACGCCCCGCTTCAGGGCCATCGCATTCGTTCCACCCGTTAACAAGAAAGGAATCCAGTCGCAGTGCTCAACCCATGAAAAGCAGGCACTTCTCACATCGTCATCTGCGCGAAGCACATGCAGTAGCTTCGCCCAGAACCATTCCGATGAGTAAATGCCTCCGACGTATTGCAGATAATTGATGTCGAACTGGGAGGCGTGCTCATTGATTTCTGCAGCTTCCCTGGTGGCGGTGTGATCTTTCCACAAGACGAACATCGCATTCGGGTTCTTCTCGAAAGCAGGATACAGCGCCAACGGTGTTCCGGACGCGTCCACCGCAATCGGGGTTGAGCCGGTAGTATCGGCGCTGATGCCAACTATATTTTCGCTCACCGTCGGGCCCGCCTCCTTCAAACATTTCTTCACTGATGTTTCGAGGCCTTCAATGTAATCGAGCGGATGTTGCCTGAACTGGAACTTTGCCGCATCTGAAAACAGGCCGTCCCCCCAACGCGGGTAATCAAAAACTGCAGACCCAACCTCGTCACCGTTTCGGGCATTTACCGCAACTGACCTGACGGAATCCGTGCCATAGTCAATTCCTATCACAAAGCGTTCCTGCGCCATGGTTTTCTCGTTTTAATAAAATTACATCTATTTCTGAAATTAAGTGTATTAGTGACATTTATGTTTAGGCCCCCGAAGGGGGTGCGAGGGGTATAAGGGGAATAAGGGGTATAAGGGAGTGGGCGAGTAATGTTAGATCTAATCAGCGATCGCGGCGCTTCTTCCAGGTCTGCATCTTTGCAAGATAATTCTGGATCTCAACCTCATACTCCACGGGTTTGGTTTGCTCAAGAAACCGGACGGCCTCTGTTGCGGCTATTTGCGCTTGTTGATAACGCTTCAGCCGGATGAGTGTTTCTACTTTCAATTGGTGAGCCCACCGGTCTCCGCCATGAGACAATGCAGTGTCCAGCCACCTGAGGGTCTGGTCAGAGCTTTCGTTTGTCATAAGGTAATAGTATGATGCGTCTGACAAAATGTTTGGATCAAGAGGATGCTCATCAAGCGCTGCTGCAATCCTTTTCAGTGCCTCCTGGTGCGCTCCGGTTTTCACAACGAAACTGACCTGGGTCGTGGCCCATGAAAGATAAAAAACCGCATCGCTCTGTAATACATCGATATCCATTGTAAGGGATTCATAATAGCGGTGGGTTTCTTGCGGTGTCACCATGAACCTGACAACTTCTGTCCGTAAATCGTACTCTGATGGATCGCCGTACAGTTTGCTTGTATCTGAATTCAGCATGATGGTCCATTGTGTCTTGTCCGGTATTGCCAGGACTGCGTAAGAGCCAGATGGTACGATGGTTTGGTTGATGACGACCGGGCGATCGAAAGAGACTGTCGAACACTTTCCGGCACCGGTGCGCCATAATCTTCCGTACGGTACCAGATCGCCGAATATTGTCCGCTTTCTGGCTGCAGGCCTCCCGTAGCGCAATTCAAACTGCGTGTATCCAATGCGCTGCGTGAAGATTGCTTCAGGACTCAATTCCGGCACCTGTATCTGGGCACTGGTTATTTGTATGTGTATCACCAGTATAATCGGGACAACAATGTTTTTCATGGCTTCGCTGTTTTTGTCAAGTTCGAAAAATGAGACCAGAATGTCCGTTAACGATTTGTTAATCCCGAAATAAAATTTCACTTTCCGACAAAGGAATTCGAACTATTCAAGATGACGTGTCTTCGATATTTGTGGTTGACGTTTCTGTTCGTAGTTGAGTGCATTCACGTGTGCGGACAGCCATCGGATGGTGTTCCGCTTTTTTCGTTTGGTCTCGTCGCTGATGTTCAGTATGCAGACGCAGAGCAATGGGGCAAGCGCGATTACCGGGGCTCGCTGAAGCGTTTGGAGGCTGCACTCGAAATACTTAACTCTCATCATCTTGCCTTTATAGTGCATGCCGGTGATCTGATAGATCGCGACTACCGATCCTTTCAGGCTCCGATGTCCATCTTTGGGCGATCAAAGGCACCTGTACATTTCGTTATCGGCAACCACGAATTTGCGGTCGGCGACAGTCTGAAGAAAAGCGTTAGAAAAAAATTAAATAACCCAAGGGGCTACTATGCGTTCCGGGAGGGAAAGATGCAGTTCATATTGGTTGATGCGATGGATGTCAGCCTGCTCGGATCACAAAAAAATTCGCGGGATTTCCAGAGGGCACAGAGGATCCATGAGGACCTTAAAGAAGCCGGCGCAAATAACGCGCATGAATGGAATGGCGCCATGGGGGCGCGCCAATTGAAATGGCTGAAAAGGAAATTGCGCAGAGCGGATAGAAGGGACTACAAGGCGGTCTTGTTTTCTCATTTGCCGTTATTGCCGGAAAATGGCCTGCAACTCTGGAACAATCGCGAAGTTGTGTCCCTTCTGAACGCACATCCGTCAGTGGTTGCTTTTATCTCCGGTCACCATCATGAAGGTGGATATGTAAACGTCGACGATATTCATCACCTTACGCTGAAAGGACTGGTAGAAGCCACAGCTTCCACGGCGTGCGCTGTTGCCGATGTTTTCCCAGACAGGATCGTCGTGAAAGGCTTCGGTGATCAGAAAAGTTACACGCTCTGGTTTCCCGGGAGACAAACACAATGATCGGCTTGAACCTTATTGCGGAAGAGAGAAGTAAAATGTTGCCCCCTGTCCTGGAGTGGCTTCGGCCCACACTTTTCCCCCGTGTTTCGATATGATTTGATCCACTATGGCAAGCCCGATGCCGGTGCCTTCGTATTCAGAGTTGTTATGCAGGCGTTGAAAAGCTTTAAATAATTTTGGAGCATAGTTCATATCGAAGCCGATGCCGTTGTCCCGGACATAAAAGACGATGTTATTATCAGCCAAAGTGTAGCCGATGTCGATGATGGTTGCAGCAGATGTTTTTCTGCTGTACTTCACGGCATTTCCAATGAGATTATCCCATACCTGCTTCAGCAGTGAGCGGTCGCCCCACGCGTTGTGCAGCGTGTGTATGTTGATCTTGAGACGCTTTCCATTCCCGTGTGCCTGGATCTCGTCCACTGTTTCTTTTACAAGTGCGACCATGTCGATGGTAGACTTCTCCAAAGGCTGCAAGCCAAGACGCGAGAGAGCCATAAGATCTTCGATCAGCACATCCATCCTTTGAGATTGTCGGACGATTCTTCCTACCATGTGGCGGGCGTCGTCCGGCAATACCGCAGTGTGTTTGTCAAGGAGGATCTGCGAATAGTTCATGACCGCGCGAAGTGGGGAGCGAAGGTCATGGGCAACTGTATAATTGAATGCTTCGAGTTCCCTGTTCAGCATTTTTATTTCGTCCTCGCGCTTCTTCTGCTCTGTGATGTCGCGCGCAATTTTTGAAACGCCTACAATATTTCCATGCGCGTTTTTGACGGGCGACACAGTCAGGGAGATATTCACGGTAGTGCCGTCCTTCCTCATCCGTTCGGTCACGTAGTGATGGATGTATTGACCGCGACTCACTTTGCTGATGATCTCCGGCTCCTCATCGGTCCTTCCCGGCGGAATCAGTATCGAGATGTGCTTTCCAATTACTTCATCGGGGGTATATCCGAAAATCCGCTCGGCGCCGCGGTTCCAGCTTGTGATGATGCCCTCAAGCGTTTTGCTGATAATCGCATCATCCGAAAAATTGATAATTGAGGCCAGCCATGTTTCTCGTTCGGTCGCCCTTTTGGTCAGGGTGATGTCGCGCGCTACAATCAGCGCGCCCGTAATCCGCTCGCCCGATTCTTTTACAGGCGAAACAGATAATGATATGTTGACGATCTTTCCATCGCGCGTTACGCGCTCCGTCTCATAATGATCTATCGACTCGCCTCGCGCAATCCTGTCCATGATCATGGGCTCTTCGTCAAATCTTTGCGGCGGGATAAGTAAAGAAACGTGTTTGCCGACCATTTCACTTCTTGGGTAGCCGTATATCTTTTCCGCGCCTTTGTTCCAGCTCGTAATCACGCCATCCATTGTTTTGGTATAGATGCCGTCATCAGAAAGGGTGATGATGTCCGCCATTCTTTTCTGGATCTCGTCAGCTCTCTTCTTCAGCGTGATATCACGGGCAATCTTTAATATTCCGATGATGTTCCCGTCGTCATCTTTCGTCGCTGAGACCACTAATGAGATGTGTACCATCGAGCCATCCTTGCGCCGGCGCTGCGTTTCATAGTGGTCTACGAGCTCACCCCTGCGAATCCTCGCGATAATCTCGGGCTCTTCTTCAAGGCGGTCGGGTGGGATCAAAACGGAGATATGCTTTCCAATTACCTCGTGGGCTTTATAGCCAAATATTTTTTCCGCGCCCCGGTTCCAGCTGGTTATGACTCCCTCCAGGGTTTTCGTGATAATGCCGTCATCGGAGAAATTAACGATACTGGCTAGTACCCGGTAAACTTCCGAATTGTCGCTTTTATTCATGATACAAATCGTCCTGCAGATATATTACGTTTTGGGTCCCGTAAAATAATGATACCACCGCCTCAGGCCGCCCGGCACCAAGGCAATAATCCCGACGGATCGCTTTGGCGCATGTCATATCGCATTCATCTATCATTAATTTAGTTGTCGCAGGTGACTCGGCCATTACTTGTAAGCATGGGTCACTGCCCTGATCATCCCGTCCGCCTTGGTAATCACATACAATCGTTTCGAAAAGCGATCGTATGCCACGCGAAGGTGTAGTCTCCGGATGCCGCTCATCTTCCGCAGGTCGGTTTGTTCTCCGGATTGAACAATTTGAAGCTCATATACCGTCGAGTCGCTTAGAGAAGAATCCATGTTCACAAAAAACAGCCTGCCATTCACGATGTCTCCGAATACATACTTACTGCGAAGTAGTGTGATCGGGCCGTCATACACATAGCCACCGCTTATGGCAAAGCCTTCTGTGTGGTCGTATTGGGCGAATGGTTTGAGATAAAGATCATTGTCAGAAGCTCGCGGGCGATACACCGTTTTCATATCCCGGAGTGTTGCAATTCCGAATTCGCCTTCGCGGTTTGGCCAGCCATAATCGCCACCTTTCTGAACAAGGTTGATCTCTTCGATATTTGACTCGCCGATGTCAGTTACGATCATTCTGTTCTTATGCGCGGGATCCCATGCCATCCGGTGCGGATTGCGGAAGCCGTAAGCATATATCTCTTTAATGCTCAATGCATCGTCATCGGTTACAAACGGATTGTCTTCAGGGATACCGTACTTTCCGTTTTTGCTGTTTTTTCCAAGTGGATCTATTCTAAGGATCGTTCCCAGGAAAGACCGGCGATGATGGCCAAGTTGCGGCATGCGGATGTTATTCGACCCGCCGTCGCCAAATCCCCAGTAAAGCATGCCATAGTCTGCGTCTCCGGGTGAAAGGCCCGGAGCGAAAGCCAGGTCTTGTGCGCTGTGCCCAAACGTTGGTGAGTGCAGGCGCAGCAGTTCCCTCCTGCTACCCTTGAATACGCGACTGGTGATGTCGTCCACTTTCCATTCACCAAGCACCCACTGCACGTCCGCCCTGACGGAGTCGGACACCGAGTAATCGGCACGCTGGCCATGATACTTTTCCGCATGCGTGATGTATAGCAATCCGTTGTTGAGGAAGTCAGGATGAAAGTCAAAGCTTCCAAGCCCTGTGGCGAGGCCTGGTCCGATGCTGAAATCCGCAATGTGGTCCCGGAGATCGAGGAAGATCTCCGCTCGATCACCTGTGATCTGATAGATGATGCCACCCTGGTCACTCACGAACAGCCTTCCGTCACCGGAGGGATGTGGTCGCAATGTCACAATGCCAAGGTCTGGGGTGCTGTACTTCAATCGCGGAATTTGTATGACCTCCGTCAATTCCAGCTTTATTCCGGAATCCATGACCGGGGGAACGAGCTTACCGCTCATCGCGTGTATAGTCGATGGCACCTCGAACGATATCGGTTTGATGATCCCAAACCGTTTACTTTCGTGATCGATGTAGGAAAGAATGGAGTGGATAGAATCGGCATCCATCCAGTCGAACGATGGCATAGTTTGTTTGTAGCGCGCCAATAAGAGACGGGCTCTCGCGTTTCCTGCAGACACTGCCGCGGCAGGATCGCGCATAAATGATGTAAGCTCACTTTCTTCGATGGCTGCGGTTATGCCGCCCAGCGGAGGCCCTATGCCGTCGTCCTGGATGCCGTGACATCCCACGCAATGACTCGTGAATAGTTTCTTTCCGGCTGCAACTGTCCGTTCGTCGTCATCATAACCTCTGCGAAACTCAAACCACACATATGCCAATACGGCGACTGCCGTGAATACAACGAGGATGAAGAGTCGCCTTGATCGCATGCAGTGAAATTAAGTTTCCGTTTGACGAAGGCAATTACATTTGCAGATATTTTTTATCACGACCAGGGGCTACCCTGAATTTGTCACCTTGTATCCCTTATACCTTATTCCCCTTATGCCCCTTACCCCCCTTACTCCCCTAACAAAGATTTCCTACATTTGATATGAAAACTATATTCCTTAAAACAACTGTCTATGAAATCCCGTCGCGAGTTTCTTCAAAAAATGACTGCATCCGCGTTTGCCTTGCCGATGCTTCCTTCGACATATAACCAGCCATTGAAAAATCTTCGCGAGGAACCTTATCAGGGCCGCGTGCTTCGGGTTGCCATCATGGGACTCGGAGGCTATGGAACACGCGTGGCAGACGCAATGCGCGACTGCCAGCGCGCTAAGTTAACCGGAGTGATCAGCGGGACACCATCCAAAATAAAAGACTGGCAATCAAAATATGGCATACCTGAGAAGAACTGTTACAACTACGAAAACTTTGACGCCATCAAAAGTAATCCTGATATTGATGCAGTATATATTATCACGCCAAATGGCTTGCATAAGGAACAGGCCTTGCGGGTAGCCCGGGCCGGAAAGCACGTGATCTGCGAGAAGCCGATGGCAGTGAACGCAGCAGAGGGCCAGGAAATGGTTGACGCCTGTAAGAAGGCAAACGTAAAGCTGCTCGTCGGCTACCGCATGCACCTGGAGGCAAACACACTTGAGATCATCAAGATGCGCAATGATGGAGCTTTCGGCAAGGTCCTGTTCTTTCAGGGGTTAAGCGGATTCAAGATAGGAAATCCCAATCAGTGGCGACTGGATAAAAAACTTGCAGGGGGTGGCGCGATGATGGATATCGGAATTTACTCCATCAACGGTGCGCGCTATATGGTCGGTGAGGAACCGATTTGGGTGACAGCGCAGGAGACAAAAACAGATCCTAAAAAATTTAAGGAAGGCGTCGACGAGACCATCCAATTCCAGCTCGGTTTCCCGGGAGGTGCGGTGGCATCATGCCTCTCTACTTATGCCATGAACAATCTTGACCGCTTTTTTCTGAACGGCGAAAAAGGATTTGCGGAATTAAGTCCCGCCACGGGTTATGGTCCGATCAAAGGCAGAACAGATCAGGGGGAATTAAATCATCCGCACATTACACATCAGACCGTACAAATGGATGAGATGGCGGCTATGATCCTCGAGAATAAAAAGCCTTTGGTTCCTGTGGACGGCGAAGAAGCTCTTAGGGATCTGAAGATCATAGACGCGATCTACCGTGCAGTCAAACAGGACGCCCGGATTAAATTGGCCTGACTCACATCAGCTGATTTGCCTTTACTAGTTCATGTGTATGAAGACAACACATTTTGCAACTAAAATATTGAGGCGGGACTTTGTGGTACTACTCCGTTTATTTAAATTTAAATAAACTTAAACCTCAACCTCATGGAAGAACAAATTCTGGATGCCCCATCTTCAGTGGGCGCAAGACTCAATTACGCTGGATTCTGGATTCGGTTCGCGGCGTATATTATCGACGCGATTATTATCACCGTGGTCAATGTCGCATTATCCTTTGCACTTTTTGGTGGTTCAATGTTTGAAGCACCCGAAACCTCTGGGTTCTTTGTCCAGAACCTCTCTTACACGTTCGTGTCATTGGTGGTCGGTGTCCTTTACTTCTGTGGTATGGAAAGCTCCAGCCGTCAGGCGACTCTTGGGAAAATGGGTGTCGGCATCAAAGTTGGAAACAGCCGTGGTGAGAAGATCTCATTTGCCAATGCTGTCGGCCGTTATTTTGCGAAAATTCTTTCCGCCATCACCCTGATGATCGGGTTTATGATGGCAGGCTGGGATTCGAAAAAGCAGGCGCTGCACGACAAGCTCGCGAGCACATACGTGTTTCACGCCTAATTAACATTACGAATTACGAAGTACGAATGGCCAGAGTCGGGAAGTCTAAAGGTCTAATCTTACCAACTCTCTCATTCGTACTTCGTGAGTCGTGAGGCGTGAGGCGTGAATCGTGAGGCGTGAATCGTGAGTCGTCAGTCGTCAGGCGTGAGTCATTGTCAGTGCTAACTCTCCAACCTTACCCACTCTCCTGCATTCGTACTTCGTAATTCGTAACTCGTAATTAGTAATTCATACTTCGTCCTTCCTCAAATCATCCCCCTCGACTTTAGCTCCAGATATTTATTAATACTATTTACGGTGAGATCTTCTGGCCTGGTGAGCATCGTAAGGATCCCGAACCTTTTCAACTGCTGTGCTATCACCACTTTCGTAAGGGTGTAGTGTTCCGCCGTTATCTGAGTATACACTTCCTCCAAGGTATTGACCTCCCTCGAAGAGACAGGAATGATCTCGGTGTTTTGAAAAAAGACGACAACAAGTAAGTGTTGGTTATTCAACTTCCTCAATTGGGGTAAGACCCGGTTGAAGGCATAGATACTTTCAAAATTCGTGTAAAGGAAAAGAAGGCTGCGACTGCCAACGATCTTCCGCACCGCCATATACATTCTCTCGTAGTTGGCTTCAACAGTATGCTCCCGTTCCTTATAAAGAGCCTCAAGCACTTGTTTGAGCTGGGTCTTGCTCCGATTCGCTTTAAGCATAGTTCGTGGCTTGTCAGCAAATGTTATCAACCCGGCCTTATCCTGTTTACCTAAAACAATATTGGCTATTACGAGTGAGGCGTTGACTGCATAGTCAAGAAGGCTAAGGCCGTTGAACGGCATGTGCATCACGCGGCTCTTATCAATTATACAATAAACATGCTGGGACTTTTCGTCTTCATACTGATTCACCATGAGCTGAGCCCGCCGGCTAGTAGCCTTCCAGTTAATGCTGCGGTAGTCGTCACCACGCTGATATGGTTTGATATGCTCGAACTCGTAACTGTGTCCTATGCGCCGCACCTTCTTCACTCCGTACTCGGTTGCGGTTCTGGCCATCGTCTTCAGCTCATATTTCTTCATCTGAATAATGGAGGGATAGACCGGCACGGTTACCTCGGCAGCTGTGGTGATCCTGCGCCTGACGATGCCTAGAACAGAAGATAGATACAGCTGGACTTTTCCGAAGTGGTATTCGCCTCGCGTCACAGGCCGCAAAGAATATTTATGCTGATGATCTGCAAAGCCTGGCAGGACAATGCTAACCGCGAAATCTCTCCTCTGGAATTGCTCAGGGAGCTCATCAATCGCTTCTACCGAGAGCCGCAGCCCGCAGAGATTTTTAAAGCGAATGATGACAGGGTTGTCGTCCGCGAGCGATAGGACCGCAGACATGTCACGATCCGCCGACACCCGCACCTTCCTGTTGAACAATAGCGCAATGTCTACCAGGCAGATCAGAACGAACACAACAAGAAGAGTCGCCACCAACGGAAAGAGGACTGAGAATGCGTAAGAGAGCATCATAGCAAGGGTAAGCCCTGCCATGGCGTAGAAGAACCTGTCGGTTACGAAAAGATTCCTGATGAAAGACATCATCGCGGAACTTCTATTCCTTCAGCTATCTCGCGGATCACATCCTCAGCTTCTGCGCCCTCCATCTCACGTTCAGCAGTGAGGATAATACGATGATTTAAAACCGGGTTCGCCACAAAACGCACGTCATCCGGTGTTACGAAATCGCGACCATTAATAGCAGCTACCGCTTTGGACGCACGCAACAGAGCGAGAGAAGCGCGCGGAGAAGCGCCCAATGCAACATCGCCGTTGTTGCGTGTGCTGTCAACAAGTTTGGCGATGTAGTGGATAAGGTCGTCCTTAATGTGAATCTTTTCAATCAGATCCTGGCATTCCTTTAGCTCGCCACGCGATATCACAGGTTTCACTTCATTCAAAACCTTGAGGCTAAAGTCATCCTTATATTTTTTGAGGATCTCGGCTTCCTGCTCCAGCGTAGGATACTTCAATTTAATCCTGAAAAGAAAACGATCAAGCTGGGCCTCGGGCAACCGGTAT
>Ga0307416_100000511_pt1 | contig 19831 bp, 19 predicted proteins | sample DK1Cmetagenome_2_FD_203821 | JGI IMG/M metagenome (GOLD analysis project Ga0307416, IMG submission 203821) | Maize rhizosphere microbial communities from greenhouse at UC Davis, California, United States - DK15-C-3 | ecosystem: Host-associated > Plants > Roots > Rhizosphere > Soil | place...
GGTCGAGGCGGGTGACCCGCCCGCGCCGGCCCCGCCCCTGGCAGCACACCGCCCAGACCCCGTCGGCGCCGGCGGCGACGGCGCTGACCGGGCCCGGATTCGGCGTGGTCAGCCGGGCGGTGCCCGGGTCGATCCGGAGCAGCCCGGCGGCGCTGGTCACCGCCCAGACCGCCCCGGCCCCGGCCTCCAGGTCGACCACGGGCGCGCCGGCTTCGGCCTCGGGCACGACCAGCGCGCGCCCGGTTGCCGGGTCGACCCGCAGGACCAGCCCGCCGACGGCCAGCCAGACCGCCTGCCGGGTGACCGCGATGGCGTCGACCGGGGAGCTGGTGGCGACGACCCTGCCGACTGGGGACGGGCCGGCCGGCTGGCTGGTGGCCACGGTCGGGCTGGTGGGGCCGGGCGAGGTCGGGGCCGTCGTGGTGGGCCCCGGAACGGTTGAGGCCGGGGCCTCGGTCGGGCCGTCGAGCCGCGGCTGCAGCCAGTGCCCGGCAGCCAGCAGGGCGGCCAGGGCGACCACCACCAGGGCGGCGGCCGGCACCGAGCGCTGCGACCTTGCCAAGGCGGTCCACCTCCGAGGGCATCTTCCACCCGGTAAGGACCACCTAGAAGGCCGGGCACGCCGCACCCGAACCCGCCGCTTCATGGGGCCCCTACCGGGAGGGTAGCCGACCCGGAATTGGCGAACGCAGGAGTATCCACAACCCGCCATCTCGCGCTGGCGCTCCCGTAGGGTGTGGCCGATGTTCCTGGTGGCAGTGATCGTGCTCGGCGCCCTGGCCGTGCCGCTGGCCGGCGGCCGGCTGGGTGCCCTCGCCGACCTGCGCCTGAGGCGGGCATGGGCGATCTACGCCGCCCTCGGCCTGGCCGTCCTCGGTGTCAACCTGCCCGGGCTGCCCGACGGGGTGCGGTCGCTCCTGCTGGTGGCCGCCTACCCGGTCGGAGCGGTGTTCCTGGCCGCGAACCGGCGGGTGCCCGGAGTGCGGCTGGTGGCGCTCGGGGCCGGGCTCAACCTGCTGGCCATCGCGGCCAACGGGGGGGTCATGCCGGCGTCGCCGGAGGCCCTGGCCACGGCCGGGCTGCCGATCGGCGGCCCCGGGTTCAGCAACTCCGACGCAGTCGCCGACCCCCGGCTGGCCGTCCTCGGCGACATCTTCGCCATCCCGGCCTCCTGGCCGCTCAGCAACGTCTTCAGCGTCGGCGACGTGCTCATCGGGGTCGGGCTGGTCTGGGGGCTGCACCGGGTCTGCGGCTCCCGGCTGGTGCCGCGCTGGACGGGAAAACCGGCTGCGCCGCCTTCCGGACCTCCCTAGGGTCCGGGTATGACTGACGACGGCTGGCGGGCCCGCATCCGCTGGGTGGTGGTCCATCCCGACCAGCCCAGGGTGCTGCTGGCCCTCCGGGAGGGCGCCCCCGCCCTGCCCGAGGCCGAGCGACCCGGTCAGGTCTGGCTCGGCGACCCGGGCGAGGTGGTGGCGCCCCTGCGCGAGCTGCTCGGCGGCGACGCCGTCCTGCTGCGCTGCCTCGAGGAGGACGAGGACCCCTCGGCCCGGGTGCAGCGGCTGACCGTGCTGGCCGCCGCCCTCGCCCCGGCCGCGCCCCAAGGGACGGCCTGGGTGGGCCGCGCCGACCTGGCCGGGACCGGCCCTGACCTCGCCCTGGCCGCCCGGGTCGCCGCCGACCTCGAGGACGGCCGCCCGCCGGCCGGCCTCCAGCCCTGGGCCGACCGCGGCTGGCACGCCCAGGTCAAGGAGTGGCTCGCCGCCGAGCTGGAGCGCCTCGGCCGCCCCCTCACCGGGCCGGTGGAGCAGGTCAGGGTGTGGGAGCTGTCCTGCGTCCTGCGGGCCCCGACCACCGCCGGCGACGTCTGGTTCAAGACCAGCATCGCCTCGCCCCTGTTCGTCAACGAGGGCGTGGTCATGCGGGCCCTGGCCGGGCTGTTCCCCGACCACGTGCCCGCCCCCCTCGCCGTCGAGCCCGAGCGCGGTTGGATGGTCCTGGCCGGCTTCGGCACGTGGGTCGGCTGGGACGCCTCCCTGGAGGCGGTCGAGGCGGTGGCCCGGACCTTCGCCCGCATGCAGGTCGAGGCGGCCGGCCAGGTCGACCTGCTGCTGGCCGCCGGCTGCCACGACCGCCGCCTCGACCGGCTCGCCGCCCGGGCCGAGGCCTGGCTCCCCGAGGTCGGGGCCGACGGCCGCCTGCCGGCCATGGACGCCGCCACCTGGCTGACCGGGGACGAGGCGGCCGCCCTGGCCGCGGCCCTGCCCCGCATCCGCGCCGCCTGCGAGGAGCTGGCCGCCCTCGCCGTCCCGCCCTCGCTCGTCCACGGCGACCTGCACCTGGCCAACGTGGCCGAGGGCCCGCGCGGCCCCCTGATCTTCGACTGGACCGAGGCCTGCGTCGCCCACCCGTTCCTCGACCTGGCCACCATCCGGCGCGGCACCGGCGAGGTCGACGAGGCCGAGGAGGAGCTGCGGGCCCGGCTCCGGGCCGCCTACCTGCCGGCGTGGTCGTCGTTCGAGCCGCCCGAGCGCCTGGCCCGCGCCTGGGAGCTGGCCGTCCCCCTTGGCGCCCTCCACCAGGCGATCAGCTACCGGTCGCTGATGGCCTCCCTCCAGCCGCCGATCGACCTCCACATGTCCCAGTCGACCGCCTGGTGGCTCCGGCAGGTGCTCGCCAAGCTGCCGTGACCGATGGCACCGCCCCGGTGTGCCCGGCGACACAGCCCGGAGGCCGCCGCCGTCGCAGACTGACGTTGGATGTACCTCATGGAAGGCGGGGGGAGATGGAACTGGATGGGATCGGGACCACGCTGCCGGAGCTGATCGCCTGTCCCGAGCTGGGCTGTGGAGTACCGGCCGGGGTGGTGGACCGGTTCGCGCTGGCCTCCACCGACGGGCCGGTCGAGCTCGTGCGGATCTGGTGCCTGGAGGGCCACGGGTTCACCCAGCGGGTGGACGCCCTGGCTGTCTGGCCGGTCGCCCAGGCCGCGCGGCCACTCGGCACCGGCTGACCTGGGAGGGATCGCCATGACCGCGGCCGACCTGCTCACCGAGCCGGTCACCGGCACCGACGCCGGAGCGGGCCCCGGGCCCGGGATGATCGAGCGGATCCGCCGCGGCGTCATCGGCGACGACGAGGTCCTGGCCGGGCCCTACGGGCCCCGGCGCGTCACCTACGCCGACTGGACCGCGTCCGGGCGCTCGCTGCGCTTCATCGAGGACGCCATCCGCGACCGGGTCCTGCCGCGCTACGCCAACACCCACACCGAGAGCTCGGGCACCGGCCGCCACACCACCCGGCTGCGCGAGCAGGCCCGCCAGGCGATCCACGAGGCCGTCGGCGGCACCGACCAGGACCTGGTCATCTTCACCGGGTCGGGGGCGACCGGGGCCGTGGCCAAGCTGGTCGGCCTGCTGGGGCTGGGGACCGCCGCCCGGCCTCGCCCGGTGGTGCTGGTGGGGCCGTTCGAGCACCACTCCAACCTGCTGCCCTGGCGCGAGTCGGCCGCCGAGGTGGTGGCCATCGGCGAGGACGCCGACGGCCACATCGACCTCGCCGAGCTGGAGGCCCAGCTGGTCCGCCACGCCGGGCGGCCCCTGATCGGCAGCTTCTCGGCCGCCTCCAACGTCACCGGGATCCTCTCGGACACCGACCGGATCGCCGCCCTGCTGCACCGCCACGGCGCCCTGTCGTTCTGGGACTACTCGGCCGCCGCGCCGTACCTGCCCATCCGGGTGGCCGAGAGCCGCCCCGGGGCCGGCGACCACAAGGACGCCGTCTTCTTCTCGCCGCACAAGTTCGTCGGCGGCCCCCAGACCCCCGGGGTCCTGGTCGTGCGCCGGGAGCTGGTCAGCAACCCGGTCCCCACCGTGCCCGGGGGCGGCACCATCGCCTTCGTCGACCCGGTCGGCCACCGCTACCTGGACGACCCGGTGGCCCGGGAGGAGGGCGGCACCCCGGCGATCGTCGAGTCGGTCCGGGCCGGGCTGGTGGTGGCCCTCAGGCAGGCCGTGGGGACCGACCAGATCCAGGAGCGGGAGCGGCGGCTGCTGGGCCGGGCCCTGGACCGCTGGCGCGCCAACCCGAACCTGGAGCTGCTCGGCAACCTGGAGGCCCCGCGGCTGCCGATCGTCTCCTTCCGGGTCCGCCACGGCGGCCGCTACCTGCACCACGAGCTGGTGGTGGCCCTGCTCAACGACCTGTTCGGCATCCAGGCCCGGGGCGGCTGCTCATGCGCCGGCCCCTACGGCCACCGGCTGCTCGGCATCGGCCCGGAACGGTCGCGGGCCCTGAGCGAGCAGGCCGGCCACGGCTACCTCGGCATCAAGCCGGGGTGGGTCCGGCTCAGCTTCAACTACTTCATCAGCGACCGGGTCGCCGACTACCTGATCGAGGCGGTCGACCTGCTGGCCACCCACGGGCACCGGCTGCTCGGCGACTACCGGTTCGACCCGCGGGGCGGCCAGTGGCGCCACCACCGGGCGCCCGCCGACCCGGACCTGTCCCTGGACGACCTGCTGGAGGGCCTGGCGCCGGCCCCGCGGCTGGGGGAGGGGGTCCTGGCCGGGCACCTCCAGGACGCCCGGGCGATCCTGGCCGCGGCCCCGGTGCCGACCCGGGCGGCCGAGTCGACCCCGGCCGTGCTCGCCCCCGACCTGGAGTGGCTGCGCGACTTCCATCTGCCGCCGGTGCCGTCGCCGACGGGCTAACGACGGCCCAGGGAGCCGGCCGGCTCCCGCTCCTCGACCGGGTGGCGGCGGTGCACGAGCCAGGCCACGACGGCGGCGACCGCCACCGCCAGGAGGAGGCCGAGGCCGACCCGGCCGGTCAGGTGGTGGGCGTGGCGCCAGCCGGCCCCGGCGGCGTAGCCGAGCAGGACGTGGGCGGCCGCCCAGGCGGTCGCGGCCGCGCCCGTCCAGAGGGCGAAGCTCCGGTAGCGCAGTCCGAGCATGCCGGCCAGCCCGGGGAGCACGACCCGGGCCCCGGCGGCGCAGCGGCCGACGAACAGGGCCCGGCCGCCGCCCCGCAGGAGCAGGGACTCGACCCGTTGCAGGCGGCCCGGACCGACCCGGCGGCCGAGGCGGGACGCCAGCAGGCGCGGGCCCCAGCGGCGGCCGATCCAGTAGCCGGCCGAGTCTCCGGCCAGCGCGCCGGCCGTGCCGGCGGCCAGGGCGGCGGGCAGCGACAGGCGGCCCTGGTGGGCGAGCACCCCGCCCAGGAGCAGGGCGACCTCGCCCGGCAGCACCAGCCCGAGGAAGGCCGGCGCCTCCAGCGCCGGCAGGACGAACAGGACGGCCACGGCGGCCCAGCCCGACAGCGACAGCACGGCCTCGGCGAGCTGTCCCATGGTCCCTCCTGCCCTCTCGGTCCGGTCCCGGGCAGGGTCGCCCAACCGGCGGCCGGGGGCATCGGGGTCGACCCTGGACCTGTCCCTGGAATTCCGACGGCCGCCTCAGGGACATCCCCGGGCGTACGGCTCAGCCGGAGGTGGCCAGCAGCCAGATGAAGGCGTAGTGGCAGGCCCCGGCGGCCACGGTGAAGGCGTGCCAGACCTCGTGGTAGCCGAACACCGTGGGGACGGGGTCGGGCCGGCGGCGGATCAGCACGACCACGCCGAGGGTGTAGAAGAGGCCGCCGACCATGGCCAGGCTGACCTTGGCCAGGCCGAGGCTGCCGACCAGTTGGGGCAGGAGCAGGACCGAGGTCCAGCCCAGGCCCAGGTAGAGGACCATCCGGGTCAGGCCGACGACCGGGTTGGCCGTGCGCACCAGGACCAGGACGATCCCGGCGGCAGCCACGGTCCAGACCAGGGTGAGGAAGCCGACCCGCCAGCCGGGACGGAGGGCGAGCAGGATCACCGGGGTGTAGCTGCCCGCGATCAGGACGTAGATCATCGCCCGGTCGAGCCGGTCCATCCGCATCCAGGCCCTGGGCGACCAGCGGCGGCGGTGCAGGGCGGCGCTGGACCCGAACATGGCGGCCAGGCTGAGCACGTACACCAGCGCGGCCAGGCGGGCCCGCCCCGAGCCGGCGGCCACCAGCAGGGCCGCCCCGGCCGGGATCGAGGCCAGGAACGCGACCTGGTGGAGCAGTCCACGCAGGCGGGGTGTGGTCGGCCGGGGATGCGGGATGGAGTGATCGCTCATCCTCTCAATTGGACGACGACCGGCGGTCATGCCACCACCCCTCATCCGCCGTAGATCCCGCCGAGCGTGGAATGACGCCCCGGCCCTGCCCGGGGGAGCGATCAGAGCCGGGGCGCCAGCACAGAGATACCCACAACCAGGCCAGGCGATACCGGGGGCGATGCCTCCTTGTCCACAGATTGCGCCGATACATGGACACGGCGCGAACGCGGCAATAGTGTCCTTGCTCATGAAGCACAGGGAGAGGCCGATGCGCACGAGCAGCCGGGCCCGGTGGACGGCCCTGATCACGGCCGCCCTTGCGGTGGTCCTGGTGACCCCCGCGGGGGCGAGCGGCGGGGCCGGGGTTCCGGGCGTGGCCCGGGCCGGGGGCACGGCGGGGGCCGGGGCCCCTGCGATCGCCGGGGTGGCGCAGGTGGCTGGGGGGACCCGGCCGGTGATCGTGCGGGGGAACAGCTGGTTCGTGCGCGACACGCTGACCGGCGGGGTCGCCGACCACACCTTCACCTACGGGCAGGCCGGCGACCTGCAGCTGATGGGGGACTGGGACGGGGACGGCGAGGTGACGCCCGGGGTCGTCCGGGGGTCGACCTGGATGCTGCGCAACAGCCTCAGCGCCGGGCCGCCCGACGCCACCTTCTCCTACGGCTTCCCGGGCGACTACCCGGTGGTGGGGGACTGGGACGGCAACGGCACCGACACCCCGGGGGTGGTCCGGGGCAGCACCTGGTACCTGAAGAACACCAACGCCAGCCCGGGCGTGGCCGACGTCAGCTTCGCCTACGGGTTCGCCTCGGACCTGGCCGTGGCCGGCGACTGGAACGGCGACGGCACCGACACCCCCGGGGTGGTCCGCGGCACCACCTGGTTCCTGCGCTCCACCAACGACCCGGCGGTGACCACCACCGTGCCGGCGTTCGACTTCGGCCAGGCGTCGGACCAGCGGGTGGTCGGCGACTGGAACGGCGACGGGACCGACACCGTCGGGGTCAAGCGGCGAAGCTCCTGGAGCCTCCGCAACACCAACACGGCCGGCATCGCCGATCTCTCTTTCAATTACGGGCTCGGCTGCGACCTCGGCTTCGCCGCCCCCGGGGCGATCACCCGGGGCCGGGGCGGCAAGGGCCTGCCCGCGGCCCTCCGGGGCACCGAGCTCAACGCCGTGGCCACCACCCAGAAGCTGGTCGCCCTCACCTTCGACGCCGGCGCCAACGCCGACGCGGTGCCCTCGATCCTGTCCACCCTGGAATCGAACTGCCTCCCGGCGACCTTCTTCCTCACCGGCGACTGGGTCGGCGCCTTCCCGGCCGACGCCCGCCGGATCGCGGTCCGCTACCCGGTCGGCAACCACAGCGACACCCACCCGCACCTGCCGGCCCTCTCCGACGCGGCCGTGCGCGACGAGGTCAACCGGGCCGAGCGGATCATCCAGGGCTCGACCAGGTTCAACCCCCGGCCGATGTTCCGCTTCCCCTTCGGCGAACGCGACGACCGCACCATGCGGATCGTCAACGGACTGCGCTACGGGTCGATCCGCTGGACCGTTGACACCCTGGGCTGGATGGGGACCTCCGGCGGCCAGAGCGTCCAGACGGTGACCAACCGGGTCCTGGCCAACCTCCGTCCGGGCGAGATCGTGCTCATGCACGTCGGCTCCCACCCGACCGACGGCTCCACCCTGGACGCCGACGCCCTGCCCGGGATCGTCGCCGAGCTCAAACGGCGCGGCTACGGGTTCGTGACCATCTACGACTCGATCTGAGCCGCCGGGACCGGACCGCCAGCGGGTCAGCGGGTCAGCCGACCCGCAGGGTGCCGCGCATCCCCAGGGTGGCGTGCGCGGGGATGCGGCAGTAATAGGTGTAGGTGCCCGGCTTGGCCTCGAAGGTGACCGAGCGCAGGCGGCCGACCGGCGCCCGAACGTCCACCTTGAGGGCGTCGATGGTGAAGGTGTGCCAGAACAGGTCGCGGTTGCGGACGGCCACGGTGACCTTGCCGCTCGGCACCTCGAACGACCTGGGGACGAAGGCGACGTTGACCGTCTGGACCTCGCTCGCGCCCTGGGGGGCGACCTCGGCCTTGGCGTCGGTCATGCCCCACACCAGCCCGAGGCTGGCGAAGATGAACACCACGGCCAGGACGCCGGTGGGCCCGGCCGCCGCCCGTCCGGCCGCCGGGTCGCGGAGGTGGATGATCGCGCCCACGGCCCCGATCAGCCCGGCCAGCGAGAAGGCCACCAGCGCCGCCGGGATCAGCAGGTCGACCAGGCCGACCCGGTAGGTGGCGTTGCCGTTGGCCGCCGGGAACATCCAGAACTGGATGTTCACGAACAGGCCGGCCATCACCAGCAGCCCGAGCAGGCCCCGGCCGACCCGCAGCAGGCCCAGCCCGACCAGCATGACGACGGCGAGCCCGAGCGACTCCCGGTCGCCCCGGGCGAGGCCGTAGCCGAACAGGACCAGCGCGTCGGCCAGGGCGGCCACGACGGTCAGCCGGCGCCAGCCGACCAGGCCCGAGCCGATGCGCGGTGCGGTCCTCATGCTCCTCCCACCTGCTCCCCCGGCCCTGGATGACGGGCCGAATTGTAGGGGAGCTACCGGCGGGGGGTCCGGAGCCGGGAGGAGAGCGGGCCGCGGCCCATCCCGTGGGCGAAGTCCGACCCGGTGTGCAGCCACTTGCCGGCGCTGGAGCCGGGCCGGCGCTCGTCGGCCCGCTTGGCCAGCTGGTCGAGCCCCCAGCCGACCAGCGGCAGCGCCAACATGAAGAGCGCGAGCTGGGCCAGCCGTTTTCTGATCTTCATGGTGCTACCTCGCCTGAGACGTCGACGGCGGTTCCTGCCGCCTGATTGACCACCCGGGTCGCCGCCCAAACCCGGCCCGCGACCCAAGCTGGCAGGATTCAGGGCCCGGTTCGCCGCCCAGTCTCCCGGCAGGAAGCTGGGAGGAGCGCGGGTGACAGGACCGGTGGCCATCGGCCCCGAGGGGCGGTACCGCCTGGTACGGCGGATCGCCGCCGGGGGGATGGGCGAGGTGTGGGAGGCCGACGACACGGTGCTCGGGCGCCGGGTCGCCCTCAAGGTGCTGGTCGCGGAGCTGGCCGCCGACAAGCGGGCGACCCGCCGGTTCGTCCGCGAGGCGAGGGCGACGGCGCGGCTCACCCATCCCAACGTGGCCCGGGTGTACGACTTCGGCCGCGACGGCGGGGTCCCGTTTCTGGTCATGGAGCTGCTCCAGGGCGAGACGCTGGCCGACCGGCTGGCCGCCGGTCCCCTGCCCCCGGCCGAGGCGGCCCGGATCGCGGCCAGCGTCGCCGACGCCCTCGACGCCGCCCACCAGCTCGGGATCGTCCACCGGGACGTGAAGCCGGCCAACGTGATGCTGACCCCGGCCGGCGACGTGAAGGTGATGGACTTCGGGATCGCCGCCGCCGCCGACGAGACCCACTCCACCACCGGCAGCGGGCTGTACGCCACGGTCGCCTACGTGTCCCCGGAACGGGTCGCCGGCGAGCCGGCCACCCCGGCCTCGGACGTCTACTCGCTCGGGGTGGTGCTCTACGAGCTCCTGTGCGGCCGGCCGCCGTTCACGGGGAGCACGCCGGCGCTGGTCGCCCGGGCCCACCTGCACGACCCGCCGCCGCCGGTGCGCCAGCTCGCCCCCTGGGTTCCGCCGCGGCTGGCCGAGGCGGCGGAGGCCGCCCTGGCCAAGGACCCGGCCCGGCGTCCCTCCTCGGCCGCCGCCTTCGCCGCGCGGCTCCGGTCCGCCGCGCGGCTCCCGGCCGCGCCGCCCGAGCCGGGCCCCAGGCCGGCGGACCTGCCCCGGTCCGGTGGGGCCGGCCCGGGTCCGGAGCCGACAAGGGCCATGCCGGCGGCCGAGGAGGTGCCGACCGTCCAGGTCGGCGAGGGCCGGCCGGCGTGGCGGCGGCGCCGGCGGCGGTTCCCGGTGCTGCTCGGGCTGCTGCTGGTCGCTCTGCTGGCCCTGGTGGGCGTGCGCGAGCTCGGCGGATCGGGCCAGGGGCCCGGCGCCGGCCGGGAGGCGCCCACCGCGGCCCCACCGCGGGAGGCGGCCGCCGCGTCGGTCACGGTGACCATGCGCGCCACCGCCGAGGTGTGGACGCGGGTGACGGTGGACGGGCGGGTCGCCTACGAGGGCACCCTGGTCGCCGGCGACCGGCGCAGCTTCACCGCCCGCCGCGCCCTCGACCTGCATCTCGGCAACGCCGGGGGCGTCCAGCTGACCGTGGACGGCCGTTCCCGGGGAGCGCCCGGCCGCTCCGGCCAGGTCTGGCGGGGCCGGTTCGTGCCCGACGGAGGCCGGGACCGGTAGTGGCCGGAGCGCTTGACCCGGGTGGGCGCTGGTTCGACACTGAGGCTGGCGTCCCTAGGGGGTGGGGGGCATGGCGGTCGACAACCTCGGTGATCACGGGCGGTTCTCCGACCCGTCGTTGCTGGTGATGTCGAGTCTGGCCGACGGCCCCAAGCACGGCTACGCCATGACCAAGGACATCCAGGGGTTCGCCGGCGTCACCCTCGGCCCGGGCACGCTGTACGGCGCCCTGGCGCGGCTCCAGCACCAGGGCCTGATCGAGGCCCTGCCGGCCGACGACCGCCGCCGCCCCTACCGCCTGTCCGACCTGGGAGCCAAGGTGCTGGCCGCCCAGCTCGAGAGCCTCCAGCAGGTGGCCACGACCGGCCTGGACCGCCTGGCCAAGGGGTAGCCGCTCAGGGACCGGTCGTCGTCGTGGCGCTGGTGGTGGTCGACGCCGGGCGGGTCGAGGTGGTGGTGCCGTTGTTCCCGCCGCCGTTCCCGCCGCCGTTGCTCCCCGGGCCGTCCTCGCAGTCGCCGGGTCTGACCACGCACTCGCCGCCGTGGTCGAAGACCTCCTGGATGCTCCCCCCGAGGGCGAAGACCCCGCCCACCAGCAGCAGCGCGATGATCGCGACCATCAACGCGTAGGTGACGCCTGTGGCCCCCCGCTCCCCACCGGATCTGTCCACGCCGAGGATTGTGCACCACCGCCCGCTGGAGGGACAGTCACCAGAGCAGGCGTCAGGAGCAGCGGCAGAGCGGGTCGGCGGCCCTCCGGGCCCTGGTCACCGCGGGCGGGCCGTCGTCGGGCCGGTCGCGGCCGGACGGGGCGGAGTCCTCGGCGGCCTCGGCCCGGGGGGCGATCGGCAGGCGGACGGTGAAGGTCGAGCCCCGGCGGGGGGCGCTGGTCGCCTCGATCTCGCCGCCCATGGCCCTGGTCAGCTCCCGGGCGATGTAGAGCCCGAGGCCGGTGCCGCCGGTGGTCATGGTCATCGGGTCCTCGACCCGGTGGAACTTCTCGAACACCCGGTCCAGTTCCTCGCGGGGGATACCGCGGCCCCGGTCGGCCACCGCGGCCATGGCCCAGCCGTTGTCGCGCCACACCCGCAGCCGCACCTCCTGGTCGGCCGGGGAGTACTTGTGGGCGTTGGAGATCAGGTTGGCCAGCACCTGGACCAGCCGCAGGGGGTCGGCGTCGACCTCCAGCGGGCCGTCGGGCAGCTCCAGCTCGAGGCGGCTCTCGGGGCCGCGCCGCCAGTCGGCGGCCGCCCGCCGGGCCGCCTCGGCCAGGTCGGTGCACTCGCGCCGCATGTCGACCACGGCCGCCCCGCCCGGCTCGGAGGAGATCCGCGAGGCCAGCAGGAGGTCCTCGACCAGGCGGGCCAGGTGGTCGGCGCGCTCGGCCACGATCCGGAGCATGTCCTGGCGCCGGTCCTCGGACAGGTTGGGCCCGCGGGCCTGGAGGATCTCCACATAGCCCTTGATCGGGGTGATCGGGGTGCGCAGCTCGTGGGAGACGGTGGCCACGAAGTCGGTCTTGGCCCGCTCGGCCTGCCGGATGCGGGTCACGTCGTGGACGATGACCACGTCGGTGGTCCACTCCCCACCCTCGTACAGCAGCGAGTGGTTGCAGCGCAGCCACCGCTCCAGCCCCTCCGAGGTCCGGATCTGCACCTCAGAGGAGGCCCGGGGACGCTCCAGGGTGGCCGCGGCCAGCAGGTCCTCCAGCCGGACCGGCCTGCCGTCGTGGTCGCGGCCGGCCAGCCACTCGTTGTAGGGCAGGCCGACCGCCTCGTCGGCCGGCACCCCGGTGATCCGCTCCATGGCCTGGTTCCAGACCCGGACCCGGCCCTTGCCGTCCAGGAGCAGGATGCCGTCCGAGGACAGGCCGAGGATCTGCTCAAGGGTCGACTTCTCCTCCTTGATCTGGGCGACCTGGGTGGCGTTGCCGAGGGTGACGGCCAGCCCCGAGGCCAGGGGGGAGAGCAGCTGGAGGTCCTGGCGGCTGAGGCGCATGGCGGCCCCGGTGCGGCCGTCGGGCCGCCGCAGGTTGCCGAGCACGATCACGCCCAGGTGGCGGCCCTGGGCGACCAGGGGAGCGACCAGCAGCTCGCGCCAGTCGTCCGGGGCATGGCCGGGGCGCCCCACGACCGGGCCGGTCCCCTCGCCCAGCAGGGCCAGGGCGGCAGGTCGGGCGGGTCGGCCGGGCCGAAGCGGAAGCCGTCCGGGCCGTGGATGGCCCCGAAGGGCCGGCCGGCCCCCTGGGCGAACAGCAGGTGGGCCTCCTCGGCCCCGAACAGCCGGGCCACCTTGGGCAGCACGTTGGGCAGCACCTCCTCCATGACCAGCGAGGAGGCGAAGGCCTGGCCGACCTCGTACAGGTGCTGGAAGCGGTCGCGCTCCTGCATCTGGCGCTCGGCCAGGCGGTAGGCCAGCCACAGGGTCGCCGCCGGCAGCAGCACCGCCGGCAGGGCCACCGGCTCGCGCAGGTACAGCACCACGGCGATCAGGCCGACCGCGGAGTTCCCGAGGAAGGTCAGGGTGGACAGCTTGGACGCCTCCTGGACGACGTCCCGCACCGGCCGGTTCTCCAGGACGGCCAGCAGCTGGCTGATGAGCACCAGATTGAGCAGGGTGAACACGCCCACCCCGGCGGCCATGGCGACCATCCCGCGGGCGCTCAGCAGGCTCGCGTCCCCGGCCACGAGGTGGTAGAGCCCGATCGCGGGCGCCAGGGCGGTGGCGTACATGCCGAGGTTGAAGATCGCCTTGACCGGAGCCCGGCGCTGCACGACCTGGGCGGCCAGCAGCCCGCCGAGGGACACGACGATAGCCTGGCCCGCCGGGAGCAGGGCGATGTTGACCACCACCATGCCCTCGTACAGGTTCAGCGCCTCCAGGGCGCCCCGGTGGGGCAGCCGCAGCCCGGCGATCTCGGAGGCGGCCGTCAGCACCAGCAGCGCGGCCAGCCGTGGCCACACCGACCGGTCCCAGGTGCCCGGCTCCAGCAGGACGACGGCCGCGCTGGCCAGGAAGCCAGCGGTCGCCACCAGCACGATGAACCAGCGGAGCCGCGGCGGCAGCCCCCTCAAGGTCATCCCCCCTTCCTGTCGTCTCCAGCGCCGCCCGGCCGGGGCGGCGGTCCCGGCCGGGCGGTCGTTCCGTCAGGCATCCCAGGCGTCAGGGCCCGGGGCCGGGCGGCCGGCGCGCGTCATCCGGCTCCGGCCGTCATGTCCTGCGCCGAGCCCAGCTCCTGGCCGCCGGGGTCGCCCTGGCGCGCGGCGGCGACCAGCTCGCGGCCGCCCAGGTCCCGGCCGTCCAGCGGCGCGAGGCCCAGCTCCGGGCCGTCCAGTCGACGGCCGCCCAGCTCCTCGCCGCCCAGCTCCGGGCCTCCCAGGCCAGCTCGGCCCAGCTCCGCGCCGCCCAGCTGCGGGCGGCCAGGTCGCCGGAGCCCCAGGCGCGCTCGGCCCAGCTCCTCGCCGCCCAGCTGCGGGCGGCCCAGTCGACCGTCCCCCCGAGCCCCCCGAGGCCACCGAGGCCGGTCCCGCCGGGGCCGCCCCCGTCGAGGGTCGCGGCCAGGACGCCGCCCCAGGACCACTGGAGGACGGCCCAGCCGACCGGGGCGAGCCCGGCCGCCGACCACTGCCTGGCCGCTCAGACCCGGGCCAGCCACTGCTGGGCCGCCCAGCTCTTGGCCGACCAGCCGTCGACCGTCCACCGGCCGCTCAGCCAGGGGTGGGCCGTCCAGGCCTCGGTGTCGCCGGCCCCGGCGGTGGGCCCGGCCGGCCCGGCCGCGGGCGCCCAGCGGAGGCCGTCGGCGCCTCCGGCCCGCCAGCCGAGCCCGTTCACCGGCTCGGTCGGCGTGGGCGGCGGCGTCCCCGGACGCCCCACCGCCCGCAGCGGGAACAGGTCCCCGTTGGCCACCCGGTCCGGGACCTGGCCGAGGACCGCCTCCAGGTCGAGCGCCCCCGCCCCGGACCCTGCGGATGCGGCTCCCAGGGGATCGGCCGTCCCGGTCAGGGCCGCCTTGACCCGGTCCGGCCCCCACCCGGGATGGGCGGCCAGCGCCCGGGCGGCCGCCCCGGCCACCACCGCCGTCGACATCGAGGTCCCCGACCCGCGGAAGTAGCGGTCGCCGACCCGGGCCGACGGGTTGGCAAGGTCGATGCTGGAGCCGGGAGCCCGCAGCCCGACCAGCCCGACCCCCGCCGCCACCAGGTCCGGCTTGGCCCGGCCGGCGAAGTCCGGCCCGCGGCTGCTCCAGACCGGCACCTGGCCGGCGCGGTCGACCGCGCCGACGGTGAGCACGTACGGGTCCAGGCCGGGGGCGTCGACCCCGCCGCCGTCGTTGCCGACGGCCGCGACCACGGTGATCCCGTCGGCCCAGAGCCGCTCGGCAGCCTCGGTCAGGGGCGCCGTGGCCGGGTCGTCGGCCGGCGCCCCCAGCGACACGTTGAGGACGCGCAGGTTGAAGCGGTCCCGGGCGGCGTCGGCGAGCTGCATGGCCGCCAGCACCTGGCCCAGGGTGGTGGCGCCGTCGGCGCCGGCGACCTTGAGGTCGATCAGGTCGGCCCCGGGAGCGATCCCGGCCGGCCCGCCGCCCTGGCCGCTCCCGGCGATCAGCCCGGCCATGAAGGTGCCGTGGCCGTAGGAGTCGGTGAAGCTCCACTCCCCGGATAGGTCGGCGCTGGCCACCACCCGCCCGGCCAGATCGCCGTTGGACGCGATCCCGGTGTCGAGCACCCCGACCCCGACACCCAGCCGCGCCACACCCGCGCCCGCCGGAGGTGGAGGTAGGGTATTCGCGCCCGCCGGAGGTGGAAGTGAGGTATCGGCGCCCGCCGGAGGTGGAAGTGAGGTATCGGCGCCCGCGGTCGGTGGCGCACCCGCCTCCGCCGGACGTGCGGCAGCCTCGCCCCCGGTTTGTGGGGCCCCAACCGGGAGGGTAGCCGACCCGTCAGGAGCGGGCGCGGGACTGTCCACAGCCCCGGCCACAGCCCCGGCCGTTGCCGGCAATGTCTGGGGCGGGTCGGCGGCCCGGACCTGGAGGGGCCGGTCGGCGTCGGTCACGGCCCGGACCTCGGGCTGGCGGGCCAGGTCCGGGGCCTGCTCGGCCGGGACCTGAGCCAGCAGGCCGTCGACGATCGGCAGGGCGGCCAGCGACCGGCCGCCGGCGGCGGCCACGGCGGCGGCCGCGCCCCGGCCCTGGACGAGCACGTCGACCAGCCGGGATGAGGAGAAGGTGGAAGCGGAGTCGGGCGAGGCGGGCGGCGGGACCAGCAGCGCAAGGGATGAGACAAGCAGGAACACGCCCGTGACCAGGGCAGGCCGGCCTCTGCCGGCCGTGCGCCCCCGGACGGGCTGCACGTGAGAAGACACTACCGAGCCCAGCTTTCTCGGTCTCGCGACCGCGTTGGTGCGGGGTGGGCTAGTCGGGAGCGCTGATGGTCCTCATCACCATCGGCGCGAGCCGCCTTGAGCTTTACCGGCCCCCCCTGACCTGCGAGTTGCTTGCTACAATCCCGCCGCCGGCCGAACGAACCGTCCGCGGCCAGGCTCGAGGCCCCGGACTCCCAGAGGAGCGCTCAGCAGCCAATGCCCCACGCCGCCGCCGCCCGCCGCCTGCCCCGCCTCCTGCCCCTCGCCCTCCTCGTCGCCCTGCTCGGGGCCGCCCTGGTGCTCGCCTCCGGCGGCCCGGCCGACGCCCAGGCCGCCAAGGCCACGGCCGAGGTCGACGGCACCGCGGCCAACAAATGGGAGCCGGCCGACGTCACCGTCCGCCCCGGGGGCACGGTCACCTTCAAGATCACCGGCGGGCTCACCCACCCGGTGGTGTCGGGCGACGGCTCCAACCCCGAGGGCGACAACCGCTTCGACGACTCGGGCTGCGTGCTGGACAAGATGTCCAAGGTCGGCGACTCCTGCCAGGTGAAGTTCCCCAAGGCCGGCACCTATCCGTTCTTCTGCCAGATCCACGTCACCCTCGGCATGAAGGGCGTGGTCACCGTCGGTGCCTCGTCCGGCGGCGCGACCTCCACCACCGCGGCCGGTGGTGAGGTCGGCGGCTCGGTGGTGGAGCCGCCCAGCGCGGCCGCACCGCCGTCGTCGGGCCGCCCGGCCATCTACTGGGCCGGCTGGGGCCTGTTCGCCCTGGGGGCGCTCCTCGCCCTGCTGCTGGTCGCGCTCTACGTGCGCTTCTGGCCCGGGTTCACCCGGCCCAAGTCGTAGCACCCGGCCCCGCGTCCCCGGCCCGGCCGAACCCGGAGCGCTGGCGTAGCCTGGACTGGCACGCCGCCTCGTCCCTGGAGCAACCGTGGTCTCGACCGCCCTTCCCACCGACGTCCCGGAGCTGGTCGACTGGCAGCTCGCCGCCCGGGTCGGCCGCCGCGTGGCCGGCGGGTCCGAGCTGCCCGCCCGGGCCGCCTGGTCGCGCCAGTTCACCGAGCTGTCCACCACCGCCGACCGGGCCGTGGCCGAGTTCACCGGCCTCGGCGGGGAGCTGTCCCCGCCGGTGGCCGAGCCCCTGGACCGTGGCGAGTGGGTCGAGGCCAACCTGGCCACCCTCCGCCGGATCCTGCGCCCCCTGGCCGTCAAGGTCGCCGAGCGCAAGGCCTGGAAGGCCAGCGGCCCGGTGCCGGCGGCCATGCGCACCAGCACCAGGGCGATCGCCGGGGCCCAGGCCGGCACCCTGCTCGGCTACGTCGGCCAGCGCGTCCTCGGCCAGTACGACCTGCCCCTGCCCGGCCCCGACCAGGCGGCCTCGCCCAACGGCGAAGGGCCGCCCCTGCCGGTCAAGGCGCACGGCGAGGGCACCGTCTGGTACGTGGTCCCCAACATCGTCGCCACCGAGCGCCGCCACCGCTTCCGCCCGGGCGACTTCCGTCTCTGGATCGCCCTGCACGAGACCGCCCACCGCCGCCAGTTCCGCGGCGTCCCCTGGCTGCCCGGACACATGCAGGGCCTGCTGGACGAGTACCTGGGGTCGGTCGAGGTCGACGACGAGGCCGTCAAGCGCCTCACCCAGCGCCTCCAGGGCCTGGCCCGGCGGGCCATCGCCGGCGAGAAGATCGAGCTGCTCGACCTGCTGGTCACTCCCGAGCAGAAGGTCATCGTCGACCGCATCCAGTCGACCATGACCGTCCTCGAGGGCCACGGCGAGTTCGTCATGGACCTCCTCGGCGAGCGCCTGATCCCCAACCACCAGCACATGCACGACACCCTCCGGGCCCGCCGCAACGCCCCCGGCGCCGCCGAGCGCCTCATCCAGCAGCTCCTCGGCTTCCGCCAGAAGCTCGACCAGTACGCGATGGGGGAGAAGTTCGTCCGCCGCCTGTACGAGCGTGGCGGGATGGGCGCGGTCAACCAGGTGTTCGCCGCCCCGTCGGCCCTGCCGACCATGGACGAGGTTCGGGACCCCGACCGGTACCTGGCCCGGTCCGGCTGAGGCACGGCGGCCATGACCAGGGCGCCGGCCGAGCTGCGACGGGTCGCCGACCTCGCGGCCAGGGCGCTGGCCGGCGCCGGGGTGCCGGAGGCCGGCGACGGGGTCGCGGTGGCCGTCTCGGGCGGCGCCGACTCCCTGGCCCTGCTCCACGCCCTGCGGGTCCTGGCCGGACCGCGGCGCTGGCGCCTGACCGTGCTCACCGTCGACCACGGCCTCTGCCCGGGCTCGGCGGCCGACGCCGCCTTCGTGGCCGACCACGCCAAGTCCCTCGGCCTCCCGGTCCGGGTGCTCACCCTCGCTGCCGCCGACCTCGAGGCCCACCAGGCCGCCGGCCCCGAGGGCGCGGCCAGGGCGGCCCGGTACGCGGCGCTGTGGCGGGCCGTCGACGACCTCGGCCGCCGGTGGCTGGCCACCGGCCACACCCTCGACGACCAGGCCGAGACGGTCCTCCTCCAGCTCCTCCGCGGGGCCGGCCCCGACGGCCTGGCCGGCATGCCGGTCCGTTCCGGCCGCCTCCTCCGCCCCCTCCTCGCCGTCCGGCGCTCCGAGACCCGCGCCTGCTGCGCCGCCGCCGCGCTGGCCTGGCGGGAGGACCCGACCAACGCCACCGACGGCCCCCTCCGCAACCGGGTCCGCCACCACCTCCTCCCGCTCCTGGAGCAGCTCCGCCCCGGCGCCACCCAGACCCTCGCCCGCACCGCCACCCTCGCCGCCGACGAACGCACCTGGCTGGACCCCCTGGTCGCCACCGCCCTGACCGCCACCACGTCGCCGTCCGCGCCATCAGCGACAGGGGCAGGAAGGAGCGGGGGGGCTGTGGATAGCGGTGAGCCGCAATCCCCGCGATCACCGGTCGGCCTCGACGCCGACGGCCTCGCCGGCCTGCCGGTTGGGCTCGCCCGGCGGGTGGTTCGGGCGGCGGTCGTCCGGGCCGGGCTCGGGGCCCCGGATGCGGCCGCGACCGACCGGGTGCTTGCCTTGACCCGGGGCCGCGACGGGGCCGGAACCGCCTGGCCGGGGGGGATGGCGGTGCGGGACGGACCGGCCATCCGGCTCCGCCCCCCGGCGGATTGACGGAGCCGTTAGGCTTACCCCTCCCGAGCGGATCCCCACAGGAGCCAGGCGCTGGTGTACGAGGACGACATCGAGTCGGTGCTGCTCACCGAGGAACAGGTCCAGGGCAAGGTCCGCGACCTGGCCGCCCAGATCTCCAAGGACTACGCCGGCCGCGACGTGCTGCTGGTCGGGGTGCTCAAGGGCGCCTTCATCCTCATGGCCGACCTGGCCAGGCACCTGACCGTGCCGCACGAGTTCGACTTCATGGCCGTGTCGTCCTACGGCTCAGCCACCCAGACCTCGGGCGTGGTCCGGATCCTCAAGGACCTCGACCGCGAGATCCAGGGCCGCGACGTGCTGATCGTCGAGGACATCATCGACTCCGGCCTGACCCTCAACTACCTGCTCAAGAACCTGCGCAGCCGTCGCCCGGCGACCCTCGAGGTGTGCGCCCTGCTCTACAAGCCCGAGCAGCTCAAGGCCGACATCGAGGTGAAGTACGCCGGTTTCGACATCCCGAGCGTGTTCGTGGTCGGGTACGGCCTGGACTACGCCGAGCGGTACCGCAACCTTCCGTTCGTGGGCACACTCAAACCAGAGGTGTACCGCGGCCGGTGAGGCGCCTGCTACGATGACGCTTCTGACCACTCATTTCATGTACCGCCCCCTCTGGCCGGGCCGTGGCCCGATGTCTGCGGCTTCACAAACCACAAGGTCGTGCCACTATGGTCCGGGGAGGAGCGACAGGATGACGAGATGCCCAATCTGAACCGACTGTTCCGTGGACCAATGGCATACCTGCTGTTGATCCTCGTGCTGGTTTTCCTGTTCTTCCGCTTCTTCGCCGCCTCCCCCCAGGTCGAGCAGGCCCGGCT
>Ga0307416_100000513_pt1 | contig 19815 bp, 17 predicted proteins | sample DK1Cmetagenome_2_FD_203821 | JGI IMG/M metagenome (GOLD analysis project Ga0307416, IMG submission 203821) | Maize rhizosphere microbial communities from greenhouse at UC Davis, California, United States - DK15-C-3 | ecosystem: Host-associated > Plants > Roots > Rhizosphere > Soil | place...
ATACCTAAAAAGTAGCACTGGAACAACGCGCCATATTTTACGGATTGACGTTGATGTTGGCGCGGCGCAGCTTGAAATTTTGCCCTAAGTAGACTTTCCGTACCAGTGGGTCGTTCGCGAGGTCTTCAGCAGTTCCAGCTTTGAACAACTTTCCGTCCACCATCAGGTATGCCCTGTCGGTGATAGAAAGCGTCTCGTCTACGTTGTGATCAGTGATAAGGATCCCGATATTTTTGTGCTTTAGCTTGGCGACAATCATCTGGATCTCCTCTACTGCGATGGGGTCTACTCCGGCGAAAGGCTCGTCGAGCAAAACGAACTTGGGATCAACAGCGAGAGCCCGCGCTATTTCCGTCCTCCTGCGCTCACCCCCTGAGAGGGACATGCCAAGATTCTTCCGCACTTTCTGAAGGCTGAACTCTTCAATAAGTTGATCGGTCTTTTCCTTACGTACTTGCTTTGAGTAATCGCGCATTTCAAGAACCGCGAGAATGTTTTCCTCAACAGTAAGTTTCCGAAACACAGATGCTTCCTGAGCAAGGTAGCCTATTCCACGTTTCGCGCGCTGATACATGGGTAGATCCGTTATCTCCTCATCCTCAAGAAATATCTTACCTTCATTCGGTTTGATCAGCCCTACGATCATGTAGAAGCTCGTTGTCTTGCCTGCCCCGTTCGGTCCCAGCAACCCGACTATTTCACCTTGTTCGACTCGAACGGACACATCATTCACCACCGCTCTTGATTTATATTTCTTGAACAAATGCTCTGCGCGCAATGTCATCATTAGTTGAATTTTAGGTCTTTGATCCGCAGTTGAATAGAAGTGATCCCATTATAAACGTTCTCTTCGATTGTAAAAGCCATGCGGAACGAATCTCCTCTTGACACCGAGTCATAATATTCCGCCATGTCAAAGCCGACCGCCTGAAAAACTTTATCGCTACCTTCTTGGCCAACGAGAAATTTGATATGGCGGTCCTTGAAACTGCTCAACGAGTTGCACACATACAAATTCTCAGCCGCGAACACCGGCCGTGGATTCTCCGGTCCAAACGGACCCATCTGTTTTAACACATTTACAAACTTTGCGTTCACTGCATCCAGCTGGATACTATAGTCTATTTCGATGACCGGGGTCATCATTTCCGGAGTAATAGTTGACGACACTACATCCTCAAATCGCTGTTGGAACGCTTCGAGATTGCTGGCATCGAGTGTGAGGCCGGCCGCGTACTTGTGCCCTCCGAACTTTTCGAGCAGGTCACTGCAGCTTAAAATCGCCTGATAGAGGTCGAAACCGTTCACACTACGCGCTGAACCCGTAATCTTGTTGTTGGATTCAGTAAGTATCACCGTAGGTCGATAGAATTTTTCGATACAGCGAGCAGCAACTATGCCAATAACTCCCTTATGCCACGTATTTTTGAAAAGGACCGTAGATTTCAAACTCCTCGTCTGGCTGTTAGATTGTATCATTGCCAGCGCCTCCTCTGTGATACTTGCGTCAAATTCTTTTCTCAACTCGTTTTTGAGATTTAATTTCTCCGCCAGTGCCATTGCTTCTCCTTCCGTTTGGGCGATGAGCAAGTCAACCGCTGCGCGGGCATGCGCCACTCTTCCTGCCGCGTTGATCCTTGGACCCAACGTGAAGATCACTCCTGAGATATCCAGCTCGTTCCGGGTTCCGGAGATCTCCTTCAGTGCCTTCAAACCCGGCATCGGATTCTCGTTCAATTTTTTCAGACCATAGTAGGCGAGTACGCGGTTCTCATCAACGATTGGCACAATGTCAGAAGCGATACTGACCGCCACCAGGTCCAGGTATTCAAACACTTCGCTTTCATTCCGATACTTGCGCGCGAAAGCCTGCATAAGCTTGAAGCCAAGGCCGCAACCGCTCAGTTCCCGGCACGGATAATTGCAATCACTTCGTTTAGGATCCAGAACAGCGACAGCATTTGGAATGTTTTCACCGGGAAGGTGGTGATCACAGATTATAAAATCAATGCCCTTGCGGTCCGCAAGAAGAACCAACTCAGACGACTTAATCCCGCAGTCCAGTGCGATGATCAATGTATAAGCATTAGCTTCCGCGTACTCAACGCCCGCGAGGGATACGCCATAACCCTCAGCATACCGGTCGGGTATATAGACGTCACAGTCAGGATAAAATTTTCGGAGATATCGGTACACCAGCGAGACTGCGGTGGTGCCATCGACATCGTAATCGCCATAAATGAGAATTTTTTCCTCGCGGTCTAAAGCAGTCTTGAGACGCTTTACTGCTTTGTCCATGTCCTTCATGAGGAAGGGATCATGCAGATGGTCAAGTGAAGGACGAAAATATTTTTTTGCACTGTCGAAATCATTGATACCGCGCTGGAGGAGTACACCGGTCAGGTATGGATTGGTATTGATTGATTTTGATAAATTTTCAACTTGATCCCGCGGTGGGACCTCTTTGAATACCCAGCGTTTATCCATGTAGTTATTGTTCTTCCAATAGCACGGTTCCGCTATCGCCAGGGCGCCCGTAGACTCCATCCCTCCCTTTCATGCCCGGGTTCCCGTGTTTTCGGTTAGGGCCGAGCCCTGCACGTCCGCCTGCGCCACTTATCCCTCCGTATCCGAACGAACCGCCATTATTCTTTACAATAAGAAGATCGCCTATCAATGAGTTTGTGATAACGGCATCGCGTCCCCCAATCGTGAGTATTCCCCCACGACCTCCATCTCCTCCGGATCCTCCATTACCGCCATTGCCACCATCACCACCATTGCAATGATGTGTGCCAGGGCTTCCGCCACCTCCTTCTCCGCCGTCGCCTCCATCGCCTCCATTCCCACCCGACAGGTCGATGATGAGCTTGCCCTGCATGTCGACCTTATCAATATATAGAAAAAGATTGATTCCAGAGCCACCGCTCAGGCCCCTCAATCCATTCCTTCCCGGAACTCCATCGCGGCAGGGGCCGACGGGCGTCAATCCCATTGTTCCATCAGTGCCCTTTTTTCCAGGCACGCCTCGCCCGTCGATGATACAGTGTTTTCCAAACACCGCTACTTTCGTGCGAATGAAGTTCTCCGCCTTTAAACCGTTGAGTTTGAGACGGGAAGAGTCCAGCATGATCAATGAATCAGCAACAAGTATGTCTGTTGAGTCGAGATAAAATGTTTCGTGAGGTTGAATGACTAACCTGCCGACGCGGATCTGAGCGTGCCCTACAACGCAGCAGCACATAAAAAACAAGAAGATCGCTTTGGCCATCTCACAAAAATAGTCTGTTCGGGGCCATGCACAAATTTTGACGCCTGTCCGGTTAAATTACTTTTGAAGCCGCATTCAATCACTTGAAGGGAGCTATTTCTCAGCAATCGTATAAAAAAAGAAAGCAGTACGTTGGTACCGCTTTCTTATTTTGAGGCGAACGGATATTTAATGGGCCGTTCCCTGGGACTTGTCTGTAACGACTCCTTCGAGCACGTCCTTGATCTCTACACGCTGTCCATCGCGATAAGGAACGATCCATGCGTCTTTCACACCCATTTCACGCATATATTTCTTAAACTCATCGGCTTGCCAGTAGTCGCGAAAAATTCCGATGGTGATCTTCTGCGGTTCACCCTCTTTTACTTCACCACCAAGATTCGGGTTGTTGTCAAAATACTTTTGAAGGTTCTTGTTCTTGAATGCGCCAATCTGAACTTTAAAGACCACTCCCTTGGAAAAATCCATTTCATTCACCACCGGCGCGGCTTTTAATTGAGAAAGTTCAGCGCGGGTGCTGGTCAGTTGTGCGCGCGACTGCGCCAATTGATCTTCAAGATCTGCGATCCGTGCATCTTTATTACTCATGCTGGACTGAAGCTGGGCAACACGATCGTTAAGAGACGAAAGCTGACCTTCTGCAGCCTCTTTATCTTCTGTCAACTGCTTGAGATTTTCAGGGCTGCGGGCAAATTCCTTGGCTTTTTTCTTCCACTCCTTTTTCTCTTTTTTTGAAAGCTGTGCAAAACTGTGTGAAGTCGAAAAAATTAAAGCCAGACAAAAAAATAAAATAAGTCTGTTGTTCATATGGTTAAAAATTGAGTTTCTGTTTTAAAACGAAGGCACTTTTCATGCTATCCTCGCAACCGCTAACCCCAAACACACTGCTGCACAATACCTTAAAGCAAAATAAAAGTACAATAATTTTCGGATTTATAATAACCGCCGCTCATTTCTCAAGGCTACCTACCATCTTTTCAGGACGTACCCACGCGTCAAATTGCTCGGATGTCAGAAGCCCAAGTTCAATCGCTGTCTCTCTCAGCGTCTTGTTTTCTTTATGCGCCTTCTTCGCGATTTTTGCAGCATTTTCGTAACCAATGTGTGGATTGAGGGCCGTGACAAGCATCAGTGAATTTTCCAGATGCTGGCGTATCACGGGATCATTAGGGGCGATCCCTTCAGCACATTTATCATTAAAAGACACACAGGCGTCACCTATAAGGCGAGCTGATTGCAGCACATTCGCAGCGATCAGGGGCTTGAAAACATTTAATTCAAAGTGGCCCAACGACCCGCCTACTGTTACCGCGACATCATTCCCCATCACCTGGGCACATACCATCGTCAATGCTTCCGGCTGCGTCGGATTTACCTTTCCGGGCATGATAGAGGACCCTGGCTCATTGTCGGGAATGATGATTTCTCCAATCCCGCAACGTGGACCGGAACTCAGCATGCGTATATCATTACCGATCTTCATGAGCGAGACCGCTGCGCGCTTCAATGCTCCCGACAGTTCGACCATAGCGTCGTGCGCCGCCAACGCCTCAAACTTGTTCGGCGCTGTAACAAAAGGATAGCCAGTGAGTTGTGCTATATGCTTAGCCACGAGTACGTCATAACCTTTCGGCGTGTTAAGACCAGTGCCTACCGCTGTACCACCAAGTGCCAGCTCGCGCACTGCCTCTAATGCACTTTTGACGGCTCTCGTTGAGTTGTCTATCTGCTGGACATATCCGGAGAACTCCTGTCCCAAGGTAAGGGGAGTGGCATCCATGAAATGCGTACGTCCGGTCTTTACAATGCCTTTATATTCTTTCGATTTTTTCTCCAGTGTATTGCGAAGTTTCTGCATTCCCGGCAACGTTATCTCCATCACCTGCTTATAGGCCGCGATATGCATGGCTGTGGGGAACGTATCGTTTGATGACTGCGACTTGTTTACATCATCATTCGGATGGAGCACCTTTTTCTCGTCGGAAAGCTTGCCGCCATGCAATACATGTGCACGGTAGGCGATCACCTCGTTGACGTTCATGTTACTCTGCGTACCTGACCCGGTCTGCCATATCACAAGGGGGAACTCGCCGTCGAGCTTTCCGCTCAGGATCTCGTCGCAAACTTTTCCTATGAGGTCGCGTTTCTCTTTGTCAAGAACACCCAGTTCATGATTTGCGAGCGCCGCTGCTTTTTTCAAATAGGCGAAAGCATAGACAATTTCCTTTGGCATACTTGCTTCCGGGCCGATCTTGAAGTTGTTACGTGAGCGTTCCGTCTGGGCGCCCCAGTACTTGTCCGCAGGAACCTGTACTTCACCCATAGTATCCTTTTCAATGCGATAATTCATAGCGGTGCAATTAAACGATAAAATTAAGAAAAGCTGAAACGAAAATGCCCCCAAAATTTGGGGGCATTTTTAGTAGTAGATCAGGCGACATTGTTAATTATCACCCGCTCGGAAATATTTGTCTTCGTCAAACTCTTCGGCCGGCTCTTCCTCCTCCAGAGGCTTGGGGATTGCGGTGATCTCAAGGATCTTGAATTCTGTGCGGCGGTTCCGCTGCCGACCCTCCGGGTTATCCGTACCGTTTGGATTTGTGTTTCGCGCGATCGGGCGTAACTCACCATAGCCCTTAGCCACAAGACGATCAGGAGCGATGCCACGCTGAATTATATAATTGACGGCTGACTCTGCCCTTCTTTGAGATAGGTCCATATTATATTCTACCGTCGCGATACTGTCAGTATGCGAGCTTAACTCGATCTTGATCTCCGGATTGTCAATAAGGATCTGAACAAGCTTGTCGAGTTCTCGCGCCGCATCCGGCCGGATCTCTGCCTTGTCGAGGTCATAATAAATATTCTCCAGTACGAATATCTTGTTCAGCTCGATTTTCTCAAGAACCAATGTCGTATCAAGGGTCACATTTGTCACCAATTGAGTCAACGTCTTGGGATCGATTCCCCTGCCTCTTGTAGAGAACGGCTGGCGTTTTACAAGGTATCCATCGGTCTGGCCCACCAGTTCATACTCTTCATTCTCATACACGCGGAAGAAAAACTTACCATCAGTACCCGTGACGTAATCCTGCATCAGCTGCCCTTCGCCATCGAGCAACGAAACGCGCGTGTTCGGAAGAACCTTCAAACGAGTGCTGTCCGGAGTATAGGTGATCCCCTGCAGATAATAATTCACCACTTTCAGATCAGGGTCTTCGTTGATGAAAGTATAAATATCATCATCACCTTTGCCTCCCTGACGGTTAGAGGTAAAAAATCCGCGGTCGGCTTTAAAAAGGAAAATTCCAAAGTCATCGCCCGATGAGTTCACCGGTTGACCGAGGTTGTCAATTACGGTTTTGCCATTGGCTCGCTTGACAACAAATATATCAAGCCCTCCATAACCCGGATGACCATCAGAGGCAAAGTATAGTTTTGCGTCCTCGGCGACATATGGAAAAAGCTCATTGCCGGCAGTATTGATCTCAGGTCCGAGATTTTTTATCCTTGAAAATCTTCCGCGGGAGTCCATTACAGCGGAATACAGGTCAGTGCCCCCGTAGCCCACCATGTTACGGCCACGGCCCTTGCGATTGGAAGCAAAGTATAACGTGCGCCCATCCTGACTGAAAGCCGGCGATGAATCCCATGCCTCGGGATCATTGATATTCAGGGGGACGGGTTCCGACCACACGCCATTCCTAAACCGGGTCAGATAAAGGTCCACATCATTCGATCCTTTGCGTTTACCGGAGTTTCCTTTAGCAAATACCATTATCTTGCCATCAGGAGTGAAAGTGACGCATCCGTCATTGATATTCTCATTATTGATGCCCTCAGGAAGAGGAGATAACGTTGCAAGGTCTACGATTGCCCCTTTTGACGTCACTTTATATATGTCCGTGAACGGTGTTCCAGTGGCCTCATAAACTTTCCCATTACCACGCGATGAAGTAAAATACAGCTCGTCATTCAGATGTACAGGAGAATATTCGCTGGCCGGAGAGTTTACCAGCTCAAGGTTTTTCACCCGGTAATAACTCGGTTTTTCATTGAGCTTCTGCACGTAATCCAACCCTGCAATCTCGTCGTGTGCGCGTTCCTTTAGCTTCTCCGATCTCGCTTCCGCTACTACCTCTTGCCAGACCTTTCGCGCCTCGTTGTATTTGCCATTTATTTCCAGAGACTGCCCATAATAGAATTTGACCGAGTCCATATTGACGCCCCGGCCTCCGGCTTTTGCGTAATATGGCTCAGCTTCCTTCAGGCGATTTGACAAGCGATAGGATTCGGCCACGAGGAAATTGGCATGGCCGTCGTTGGGGTTTTTCTCCAGACTTTCTTTAAAAAGGTCAATGGTGGTTTGATATTTGCCAAGACGGAACGCCTTTGTCGCCTTCTTTTCAGAACTACACGCGGCAAGCAAAATCACGACAATGACAAAGAATATCTGATTCCTCATAAACTGTATAAAACTACAAAACTCATTTAACCTTCGCCAAGGGATTTGGAATATATCGCCGCACCCAGGACTGGCCTGCCGGAACCAGCCATTGTGATTCAAGTTCAGCTTTTGTCTTAACGAGGTTATTGAACGTCAAAGTGTCTTCGCTCAGGATTCCATTTAAGAAATTCTGTTTTATTTCTGAAAGAGTGAAGGTTGCGAACGAGTCGGCCCTCTTGAACACCACGCGGTTTCTGTCAAAAAGATTTACATCCAGCATCTCCTCGAGCTCCTTCAATACCCTGACGGAACTGTCAATCGAACAACCGCTGGCGGCTTGCTGACTTTCATCGGCTGCCAGGACAATAAACTGATTGAAGGCAATTCTATAAGAAGTGTTCAAAGGGATGCCATGTACGTTCCATTGCTCAGTGAAACTCTGCAACCGGGAGCTAATGACCTCGAGTTCTCTTTCTGAAAAAGGTCGGTTGGCCTGAAAGACCCAAACTCGTGCGTTTGCAGGAAGGGATTCAAATGATACTAACATTTTATTATTATTATTTCATTTTCACGAAGATAAACCTTGGGCCTCGGCAATTAGTTCTGCCAGATCCTTCACCTTAACGGTGGCCTCCATGTCTTTATTTTTAACGCCGTCGCTCATCATGGTCATGCAGAACGGACAAGCCACAGCGATTGTGGTTGCCCCAGTGGAGAGGGCTTCTTCTGTACGCTCAACATTGATGTCCTTCCGGCCGGGCTCTGGTTCCTTAAACATCTGGGCGCCCCCCGCCCCACAACAAAAGCCCTTTGTTCTGCATCTTTTCATCTCCACCAGGTCTGCATCAAGGATTTCAAGAACGGCACGCGGCGCATCATAAATGTTGTTTGCTCTGCCCAGAAAACAAGAGTCATGGTACGTGATCTTCTTGCCCTGGAATGTGCCTCCCTCTTTCATTCGGATTTTTCCATCGTCAATCAGTTGCTGGAGAAAAACCGAGTGGTGTATCACCTCATAGCTTCCACCTAGCTCCGGATACTCATTCTTGATCGTGTTAAAGCAATGTGGGCAGGCTGTCACTATCTTTTTAATACCGTAACCATTCAGCACCTGAATATTGTTCATTGCCTGCATCTGGAAAAGGAACTCGTTGCCAGCGCGCCGGGCGGGATCCCCCGTACAAGCCTCCTCTGTTCCGAGAACGGCGAATTTGATTCCAACGGCGTTTAGTATCTTGACAAAAGATCGGGTCACGCGTTTATACCGGTCATCAAAAGATCCAGCGCACCCAACCCAAAATAAAACTTCAGGTGACTCGCCCGCCGCCATCAGCTCTGCCATCGTAGGCACGTTCATACTCATTATGATCAAAATTTAGCGTTGAAACATTATTCCTTGGACCAGTTAAAACGGTCGCTGGGGGAAAATTTCCAGGGTGCAAAACTGGTTTCAATATTTTGGTACATGCTGTTCCAGGATGAGGGAGCACCCGATTCCTCCATGGTAATGTAACGCCTCAATTCAATGATAATTTCAAGAGGATTTATGAGTACCGGGCAGGCTTCCACGCACGCGTGACAGCTTGTGCACGCATTGATCTCTTCTTTGGTTATGTAATCATTCAACAACGTTTTGCCATCGTCAAGTCCCGGACGTCCATGGCGAAGACTATTCCCCACCTCCTCCATGCGATCGCGCGTATCCATCATAATTTTTCTCGGGGAGAGCTTCTTTCCCGTCTGGTTGGCCGGACATTCGGCGGTGCACCTGCCACATTCGGTGCAGGTGTAGGCCCCCATGAGCATATTCCACGTGAGATCATTTACATCTTTAGCACCAAACTTTCCGGGTTCGGCTGCGGGAGCTGCGGTCGCATCTGCAAGTCCCAGCATCATCTTCACCTCACCCGTCACCACAGGCATGTTAGTCATTCGACCTTTAGGTTCAAGTTTCGCATACCACGTATTCGGGAAAGCCATGAAGATATGCAGGTGTTTCGAGTATGTGATGTAAATGGCAAACGCAAGGATGCCAACTATATGAAACCACCAGGCAGTCCGTTCAATCACGATCAGTGATAGTTCCGGAATAGATGTGAAGAGAGGCGTAATCATGGAGCTAAAGAACAATCTACCCGTTTCAGCATAAGCGGGATTGATTCCCTGAAGAACCTGATCAGTTGCATTCATGGTGAGTATGGCCAGCATCAGCGCGATCTCCGTGAGAAGGATAATATTTGCGTCAAGGCGCGGCCACGCAGTCATTTCATACATCCAAAATCTTCGAAGCTTCAGGATATTGCGGCGGACAAGGAAAAAAACGCATGACACCAGCACTGCTACGGCGAGGATCTCAAAAATATTCATCAGCACGGTGTAGAACGAGCCGAGATACGGAGCAAAGACCCGATGTTTGCCTACTATGCCGTCGATTACAAATTCCAGCACTTCGATGTTGATGACTAGAAATCCAACGTAAAGGAAAAGGTGGAGTATTGCCGGAATCGGCCTTTTGAACATCTTCTTTTGGCCAAACGCTATCAATAGAAGGTTGCGGAACCGTCGGGAGGGTTCATCTTTAATGTCCATTTCTCGTCCGAGCTGGATATTGCGCCGGATGAACTGGATACGTTTGTAAAGGATGTAACCGGCAATACAAAGGACAATAACAAATACAACTTGTTGAGCCATCTTTTTTCAAGCTTTTGGAGAAGATCATGCGGACCGTAGTCTATCCAGCCATGGAGTTGGGAAACGTTTAATCCATAAATCCGGGTATATTTTGCATGAAATGTAAATTTATCTACTTTTGTGCCCCTGCCAACAGGCAGCGCGTTTTTTTGCGGTGATGTAGCTCAGTTGGTAGAGCAAAGGACTGAAAATCCTTGTGTCGGGGGTTCAATTCCCTCCATCACCACTTCGCCCTTCTTTGATGGAAGGGCTTTTTTATTTTTGGAGCAGGCCCGTCACCGGAACTCGGTAAACAATTCGCGAGGTAACTTATCGTCCACACGCACATCGCGAGGACCCTTGTCATCTGAACGGTTCGCGGAAAGAAGGATGTTGCCGTATTTTTTATAGTTGTCCAACGGCCATACCTGGGACGCCGAATCCTGGGACACATCCTTGTAGTAGGCCCATTGCTTGACAAGATTATCTTTTACGTCAACATACACGCGGTATTTATTCTCCGGCGTGTCGCCGACGTCTTTAAAGGTCACTTCAAGGACATTGCTTTTTACTCCTGTCAGAGTGGTATCCTCCCCGAGGTATTTGAGGGTCACGCCTGTATCCTTAAGTTTGAAAGGCATCACAAGCCAGTATGAGTCATTTATCCAGATGCTCTTACCTTTTGCGAGCATTTTCTGAAGTGAATCGGGCTCCGTCAGCTCGGTGCCTTTTACCTGCACCCGGCCCTTTCCAGTATTGACATTGACAAGATAGATCGTGCTGTCGGGAATCGATTCAATCCGAACGTTCCCTTCTGCTTTGTCCCAGACCAGATTGCGCCGTCCGAAAAAATTCCATGAAATATAGCGCGTCTTATCCCAGTTCTCCCGGCCACCCATCGAAATCATAATGCTGTCGGCAAGTTCTACGGCAGCAGGATCAGAATGCGCGAGATCGAATCCCGGCGCAGGAGGATTGGCGCCGTGGCCCTTGCCATCCCCATCGTTTTCACAACCAATGAAACACATGGTGAAAACGACTAAAACACAGAATAAAGTTGTCAGTCTCATCTAAGGGATTGAAGTTAAGAAAATTCCGACATGAAAATATTCAGACAACCTGCTTTGTCTTTTTACGCTTGCGTGTCTTTTTAGCAGAACGGCCGGCACCTGGTGAAATAAAGTTATAAAAGCGACTGGAGGAATCCAGGGACCGCAACATGAGATTTCTAAGAAATCCTTCTACAGGGAGGATCAGAATTGCAACCACAAACTGGATGAGAAATTCCACGACAGGACTGTCATCGCTTATAATACTTGACCCAATGACAGTTTGAATGAACTCGATCAACAGGATGATGGTGATCAAAGAAAGAAAACGGCTAATGATCCGGTAACGCGTACTAAGGCGAAAAGACAAGATCACGAGGGATGCAAACAAGACAAATTCCATCGCATAAAACCATGGCCTCTTCCAATAAGGCGGAATGACCTCGAAAGGCACGGGCTTCAGCTCACTAACTTTTCCGAAAATATTTCTTGCCTGAACCCGAAGATGATATTCGCCCGGCGGCAAGTAAGGAAACTTGATCTTGTTATTTCCGCTGGACCACTCCGACCATTCCTGATGCATCCCATCCAGGAAATACCGAAATTCTATACCCGTGGGACTTACAAAATCAGGCTGCACTACCTCAAAGGTCACAGCACTTGCATTCTGATCAATCTCAATATGTTTAAGATCCGGAATTCTGGCTGTGTTGCTGAGAATGGACTTGAGAAAGATGGGGAATCTGCTCGAAACGGCAGGGAAATTCCCGCCATTGAATCTTAACAGTTCGTTGCTTCCACTAATGATCCAGAGGTTCTGAGGATTGTGGTCCGTTGTGATAAACCGCAGATTCTGAAAAAGATTAAGTAACTGAAGATTGTTGTCCGATACGCTTCCAAACAAGTTCCACCGGTGCTGATCGCGGTACAGTATCTGTCCGTTCACAGCGAAATACTGATAAGCTTTTTCGAGACTGTCAAGCCTTACCATCGTGTTCAGGTGCCTGTCAAATTCGTAGAATCCATCGGTGTTTACGAAGTAGATCCCGTTCTTATAATGGACGCCAAGCGTTTTTTCAAAATTGGGATTTGACAAACGGATTGTCTGTAGCCTTGGGATGCCGTCAATGTTCAGTTGCAGTTGATAGATCTTATCGAGACCGCAAAGCCACCATTCATTATCACTCCCTTCGAAAATGTAGTCGATCTGGTCACCAAGACCATTAATCAGATTTGTCTGTCGCCATCCCGCTGCAGTGTTTTGTAACGACCAGATCTCATCACTGTAAGTAGCTGCAATGACAGAATTAAGTTTTTCAGATACATACACATAACGGGTCGGCGAGTGTAGTATGGCATTGGCCTGCAGATTTCGAATTTCGAACACGCCCTCTAACCCGGCACCTATCAGTTTGCCATTCACTTCAGCCAGATGCGTAATTTTTGCATCTATGCCTGTGACCTTCCTGAAGACATATTGCGACGAGCGCAGTATGCGCTCGACCTTCTTTTCACGTTTTGCAGTTTCCCCGTTCGCGTGTTTTGTCTCATTCTCCGCAACAGCGTCGGAAGGAGCGCGTAATGCAATGCTGTCGTCGGCATCCTTCTCCCGTTTCCGCCGAAGGAAGTTGAAGAATCCTCGTCTTTTTGATGAAGGTGACTCCTTGTCACCAACCTTGGTGCCTGCGGGCGACTTTTCGGATGAGGCCGATTCATCTTTCGAAGCCCGTGCCTCGGGGCCAATATCTGCCCAGGTAACGACCTCGTCGAAGATCTCATCCTTATCGAGTTTGAAAAGTCCCACGGATGTGCCCACGTAGACATCATTATGGTAAGAGTACACGCAGAGCATGTTTCCCTCCAGCCCTGAGTAGTAATTAAACGATCGAAATGGAAGGGCGGGTGAGATCTGTGTGAAGCCATACTCGTGGGCGACCCATATGTTCTGGTCTGCGTCAGCCATGAGTGAAAAAACTTCGTTGTCAGGCAACCCCGTTGAGTAGTCGATCACCTGATCACGCTTTCCAGTCAAAGGGTTGATCAGCATTACACCGCCGCGCAATGTGCCGAGCGCAAGTAAGCTTGTGTTAACCCAGGTGCCGCTGATTATCACGTTGGCATCGGCATAAGGTTGATCTTCAATACGAATCTGTCGGATCAGTAGATCCTTCGTGCACGAGTAAACTCTGTTGTCACTTGTTCCGAGAAGATATCTGTCGCCGAGCCGTGAGTGAAACACGACGTTGCCTGAAAAACTCACATTGACGTAAACAAGCCTGTTGTTCTCTACTTTGAAAGTTGTATTCCCTTCCGTCTGGACATAGACTATTCCGAATAACTCGAACATTCCAGTGAACATCGTCTGCGCATTTCCGGAGACCGCTTCCTCAACCTTGCTCTTTCCCCCTCTGTACAAAAAGATATTGTTGCCTGAAAGGAAATAAACCTGCTCACCAACCGAGAGGCTCTGAAAAACATTGTTAACTGTTGAATCACTGAGGAACTGAATTTGTTTCCGGCCTTCATTATTCAATCCTATCTTGCCGAAGCCCTTCGCGCCGACCCAAAAGATTTCGCCAGAGTCATTTCTGTTCAGGCCGTACACTGCGCCGGCTCCCGGAATAAGTTCCCACTCCCGACCGTCAAACTCCAGGACACCTGCCTTCATAGCAAAGTACATGATGCCATCTTTGTCCTGCACCATGTCAAAGCAAACATTATCAAAGTTCTCTTCGGAAGGCGAATGATGTGAGAGGAAATAACTTCCCGTCTGCGCGGGCAAGGTCATTGCGCAGACGCAAAGCATCCAACAGGTAAGGAGTGTCTTCATCAGCACCGAAGTCAAAGTTAACGTGCTTTATTGATGAAAAAAACGGGCGATCGGTAACAGACCGGGGATGTAATATTTTCAGCTGATGCGGCTCCAATTCATCACAGTTTTGCGCATAGATGCGATTTGAGTGCGGATAACCACATTTTCGGGCCGTTGAAGGTCAGGATCGGCCTCAAGGATATCAATTGCACGTTCCCGCGCCCTTTGTAGGATCTGCCCATCGCGTCCAAGGTCCGCAATCAAGAGGTCAAGCAGACCGCTTTGCTGTGTTCCCAATAGATCTCCCGGTCCTCGCAGTTTCAGGTCAGTTTCTGCTATCTCGAACCCATTGTTCGTACGAACCATCGTCTCTATCCGGATTTTTGACTCCTTGCTCAACTTGTAATCTGTCATGAGAATACAATATGACTGCTCAGCGCCACGACCGACACGTCCACGTAATTGATGCAATTGCGACAACCCAAAACGTTCAGCATTTTCGATGACCATAACTGATGCGTTTGGGACATCGACACCAACTTCGATTACAGTTGTGGCGACCATGATCTTCGTCTCCCCTTTTGAAAAGCGCGCCATCTCGTAATCTTTCGCCTCCGACTTCATCTTGCCGTGAAGGATACTGATGGCAATATCGGGGAAAGCTCTGCATGCGCTCTCATACCCGTCCATCAGATGTTTGAGGTCTACTTTTTCAGATTCCTCAATGAGCGGATAGACCATGTAAACCTGGCGGCCTGCTTCAATCTGTTTCCTCAGGAAATGATTCACCTCCAAACGATGTGAGTCATATTTGTGAATAGTCTTTATGGGCTTGCGTCCGGCAGGCAATTCATCTATCACCGACACATCGAGGTCGCCATACAATGTCATGGCTAACGTCCTGGGTATGGGCGTCGCGGTCATTACCAGCACGTGCGGATAGACATCCTCATTCTTTTGCCACAACTTGGATCGTTGCGATACGCCAAAGCGATGCTGCTCATCAATCAGGGCGAGGCCCAGTCTGTTGAATTGAACATCCTCTTCCAGCAGTGCATGCGTACCGATGAGAATCTTCAGCTTTCCACTCGTCAAGCCCTGATGGATCTCGGATCTGGCCTTTTTTTTGGAGGATCCGGTTAACAAGGCAATTGGAAGTCGCATGAACTCCGCGTATTTGCTCAGATTTTGAAAGTGCTGTTGTGCAAGTATTTCGGTTGGCGCCATCAGCGCGCATTGTGCTTCACTTCCGGCGACAAGAAGCATGCAGATAAATCCGACTATCGTTTTCCCGCTACCAACATCTCCTTGCAGGAGACGATTCATTTGCTGTCCCGATTTGAGGTCCGCATAGATCTCTTTAATAACTTTCTTTTGCGCGCCCGTCAGTTTGAATGGCAGATGTTCCTGATAAAACTTTGTAACTAAAGAGGCATCATTAAAAACCATCCCGCGATACTTTTCTTTCCGGACGATCTTCAGTTTCAAAAGACGCAACTGGATGTAAAACAACTCTTCGAACTTGAGTCGTTGCTGTGACCTTAACAATGCATCGTGGCTTTGAGGGAAATGTATCGCCTGCACGGCTTCCTTTTTTGTAATAAATTTCTCTTCCCTTAGTATTTTGTCAGGGAGGGTTTCACGGATCTTGTCCTGTGAAAGGATCAGTAGGTCGTGTATGAGCTTAGAGATAACTTTACTATCAAGCCTCTTAAGTCTTAGTTGCTCAGTTATTGAATAAACCGGTTGAAGCACTCCGCTCTTTTCGGAGGCCGCCGAGGAAACATCAATTTCAGGGTGAGCGATGTTGAAGTGACTGCCGAACTTGCCTGGTTTGCCGAAGACAACATACTCAACACCTGTCTTAATTTTTTCGGACATCCAAGAGATACCCTGAAACCAGATGAGTTCAATCTGGCCTGTCTCATCTTCCAGGTAACAAACCATTCTTTTTTTTGGCCCTGATCCTATGATCTCCTTGCGCTTGATTGTTCCCCGCAATTGAACATACGGCATCTCGGCGTGTATTTCCTTAATGGTGAAGAAGCGTGTTCTGTCTTCATACCGGAACGGATAGTGCTGAATTAAATCCCCATAGGTATATATGTTCAATTCTTTATTGAGCAATGCAGCGCGTTGAGGGCCAACGCCTTTCAAATATTCAATAGGTGTATCGAAAAAAGCTGACATATGATGAGAGAGCAATATTCAAAATTTACTGTCGGAGCCCCATGCAAAAAGCGGAAAATGTATTATTTTTGAAATCCCTTGTGGGTTACTATTGTGCAGGTTGATGTCATAAAGGATGTTATAGTATGAAGGTTGACTCTAAAGTTTTTAAGGGAATCGAGTATGTTCAGGTAAGTGAGTTACCACCTACTCAACGTGAAATCCTAGCTCGAACGATCAATCCCGACCTCTACATCAAGTTATTGGTCGAAGGAAAAATCATCAGCGGTTGTCTGCAGTACAAGGACTACAACAAGTGGTATCACGAGCATTTCCAATCCATAGTAACTTCAGCGCGTGAGCACACAATTTTGCCAGGTCTGGAGATTCAGCCAAATCTGGCGCTGAACAAACTTTAGTCCCAGATCCCTGTTTCCGGGAGAATCTCCAGAACATTTCCTTCAGGATCATTGAAGTAGAAGGACTTTTTTCCGCTTGGCCACGTGATCTCGTCTATGATCACAATCCCCTTGCCTGCAATTTCTGCCTTCCAGCTTTCGTAGGCATTACCTTTCATCTCAAATGCGAAATGTTGTTTGCCACCACCAAAGTGCGGAGGCGGAGAGCTCTTTGTTTTCGAATCATCAGGATTGAAGAGCAGTAGCACAGATTCTCCAACCCTGAGAAATAAATGTTTGCCCGCAACGTGACTAATGACTTGAAGTCCTAACGATTCATGATAAAATTTCTTGGCGCGCTCAAGGTCATGAACGTAAAGGCATGTCTCTTTAATCTTTTGAAATTCCATTACACATTGAAGTTTTTAACGTGGCGTATTGATCCCAGATCTCGCTAACAATATCCGCGGCCGGCTGTATTTTTTTTATTGCCGCGGAGACTTGTCCAATCTCGAGTTCACCCTCCTCAAGGTTCCCCTCAAAGATGCCGAGCTTCGATCTGCGGTTTCCGAGCAGTGTCCGAAGCTCTTCCAGGCTTGCACCTCTTTGCTCCGCCTCCTCCACCCGTTTGTAAAAAGTGTTCTTAATCATTCGTACAGGTGTGAGCTGTTTCATTGTGAGCATTGTGTCACCTTCTCTTGATTCTGTAACTCTCTTCTTGAAGTACTCATGTGCAGACGATTCAACACTCGCGGCAAACCTGCTTCCAACTTGCACGCCGTCGGCACCTAGGGCCTCCGCGGCAAGCATCGCCCGGCCATCGGCGATGCCACCTGCAGCAATCAAGGGAATCGAGATTGCGTCAGCTACAAGCGGAATCAACACGAAGGTGGTCGTCTCTTCCCTTCCGTTGTGTCCTCCTGCTTCAAAACCTTCAGCGACGACTGCGTCGACACCAGCTTCCGCGGCTTTGACGGCGAACTTCACACTGGAAACTACGTGTGCAACGACAAGACCTTCCCTTTTTAAAGAGCTTGTCCACGTCGCGGGATTCCCGGCGGATGTAAATACTATCGATACTCCCTCCTCAAGGATCACCTTTATCAACTTGTCTATCGCCGGATATAGTAGTGGCACGTTCACTCCGAACGGTTTCGACGTATGTGCTTTACACTTGCGTACATGTTCCCGCAAAAGTTCGGGATACATAGAGCCTGCACCTATCAGACCTAATCCGCCTGCGTTGCTGACTGCTGCCGCAAGTCTCCAGCCGCTACACCATACCATCCCGGCCTGGACGATCGGATACGTGATTCCAAAAAGGCCGCAAATGCGATGCATGCTTGGTCTCATAGTCGGGAAAATCTGCAATGATTTCCAGTAAAAAAAGGCCATTTGAAACATTTGCGCGACTTTCCCCTAAGGCCGGTCGGTTTTAGGCAATCCGAGTTGTCCACAAAGAATCGATTGAGAAAACCAAGTGCAAACAGTTGTGTATCAAGATTTTAAACACAACTTTAATAAACATGTGGATAACTCGAAATATTTGTGGATATCTTTTGAAGCATAATTCCTATGCTTATCCCCGCTATTTGATAACTGCTTGAATGAGAGTTGCATTATCGTAATCCTCCTGAGCAAGAAGTCAAAGTGAAGCCACCGTACTTATTTTAAAAACTCTTCCCGTTACCATTCGTTGTTATCTTTGCGACTGTCGACTTGAATGAAAAACCGCATGACAAAAGTCTCTCTTATTGCCGCTTTATTGTTATTCGGCCAGTCATCTTACAGCCAGACTGCCGAGGTAGTGACTGCGTCGGAACTGCAGCAACGAATTACAAACGGTTCAGAAGATATTCAGATAGTAAACTTCTGGGCAACCTGGTGTGGTCCGTGCATAAAGGAACTTCCTTTCCTGGAAAGGATCACGACTGAAGGACGACCGAATGTGAAAGTTCTTTTGGTATCCCTCGACCTGGACCTTGATCCCGATAGAGATAAAGTTTACAAGTTTATAGCGCGCAAGAATATTCAATCCGAAGTCCTCTTGCTCGATGAGCCTGACCCGAATTCCTGGATAAACAAAATTGAACCTGAATGGTCTGGTGCACTGCCCGCTACGGTCATCATCAATCAGAAAACAGGCAAAAGAAAATTTATCGGGCATGCCCTTCGGGAAGGGGAGTTGGAGCGATATCTGGACGAAATTCAATAAACTTTAACGACTATGAAAAATAAGTTGATGCCATTGCTTTCCATCGTTCTGGGTTTGACGTTGGTCTCCTGGAGCAACACGGCATATGACGTGGGAGACACAGTGTCTGATTTCAGACTTAAGAACTTCGATGGAAAGATGGTATCTCTGTCGGATTATAATGGCTCCAAGGGCGTAATACTCATTTTTGATTGCAACACGTGTCCTTACTCGAAGGCATACAACGACCGCATCATTGCCCTGCATCGCACTTTTGCGCCGAAGGGTTTCCCGGTCGTAACTATCAACTCTAATGATGGTGAACAATCTCCGGGTGATTCATTTGAGCAAATGGTTGCAAGGGCTCGAAGAAAGAACTACAACTTTCCGTACCTGCTCGACCAAACGCAGGCGGTAGCAAGGGCTTTTGGTGCGACAAATACTCCGCATGTGTTCTTGCTTGAGCGCAAGGGAAAAAACTTTGTTATCGCATATATTGGCACCATCGACAATAATTCCCGCAATGGCTCGCAAGCAGATAAAAAATATGTTGAGGAAGCTGTTAAGGCCCTGCTCGAAGGCAAACAAGTTACAATTCAAAAGACGAAGGCAGTGGGATGTGGCATCAAATGGAAGGATGCCTGAAGCGCATAGCTATGCCGTTGAGTTGGGGCGACAGCCGCCCCGACACTAAGGTCAAAGTCAATTCGCAGTGACTACTCTTTGAAAGAGAGAACTTCATTGTGGAGCAAAGAACTTTAATCCCAGTATGGAACCAATGAGGAGAAAAATGAAGAACATCCTC
>Ga0307416_100000515_pt1 | contig 19795 bp, 20 predicted proteins | sample DK1Cmetagenome_2_FD_203821 | JGI IMG/M metagenome (GOLD analysis project Ga0307416, IMG submission 203821) | Maize rhizosphere microbial communities from greenhouse at UC Davis, California, United States - DK15-C-3 | ecosystem: Host-associated > Plants > Roots > Rhizosphere > Soil | place...
CGCGCGAGTACAGCGAGTCCCAGACGTCGGCGGCGCTCAGTGCCGAGGAGGCCTGGACCTACATGGAAGCGCTGTCTCACTACGCCCGCGTTCGTGCCGAGCGACAGCGCGTCGAGGGTCCGGGAGAGCGTACTCGCGGCACCGATGACGGATAGGACGTTCTTCGCCACGCCCGTGAACGACCGGCTGGTGGCGGTCCGCGAGTCGCCGCCCACCCCGATGGTCGTGTTGCCGTTCGACGACCCCGCGCGCGCCCAGGTCGTCGTCGCGCCGCCGGCGAGCTGGCCGGCACTGCCGCCGGCGGAGGCGGCCGCGCTGCGCGCGTACTTCCGGTGGGACGCGGCGGAGAGCTTCTGGTGGCGGACGCAGTACCCGGCGGTGTTCTCACTCGAGCGGCTGGCGAGTGACCTGTGGGGAGGTCGCCTCCAGAGCGAGGGGCAGATCGTTCCCGCCGGCGACGACCCGAGGCATCGCCCGGCCGGCACCGACTACCTCTTCGGCGTGTTTCGCGAGCCCTCGGGAGCCACGGTGCGCGAGCCGTGGGGCCCCGGCACGGTGCGCGACGCCGACAACCGGGCCATCGAGACGTTCCGCGCCAAGGCAGTGCGCATGGTTCGGGCGCGCTTCCTGGCGTTCGGCCCGGAGGAGGTGTGGCTGCGGCTCTTCACGCCCGTGGGACTCCGCGCCCCACACGCTCAGGCTCTGGACGACGAGGTGCAAGCGCTCCGTGCGCTCGGCGCGCGGGATCCGGGGTGCGCGATCGAAGTGCTGCACCACGGAACGCTCGACGTCACCAACTACGCCGGCCGCTACGTCGCGCTCCGACCGCCGGTCGGCATTCCGTTGCGTGACTTCTTCGACGCGGCCGGCACGAGTCACCTTCCCGGGCGCGCGGCGATCGTGCGTGAAGTCGCACTCAGTGCCGCGCGCGCGGCGGCGCTCGCTCACGAGAGTGGCCCGCCGCTCTGCCTCGGACCGCTGTCGCCGGCGCTCCTCCGCGCGCGCCCGGCGTTGGTCGACGGTCGCCCCGGCGTGCGGGTGACGTTCGTGAGTCTGCCAGCCGCCGGCCCGCCAGGCCAGCGTGTACCCCCCGGAGTCACCGATCTCTTCCCGGAGGGGGAGCCCGCGTTCCTGACCGAACAGCTTCAGCCCCACCACGTGCGCAGCGTCGCCGCCGACCTGCGCAGCCTCGGTCATCTCCTGCGCGAGCTGATCGCACTCGCCGGAGTGCGCTCGGATGCGATCGAGCGCTTGGCGCAGCGGCTGGTCGCGGGCGAGCTTCGCTCGGCGAGAGAGGCGTTGATGGAGCTCTCGGCCCTGTAAGAGGGCCGGGAGACATTCATCCGAGGAGTGTTCTATCCTTTCTCTCCCGGTGGCCGATAGGCGATCGACGAGGCTTTCTGCAGGGCGGCGAGCGTCTCCTCGACGGTCAGCAAGACAGTCGTATGGACTGAGCTCAGCGCTCCGCCGGCGCTGATCGCGAGCGCCGTCGCCGCCATCGAGACGTTGTCCGGAGCCTCCCACAAGTTGTACCCGTCGTGTTCGCCGAAGGCATACCAGAAGCCGTGCAGCTTTCCGCCCACGGCTTCGATGTACTGCTTGGCTGCCGCTCGTCGGTCCTCGGGGTTCTTGATGAGCTTCGCCCACGTCGCCGGCGTGTAGCTGAACCGGGTCAGGTATAGCGGCATCGGCTCTCCCTCCTTCGCCTGCATCGCGCCGGCGGTCAAAGTGTGCGGATCAGAGGCCCCTAGCGTGCCCTTCGCGCGTCCGCACCGCAAGACCGCTTCAAGACCGATCTAAGACGGCTGGTGGCTGCGAACGCCACGACCGGCTCACTACTCAAGCCGGGTAGCGGGTCAGTCTACGGGTGTCCTCCCGCCGGAGCGGCCCGGCGGGCCGCGAGTGTCGGGATGGGATCGACGGTCCCCGCGCCGAGGCCGGGCATCGCGTCGGGGAGGGCGATCCCGACACTCGCGCGGCTGACGCCGCGCTCCCGCGGGAGGACACCGACACCCGCCCCGCCTGCGGCGGGGCTCCCGCGGGATGACATCGACACTTGCACCGCCTGCGGCGGAATGACCCGAACTGACCCACGACCCCAAGCCGAGGCCGCCAAATAATCGCGCGTCGGCGCGATGGGGGGCGCAGATGCTGCAGCCGAATGACGTCCCATGCGGCGGCCGAGTCGAAGGCACTCCGCGTCGCCGCAGGGTGGTTACCAGCAGCACGGAGGTGACGCATGGCGGACCAGGATTACGACCGCGACCGCGGCTTCCGCAATCGCGACCGTGACTACGACCGCGACTACGAAGCGCGATACGGTCGTGAGAGCAGCGGGCGCGGCAGGTACGACGACCGCGAGTTCGATCCAGGGTTCGACCGCGGAATCGAGCGCGGGTTTGGCAGCAGCTACGGCGGTGGCTATGGCGCGCGGGGCGGTGGCGGCTATGGCGGCTACCGCGGCGGGATGGAGCGCGGCTTCGGCGGCTACGAGAGCCAGGGCTATAGCGGCGCCAGTGGCTACGGCGTGGGTGGCGGATACGGCGGCGCCGGCGACTACGGCCGCAGCTACACGGCCGGCGGCTTCAGCGGCGCCGGGTACGGCGGCGGCTACAGCGGCTACGGTCCCTATGGCCGCGAGAGCGAGTACCGCGAGCAGTTCAACCGTCCGTTCAGTGTTGGCTACGGCTCGGAGGCCGGCACGACCCGCCGCAGCTACGTCGGCCGCGGGCCGAAGGGCTACCGCCGCTCTGACGAGCGAATCGCTGAGGAGGTGAGCGAGGCCCTCGCTCGGCACCCGGACATCGACGCGATCGACATCGAGGTGCGGGTGGAGAAAGGCGAGGTCACCCTCGAGGGCCAGGTGGAGGACCGCCGCGCCAAGCGCCTCGCCGAGGACATCGCCGAGAACGTCTGGGGCGTCAACGACGTCCACAACCACCTCAAGGCTCGGCGCGGCCTGCTCGCGGGCCTGTTCCACCGCGACGAAAGCCGTGACGAGGATCGCGATCGCAGCCGCACTGCCGCCGACCGCGACGTGACGACATCCGCCACCGGAACCGCCGACCGGCCGGCGACCACGACGGGAACCGGCGCGACCACAGGCGGCGCGACGACGGCCGGCGCGACCACCCGCGGCCGCGGGACGTCGGCAGGCGGTAGCACGGCGTGAACGGCAGGGAGTAGGGAGTAGGGAGTAGACCTGCCGAGCGGTTCTACTCCCTACTCCCTGCCGTTCAATGGATCTGCAGTCCTCCCGGCTGCGCCGCGTCGCTCGGGGCTCTCCGGGTTTCGATCGTCGTCTTCAGCCGCGCCAGGTCGTCGTTCATCTGGCTGCGCGGGTCGCGGCCGAACAGCTTGGCGACGGCGTGGCCGACGGCGCCCGCCGGCGGGTTGTACGACATCTGGATGTGCACGCGCGTCGTCCCGTCGGCGGTCGGCACGAACTGGAGCGTGCCGGCGTGCTGAACGGCGGCGCCCTCCAGGCTCTGCCAGGCGATGGTCTCGTTCGGCATGAAGCGCGTGGTCTCGGCGTCCCACTCGACCGTCGTGCCGGCGGGGCCGTCCACCACCCAGTGCGTGCGCTCGCCGAGCGCGCCCGCCGCGCCCGACGAGGTCACCGAGCGCACGTGTGACATGAACTTCGGCCAGTTCTCCCAGTCGGCGAAGAACGCGAACACCTCCTCCACGGGCGCGTTGACGTTGATCGTCTTCCGGATATCGATCCCCTCGCGCCCCGACAGGCCGGCGAGCTTCCGCAGCTCCATGTTCGTCACGCTGCGCGTGAGCAGCGTGAGACCGGCCAGCCCGAGCACGCTGCCGAGCCTGTCCGTCCGCCGCGCCGCAGCCAGCGCCAACGCGCCACCCGCCAGCCCCGCCGCGAGCCGCGTGGTCGGCGTCCAGTTCTCCTGCGGGAGCTCGAGCTCGTCGACGGCCCCCATCCCACCGCCCTGCAGCGCCGGCACGTCGCCGGGCGTCTCGTGCACGTCGAGGCGGCTGTCGACGTCCACCACGCCCCGCACGCGGAGCACGCGGCGCACGAGGGCGTCGGCCTCGCGAGCGAGCACCGGCCCACTCAGCATCACGCGTCCTTGCTCCGCGCTCACCTCGATCGCGCCCGGGTGCGACACGGCGCGCCCCAGCTCGGCGCGCACGCGCGCGGCGAGCACCTCGTCGGTCGGCGTGTCGGTCCGCACGCGCGAGCGCACGTCGGCGGCGAGCCCGCGGGCGCGATTGCCGAAGTCGCGACGCGTCGTGTCCCACGCGTCGCCCGCCACATGGCCGGCGTGAACGGCGCGGTCGCGAACTCGGCTCCGCCGCCACGCGCCACGGTCGGGGTCGAGGAAGTACATCACTGCCGCGCCGAGGCCGGCAGCGCCGAGCAGAGCAACCGAGCCGGAGGTCGCGCGCGCACGCGGCTGTGCCTCATCCGCGCGCGTCGCGTCGCCCTGCGTCGCGTCGCCCTGCGTCGCATCGACAGCCGCATCGACAGTCCCATCGAAGTGCGTCCCTTCGACATGCGTCGCTTCGCTGTTCCTCTCCATGTCCTCTCCCTCCTCTGGCGTTGAACCAACGAAATCGCTGCACGCGACACGCCAGGTCGGGTGCCGACGCTCGAAACAATGGCGATGGAAAGGGCCGCGGATGAGTACGAGTACTGCAAGTGCTGATTGGCCGCGGATGCACGCGGCTGCTCTTGCCGTTCGAGTCCCCGCGTTCATCCGCGGCTGGCTTCGCTGTTGCGGTTGCGGTGGCGGTACCTGCTTTCATCCGCAGCCCCGCGGCTCATCCGCGGCCCAGTGATGCCTGAACCCGGGAGGATCCCATGGCCCTCACGATCACGTCGCCCGCGTTCCGCCCGATGGGTACGATCCCCAGGCAGTACACTTGTGACGACGCCGACTCCGCACCGCCGCTCGAGTGGGCGAACGTGCCCGCCGGCGCGCGCAGTCTCGCCCTGATCGTCGACGACCCCGACGCGCCCGACCCGGCGAAGCCGCAGCGGACGTACGCGCATTGGGTGCTGTACGACATCCCGCCCTCCGCGACGGGGCTGCCGGAGGGTGCCAAGACCAAGGACCTGCCGCCCGGAGCGCGCGAGGGCACGAACGACTGGAAGCGCATCGGCTACGGCGGCCCCTGCCCGCCAGTTGGCCGTCACCGCTACTTCTTCAAGCTCTACGCGCTCGACACCCAGCTCGGCGACCTCGGCCCCGCGACGAAGGCGAAGGTCGAAGGAGCGATGGCGAACCACGTGCTCGAGGTGGCGGAGCTGGTGGGGACGTACGAGCGGAACCGCTGACCGAATGGAGGTGACGTGATGGCGATCGGGGAGCGGGCCACGACATCAGCGGACCGGGAGGAGCGCGGCGAGCGCGCCGGCTCGGTCGCCGCGCAGCCGGGTCCTCGCCCGTCCGGTCGCCTCCGCGGTCGCCTCCTCGCGATCCTCACCGTTCTCGCCGTCGTCTTCGCGCTCAAGCTCAGCAGCTCGGTGACGGTGCCGCTCACCGCCGGCGTGCTCAGCGCCGCCCTCGTCTGGCCAGTGGTGCGGCGGCTGCGACGACGCGTGCCCGAGTGGCTCGCCGTCACCGCCGCCTTCTTCGTCGTGCTCCTCGTGCTCGCCGCCTTCATCGCCACGGTCGCCTGGAGCGTGCAGGCCATCGCCGACGACGCGCCGAAGTACGCCCCCCGCGTGCAGCAGATCCGGCGACAGCTCGCCGCGACCGCCGGCCGCTTTGGCCTCCAGGTGCCCGACCCCATCGCCCCCACCGACGCGCGCGGTGGTGCCCCCGGCGCCGCGGGCGCAACACGCGAGCAGGGCCCGAGCGCCTTCAACGGCGTCGCCAAGCGCGCGGCGACGATCGCCTACTCGGCGCTCGGCGGCCTAGTGCTCGCGCTCGCCTTTGCCGCGCTCGGCCTCGCCGAGGCGAGCGAGACCCGCCGGAAGATCGCCCGCCGGCTCGCCGGGCACGGCGGCGAGGGGCTGCTCGAGATCGGCGAGCGCATCGCCGCGGCGTTCCGGCGCTACTTCCTCGTCAAGACCGCCACGAGCGCGATCACCGGAGCAGCGAGCGGGCTGCTGGCCCTCGCCTTCGGCCTCGACTTCGCCTTCCTGTGGGGACTGCTGGCCTTCCTGTTCGAGTTCGTGCCGACGCTCGGGTCGCTGCTCGCGGTCGTGCCGCCGTCGCTGTTCGCGCTGCTCCAGTTCGAGGGGTGGCAGAAGCCGCTCGCCGTCCTCGCTGCCTACACGGTGATGCAGATCGTGCTCGGGAACTTCGTGGACCCGAAGATCGAGGGGCGCTACATGTCACTCTCTCCCTTCGCTGTCCTCCTCTCGATCGTCCTCTGGGCCTGGATCTGGGGCGCGCCCGGCGCCCTCCTCGGCGTCCCGCTCACCGTCGCCGCGGTGGTCACCTGCCAGCACTTCGACCGCACACGCTGGATCGCCGCGCTGCTCACTCAGGCGCGCACCGACGGCTCCGACGACGAAGAGTCGAGCCCGGCGGACCGCGAGAGCGGCGACCGGCGCGATTAGCACTACTTCGCCAGATCGTACCTGCTGCCCGTGGTCGGACCACTGCGCGGGCGCGTCGACTTGCGCACGGGCGTGCCTGCTCGATACGCTCCCGCGTCCTTCCCCGAGGTGAGAATGCAGGCTCCGAAGTGGCCGATCCTTGCGAGCGGTCTGCTGGTGGCCGGCGGGCTGAGCTGGCTCGTCAAGGTCGGGGTGATCGTCGCGACCGACGGCCGCATCATTACCACCGGGCCCGCGGCGCTGTTGATGAGCGCCGGCCTGGTCCTGCTCGTCCTGGGGGCGGCCGGCGCCGGCGCGTGGCTGGCGCGGCGGGCCCACGTGGCCCTCCGGGCGGTGGCCGCCCTCGCCGCCGTCGGCGTGCTGATCGCGTGCTGTGTGGCGCTGGGCTGGGGCGGGTCCGCGCTCTTCCGCGGCTATGGCCCCGCATACGTCGCGGAAGAGGCGGGCCTCCTGGCCGCCGCGCTCCTGTGGTGCGGGCTCGGGGCCGCGGCGCTCGTCAAGGCCCGGCGGGTGGGCGCGAGAGGGGGAGATTTCACCTAACCCTGCCCCGCGGCCTCATCTCCGTTCTATGATGGCCCCGAGGAGGGCGTAATTCGACACCAAGACTCTGCCCATGGCCGACGAAGCCCGTGGCTACTTGATCCGGCAGTTCGACACGGCGTGGAAGCTCGCCAGCTTCCACCTCGACGGACTCGCCACCGAGGAGTGCCTGTGGCGCCCGGCGCGCGAGGGGCTGCACGTCCATCGAGTCTCTGACGGACGGTGGCGCGCCGACTGGCCGGACCACGAGGGATATGACCTCGGCCCGCCGAGCATCGCGTGGCTGACGTGGCACGTCGGCTTCTGGTGGTCGATGGTGCTCGACCACTCGTTCGGCGACGCGACGCTCTCGCGCGAGAGCGTCATGTGGCCCGGCACTGCCGACGGCGTCCGCGAGTGGCTCGGCCGGCTACAGGGAGAGTGGCGGTCGGCCGTCGAGCGGCTCACCGCCGCCGACCTGCGGTCGCCACGGCGAACACGGTGGCCGTTCCAGGACCGCCCGTTCGGCGACGTCGTCGCCTGGGCCAGCGTCGAGCTGACGAAGAACGCCGCCGAGATCGGCTACGCGCGCTTCCTGTACGCCGTCCGCTAGGGCGTGTTGCGCGTGGCGCTTCGGGACGCCATCCTAGCGCGTCCCCAGACTGCCCCGTCCGCTCTCCCTCCGTCTCCGGAGCCCAGTCCCATGCGCCTCGCCGCGCTCCCCCTCGCCGGCGCCGCCCTCTCGTTGCTCACCGCTTGCGGGTCGATCACCGATCCCGCCGGACCCGCGGACGGAACCCGGCTCGCCAGGCGGCGGCCGCGGCCTGCGCACACGCCCATCCTCTTCGTGCACGGGTGGAACGCCAGTGCCAGCACGTGGACGACGATGATCAGGCACTTCAAGAAGGACGGCTGGACGAGCGCGGAGCTGGCCAGCTTCTCGTACAACACGTCGCAGTCGAACGCGACGACGGCGGCGATCATCCAGACGAAGGTGGACTCGATCCTGACCGCGACCGGCGCCCCGCGGGTGGAGATCGTGACGCACTCGATGGGGGCGCTCTCCGCGCGGTACTACGTGCGCAACCTGGCGGGCGACGGCAAGGTGGACGCGCTGGTGTCGCTCGGCGGGCCGAATCACGGGACGAATACCGCGTTCGCGTGCCTCCAGACGTCGTGCCGCGAGATGTACCCCAGCTCCAGCTTCCTGACCGCGCTCAACGCGACGGACGAGACGTGGGGAACGCCGCGGTACGCGACGTGGTGGTCGCCGTGCGACGAGGTGATCAACCCGCGCTCGAGCACTCTGCTGGACGGCGCGACCAACACGCAGACGGCGTGCATGGCGCACAGCCAGCTCCACGAGAACGCGACGGTCTACGCGCAGGTGCGCGACTGGGTGAACCAACCGGCGACGCTGCTCGCGAGCCTGCAGTAGCGGTCATCCGCGGCCCGGCATCAGAACCCCGCGCCGCGCGTGGCGAGGCGCACGCGGAGCAGCCGGTCGGTGGCGGTGATGTAGAGCGTCCCGCCGCCGTCGCCGAAGGCGCAGTTGGCGGCGGCCTTGCCGGTGCGGATGGTGCCGAGGTGGCGGCCCGCGGCCGTGAGCACCAGCACCCCGCCGGGCCCGGTCGCGAACAGGTTGCCGGCGCGGTCGACGCGAAGCCCGTCGGGAAGCCCGGGCCCCCGGGGCACGAGGGGTGTGGCGTCGAACAGCACGCGCCCACGCGCGGCCGGGGCGCCGGCCACCGCGCCGTCGGCGGCCACGTCGTACGCCATCACCACGGCGCGTGCGGGGTCGGAGTTGGCCACGTACAGCGTGCGCCCGTCGGGGGACAGGGCGATGCCGTTCGGCCGGGTCAGCTCGCGCGTGACGAGCGAGAGCGCGCCGGCGGCGGTGCGCCGGTAGACGCCGCTGAAGGGCAGCTCCTTGGCCGGGTCGGCGTCCTGGCCGCGGAGGCCGTACGGCGGGTCGGTGAAGTACAGGTCGCCGTTCGGCCCGAACACCAGGTCGTTGGGGCTGTTCAAGCGGCGCCCCTCGAACCGGTCGGCGAGGGTCGTCTTGGTGAACAGGCTGTCGTCGAGGCGAGCGATCTGGCGGTTGCCGTGGTCGGCCATGACGAGCGCGCCGGCGCTGTCGACGGTGAGGCCGTTGCTGCCGTGCTCGTGCCCCGGGGGCGTGGTGCCGGCGGCGTAACCCGACGGCCGGAGGAACACGGTCAGGCCTCGCCCCTCCTCCCAGCGGTAGATGGTGTTGCGCGGGACGTCGCTGAACAGCACGTAGCCACCCTGGCCCGCACGCCGCCACACGGGCCCCTCGGCCCACGCGAACCCCTCCGCGAGCTGCTCGACGCGCGCGCCCGGCGGCACGAGCGCGTCGAGCGCGGGGTCGAGACGCTCGACGGTGCCGACCGTGGTGACGCCGGGATCCGCGGGGGCACCCGCGGTCGGCTTCGTCGAGCGGCAGCCGGCAGGGGCGAGGACGGCGCTGACCAGCAGCAGCGGCACGAAGCGTGGGTGCATTGGCGAAGCTCCAGGTGATGACGCGAACGAACTGCAAAGGCAGCCGCGGATGGACGCGGATGAACGCGGATGCACGCGGATCTGTCCCGCCTACAAACAAAGCTCCTCTTCTGGACTCCAGAAGAGGAGCTTTGTGCCGCTCCTGGAGCGATCCGCGTGCATCCGCGGCTGCCCCTTGCCCTTGTCGGGCCCGCTCGCGACCCTCACCTTCGCTGTCCCGGCTCCCGGCCCTTCCACTCCCCACTCCCTACTCCCCACTCCTCACTTCTCACTCCTCACTCCCCATGAGCCTTCCCGTCCTCGTCTCCCTGGGGCTGTTGGGCCTTCTCGTCCTCACCCTTGCGGCCATCGGCCTGCTCCAGGTGACGCGCGGCACGCCGGTGAGCCGAGTCGTCCACACCGGCGACAGAGACGATGCGGTTGCCGCCAGCGACGCGACGTTCGCTCAGACCGTGTCGCTGATCGTGCACACGCGCCTCCTTCCGGACAACGACGTCGAGGTCCTGGCCAACGGCGACGAGACTTACCCTCGGCTCTGGGCCGACCTCGAGGGCGCGAGGCGGTCGATCTCGCTGCAGCTCTATTACTGCCGGCCGGGCCGCATGGCGGACCAGCTCCAGCAGGTGCTGACCGAGCGCGCCCGCGCCGGCGTGGAGGTGCGCTTTCTATATGACGCGTTCGGCGGGCAGGATCTCCCGCAAAAGTATTTCGCCCCCATGCGCCAGGCGGGCGTCACCATCGCGGCATTTCGCCCGCTCCGCCCGTCCTCACTTCAGAAGGCGCAGCACCGGTCGCACGTGCGGGTCGTGGTCGTGGACGGCCGCGTGGGCTACACGGGCGGCTTCGGCGTCGACGACAAGTGGTTCGGCGACGGCCGCACCAAGGGGCAGTGGCGCGACACGAACGCGCGGTGCGAGGGGCCGGCCGCGCTCCAGTTCCAGGCGGCGTTCGGCGCGGCGTGGGCGGAGGCCACGGGCGAGCTGCTGATCGGCGACCGCCTCTACCCGCCCGAGCTCCTCGAGGCGCTCGGCCCGCCGGCTCGCGGCGACTCCGCCGGCGCGTCGGACGCGTGCCTCACCGGCTTGCTCTACGCCACGCCGGCCATCGGCAGCACGACCGCCGAGCGACTGCTCACCGCGTCGATCGCCGCCGCTCGGCGCACGCTTCACATCACGAACTCCTACTTCGCGCCCGACGACGACGTCCGCCGGCTCCTCACCGACGCCGCGCGGCGCGGCGTGGACGTGCGCATCCTCACGCCCGCTCCCGAGCAGACCGACGTCAAGACGATGTACTACGCCGGCCGCGCTCGCTACGAGGAGCTGCTGGCGGGGGGCGTCCGGCTCTACGAGTACCAACCGACGATGATCCACGCCAAGACCGTCGTCGCCGACGGCGTGTGGAGCTCGGTGGGGACGATGAACCTCGACAACCGCGCCCTGGCCCTCAACGACGAGTCCACGCTCATCGTCCGGAGCGAGGCCATCGCCGCCCGCCTCGAGGCGCTCTTCGCCGACGACCTGCGCCACGCCCACGAGATCACCCTGGAGACGTTCCGCAAGCGCCCCTGGACCAGCAAGCTGCTGGAGAATGCGGCGCACGTGACGTCGAGAATGATCTGAACTACCGGGAGTCGGGAGTCGGGAGTCGGGAGTCGGAACGGCCTCGGGACACTGCCGACTCCCGGTCCTTGCCGTCCTCCAGCGCTGGAGCGGGGGTGGAGGGCGGCAAGAGGGGGCTCGGGTGCACGCCCGACTCCCGACTCCCGACTCCCGACTCCCGGCCGTTCGCCTCCCGGCACTCATACGCCTCCACCGCCCGCGACCGTTCGTCCCACACGTCGCTCGCGGCCAGGGCGCGGATTTCCGGGTGCTGCTCGGCCGCGCACACGGACTCGGTGCGCAGGTCTCGGAAGCCCCACTCGTGCACGTCGATCATGAAGCTAAAACGTGAGATGAGCGTCCCGCGCGTCACCCGCTCTCCCGAGCGTGGCCGACCGATGTCCGCCCGTGCCCGCTCGAGCAGCTCGGCCATCACCCACTCGGGGACGCCGTTCATCTCGGGGTAGACGTAGCTGTACGTCTGGAGCTGGGCGAGAAGGAGCGGCCAGTGCTCGCCGGTCTTGTCCATCAGGCGCCGCCAGTCGAGGTGGCCGCCGAGGCAGGCAAGCAGGTGGAGGATGTCGGCCATGTCCTGCCGGTGGCGCTCGCTGATGAACAGCCGGTGCCAGAGGAGCTCCTCGGCGGGCGACATGCGCACCGGGGTCGCCGCGAGGATCGACGGTCGGCTGTAGCGGTACCAGTCCCGGTCGATCAGGGCGAGGCCATTGCCCATACCATAGATGATGTCGACGAAGTGCTCCCCCTCGGGGCCCTGGAGCGCCTTGGCCAGCCAATGCGGCTGCTCGAGCCGCGCCCGGAAGCCGGCCGACTTGAGCGAGCGCATCGCGGGCACCACGCTCGCCGGCTCGACGAAGAGGTCGAGGTCCTTCGTCTCGCGGTAGATCCCGGTGTGGGCGTAGATGGCATACGCCCCGGCCACCACGTAGGGCACGCCGGCCGCGTTCAGCGCGCCGAGCGCCCGCTTGTAGACCTCGCGCTCCGTCTCCGGGATCCAGAAGTCGCTGTGAGTGACCGACCTCTGCTCCTGCGCCGTGATGTCTGCCAGCTCCGGGCGGTCCGGCCTCGGCTGGCGGCTGCGGTCGGCCATGACTCCTCGACGCAATTCTCTGCGTAGTGACGGGGAAACGGTGACATAGGGCGCGGCCGAAACTCACGCACGTTCCGTACTCTTAATAACAGAGCGGCCCGTGGGACGGGCAGGACTCGTGGCGCGCACCCTCGCATTCTGCGAGTCGTGTCGAAGTGCTGCCCCGCGAAGGACTTGACGCACGGCTTGACGCACTCCAGCGGGTGCCGGCCTAGCTTCGGCTGACCGGTTTGGCCTGTTTGGCCTCTGTTTTACGCCTTCATGGGTAGAGCCTCCCGCGCCCAGGTGATGCCCATTTGATCGTGGAGTGATCCGTCAGTCGTCATTTATACGTATAAAAGATGGACGGGCACCGGCGACGGCGCCCGAGGGCGAGCGGGGCGCTGCTCCCGTCACCCATTCAACGCGAGCTCAACGATGTCTACATATAAGGCAACACCCGGATCAGCGTCGCGCCGGTCGCGCGCCCACCGCATTCGCGTCCTCGGCAGTGCCCTGGCCGCGGCGCTGCTGGCGACGACGGCGCTCACGGCCGTGCCCGCCGTAGCGGGTGCGCAGGTCGCACACCCGTTCCAGCCCGGCGAGCGCATGACGTACGACGTGCGCTTCTCGGCAATGAAGGTCGGCACCGGCTCCATGGAGGTGCGCGGCATCACCGAGGTGCGTGGCCGGCCGGCGTACCACACCGTGTTCCGCGTCCGCGGCGGCACGCTGTTCTACCGCGTCGACGACGTGTTCGAGAGCTGGTTCGCCACCGACGACCTCTCCTCGCTCCGCTTCCACAAGGACCAGGACGAGGGGCCCAAGGAGCGCCAGGTCAAGTACGAGATCTACCCGGAGCGCCAGGCGTACAACGAGACCACCAAGAACAAGGGCGAGCAGCCGTCGGTCGAGCAACCGCTCGACGAGGGGTCCTTCCTGTACCTCGTCCGCACGGTGCCGCTCGAGCCCGGCCAGACGTACCACTTCAACCGCTACTTCAAGCCCGACCGCAACCCGGTGACGATCCGCGTGCTCCGGCGCGAGCGCGTCAAGGTGCCGGCCGGTACGTTCGACGCGATCGTGGTGCAGCCCGTCATCAAGTCGAAGGGGATCTTCTCCGAGGGCGGGCAGGCCGAGGTCTGGCTCTCCGACGACGACAACCGGATGCTCCTCCAGATCAAGTCGCGCCTGTCGATCGGGTCGCTGAACCTCTACCTCAAGTCGTACTACCTCCCGAACGCCGTCGTCGCCGGCTCGGAGCGCAAGGCGAACGTAGAGCAGCCGATGGCGTCGGGGTATTAACAACGGCGGCTCTCGGCGCTCGGCGCTCGGCTACTGCGGACCGCCCCAGCCGAGAGCCGAGGGCCGAGAGCCGCAGTACTCCGAGCGCCGAGAGCCGCCGTTGAATCACCGGTGCAGCAGGATGACCCAGGCGGCGTCGACCAGTGCGTGCGTGACCGCGGCCGCCGTGACCCGCCCCGTGCGCTGGTATACCCAGCCGTAGGCGAGCCCGGCGATGGCCGCGAGCAGGACGTAGCGCGGGTCGGGCAGGTGCGCCAGGCCGAAGACGACCGCGCTGACGGCAAGCGCCCGCGCCGGCTCCCACCACCGCGTCAGCAGGTTCTGGATCAGGCCGCGGAAGAGGATCTCCTCGGGCACTGCCGTCACGAGGTAGATGAGCAGCGGCCTGATCACGACCGCGCCGACGCTCACCGCCGGCCGCCACGTGATGAACCCGGTCGCGAAACCTAACGGGAGCGCGACGGCGGCGTAGGTCAGGAAAGCGAGGACCGCAGTGGCCCCATCGCGCCGGCGGAGCGCGAAGGTGTAGCCGACGTTAGGCAGCGGCCTGGCGATCAGAAAGAGGAAGAGCGCGTCGACGAGGCCGACGAACCGCGCTACGTCGTAGCCCCCGGGCGCCGGAACGGGGAGAGCCGGCAGCAGCCGGAGCTCGACGGGCAGCCAGAGGAGCGCGACCGCGGTCAGCTCGCGGACGGGCGGTCGGCCCGGCGGCGTCGTGTGCGCGGCGACGAGCAGCGCGGGGGCCATGAGATAGGCGGCGAACGCTGCTGCCCGGGGCAGCACCACCAGGCCGGAGAGCGCGGCGTAGAGGACGACGACTAGCCAGAGGACGACCGGTCCGGCCAGCGCCCGCGCCCGGTGCCGCCGTACGACGCCGCCGAGGGCGCCCACCACCGCGCCGACGCTGAACGCCAGGTACGCGCCGACGAGCGCGGCGAAGAGCAGCGCGACGGCCGCCCCGCCAGGTGCGCCGCGCAGCGGGGACCAGGGCCCGAAGGCGCCGACCGCGGCAAGAGCGAAGGCGACGAGCGCCACGCCCGCCTCCGCGTGAGCCGCACGCTCGCCGCGGACGTGCGAGTCACGTTGCCCCGGGCCGGCGCGTGCCGGCCGGGCGTCACCGGGGCTGTGCGCGTTCGCCGACACGGCGCGGGGCGACGGGAGGTGCATCGTCGCCGCAGCCGATGGCGAACGGATGGTCGCGCGCGCCCCGGTGCGCGCGGTCCTGAGCGACCAGGCAGGTGGCGCCCGTGGCGGAGTGTGTGGCGGAGTGCGTGGCGGCGAGCTCCCGCTGTGCGCGCTGCCAGCGCAGCGCCGCGGGGCCGATGTAGAAGTGCTGGCTCACCGCGTCGGGGACGGTGAGGAAGAGCACGGAGCCGAGCAGTCCGTGCGCCAGGCCGAGGGGGTAGAGGTTCCGGTATCGGAGGTAGAAGTGGGCGCACAGGAGGCCGGCGCCGAAGGTCACCCCGACGAGGAACCAGTTGGGGGCGTGGGCGAGCGCGAAGCAACCAGCCGCGATTGGCGGGACGAGGCGCACGCGCCGGCCGGGCGCGGCCGCGGCGAAGCGGTTCACGAAGTAGCCGTTGAGCGCGTACTGCTGGAAGAGCCCCCACACGCAGTAGTAGGTGACGAACACGGCGAGGCGCTCGGGGGTGACGCGCCGGACGGTGCCGAACGTCAGGCTCAAGACGAGCGCCAGCGCGGCGATGCCGAGCAGGAGCGGGGTCACGGCCACGAGGCACGATCGCAGGTTGGCGCGCCGGAAGCCGAGTTTGGGCGGCGTCTCGCCGCGGTATGCGTGCGACGCGACGGCGAGCGCCACCAGTACGAGCCACGCCGGCCGCAGGCGGGGCTGGACCCACCAGATGTCGACCAGGATCAGGGCGAACATGCCCGCGGCCTCGAGTGCCGGCCCCCACTGTGGCTGCGGTCGCCCGCTGGCCCCGTCTGTTGCGTGCTGCACCATCACCATCAACGTCCGATGCGACTCGGCTACGACTCGGTGGGGCCTGAGGGTGCGTCGATGTAGGCGTTCAGGGACGCTTAGGGACGCTTAGCGTATGTCGCGCGCACGGAGCGGGCAAGGTGGCCGGCGGCGGCGCTCTGTCGCAGAGAGCGCCCGTGGAGATCTGCCGACGGCAGTACCGACTGTGTTGATCGTTAGGGCTGCTTGCTCGCCGACTCCGACGGGTACAGCGTGATCCGCAGCGACGCGCCGGCCGCCGCCACGCGCCCGAGCAGATCACCGGAAAGTCCCTGGTGGAATGCCCGCGGCGTGCCCCCGCAGTCGTACCCGATGTCGAATTCCCGCCGCGTGCAGCCGGTCCACGCGGCCAGGAGCGGCTCGGCGAGCGATTCGACGACCGCGAGCATGGCGGCGATGTTCGACTCCGCCTCCTCGTGCTGCGCGCCGGTCTCGAAGGTGGCGTGCCACAGCCCGTCCCCGCCGCGGGCCACGTGCAGGGGCAGCATTCCGCGCGCTTCGAACGCCGCGGCGAGTGTCGTCAGGTCGCCGGCCGACGTGAGGTCGAGGTCCGTGTTCAGGTAGCGGATCGCGTCGTCCACCGCGTCTCTCCTCCACTGCGGGATGCCCAACGTCGATCGGGGGGCATCTGACAGCAAGAGCGAACGCCTCGCGACGATGAGGCCGACGCCGTCGATCGCCCAGAAGGCCTGCCGGACCGGGGCGGCCTCGGCGAGCGTCCCGGCCAACCCGAACACGGCCCCCAGCGCGAGCGCGGGCGAGCCGCCGGAGCATGAGGCGCGTCATCGCCGCGTAGACGAGCGCCTCCGCCGCCTCGGCGAGTCGCTCGTAGTCCTTCGCGAGCCGCCGGCGGCGGCCGAGCCACGGGAACGTGCGCTCCACCACCCACCGTCGCGGCATGACGCGGGCCTGACGCGATCCGAGGCCCGACGCCTGGGCAGCTCGCAGGCGTCGGGCCTCGTCTGTCCAGCACGGTCGAGTGCGCCCGGATCAGCTGGCCGCAGCGGTCCGGCTCGAGGCGTCATCCCGACCGGCGCGGTGACACCGGCAAACTGACGCGGCACCCGTCGCGCGGTGTTTATCGTCGAGCACGCCGCATGCATACAGATGGGAGTGCGTGGGCTGTCGGGTGGGGGATCGGCTGCAGTCCAGGGCCCCTGGGGGCGCTCGGTGCGGGCGCGCTCACGTCGACGAGCTTGGACGGAAATCTCCTTCGCCGCCCGCCGCATGCGATCTAATTGGGTCCAATGGAAGCCTATACGTCCGGGCTGGGCGCCCCGCGCGAGGGCACTGCTGGCAGCCCTCACCCTCATTGCCGCCGCGGGCTGCAGCTCCGGCCCCAAGCAGCAGCTGCAGACGATCTCCTCGTGGGCCGCGACCGCACACATGACCGCGGACGCGCTCCGTGCCCACCACACCACCTGGCGCTACTCGGCCAAGACGCTGCGGGTCGCGCGCGACCAGGTCGACAAGCAGGCCAAGGCGCTCAAGCCCGACAAGCTGCCCCCTGAGGTCCGTGGGCCCGCGAGCGGCGCCATCTCCGCGGCGCGGGACGCCATCGACTCGTTGGCGATCGTCACCGAGCGGCGGGACAGGGGCGCGCTCGCCCCCCACGCCGCGCGCGCCGACGCGGCCGCGCGAGCGCTCGACTCCATCGTCAGCCTCATCGAGGACCAATGAAGAAGATCCTCGAAATCGCGCTCGGGATGGTGACCGGCATCGGCGGCTTCCTGGAGGCCGGGTCCATCGCCACGTCCGCGCAGGCCGGCGCCGACTTCGGCTTCCAGCTCGTCTGGGCGGTCGCGCTCGGCACGCTTGCCCTGATCATCCTGCTTGAGATGTCCGGACGCCTCGCCCTCGTCAGCCACCGCACCCTCGCCGACGCGATGCGCGAGCGGTTCGGGATCAAGTTCTTCGTCATTCCGCTGCTGGTGGGACTGGCGCTGAGCTGGATGGTCCTCGCCGCGGAGATCGGCGGCGTGGCGTTCGCGCTGCAGATGGCCACTGGCATCACCTTCCAGTGGTGGGCGCTCCCGGTGGCGTTCGTCGGCTGGATGCTGCTGTGGAAGGGGACCTTCGGGATGATCGAGAAGGGCACCGCCTTCCTCGGGCTCGCCGCGCTCGCGATCGGGGACGCCGCGCTCCGCCTCCACCCGGACTGGACGCAGGTCGGCGCCGCGCTGCTGCCGACGCGCCCGGCCCACGACGCGGCGCACTACTGGTTCCTCGCCGTGAGCATCATCGGCGCCGCGATCAGCCCGTACCTCTACTACTTCTACTCGGCCGGCGCCGTCGAGGAGCAGTGGGACCTGAGCTACCTCGGCATGAATCGCATCATCGCGGCGCTCGGGAACGCCTTTGGCGGCGTGCTCGCGGTGGCCGTGCTCGTCGTCGCGGCTCTCGTGTTCCAGCCGCGCGGCATCCATGTCGACCGCTTCGAGCCGATCGCGCTCCTCCTCACGCACCCGCTCGGCCTGTGGGGCTTCATCCTCATGGTGGCTACGCTGGGCATCAACTGCTTCAGCGCGACGGTGGAGATCGCGCTGTCCATGGCGTACCTGCTCGCGCAGACCTTCGGCTGGAAGTGGGCGGAGGACGCGAAGCCGGGCGAGCACGCCCGCTTCAGCCTCGTTTACACCGCCGTGATCTTTCTCGCCGCGGTGCCGATCGCGCTCGGGGTGGACGCGCTCAAGCTCACCAACATCTCCATGGCGCTCACCGCCGCGAGCCTGCCCGTCACGGTGCTCCCCCTGTTCGTGCTCATGAACGACCGCGTCTACCTGCACAAGCACAAGAACGGGTGGGCCGGCAACCTGGCGCTGGGCGCCGTCGCGGTCCTGTCGATCGTTCTGCTCGTCGTCGGCATTCCGCTCCAGTTCATGGGCGGGGGAGGGTGACGTGGACCTGGTGCATGACCTGCTCGACAAGCAGCTAGTCGACAAGTCCGACCTGCCCTTCGGGCGGGTGGACGGCGTACTCATCGAGCTGCGCGACGGCCGGCCGCCGCGCGTTGCGTACGTCGTGGCGGGAGGGACCGTCCTCGCGGGGCGCCTAGGTCGGCGGCTCGCGCGCTGGGCGGCGGCCATCCGGCGCCGGTGGGGGGACCGCGACGAGCCCAAGCCCACCCGCATCGCGTGCTCGGACCTGGAACACCGCGGCACCGTGTGGAAGGCCGACGTCGACGCCCGCGACACGCCGGCCATGGAGTGGGAGCTCTGGCTCCGCGAGCGCGTGGTCGGGCGCATACCGGGGAAGGGGAAATGAATGAGCGCTCGGCACGAGACAAGGACGCCGCCCCGCCGCCGGTGGGGACGCGCCGCACCAAGCGTCGCCCCAAGTACCTGCGCATCGAGCTTCTCCTGGGGCGCAAGGTCGTCGACGCCGACGGCGCGCACATCGGCCGCCTGGAGGAAGTCGTGGCCGAAAACCGGAGCGGCGAGTACGTGGTGAGCCACTTCGTCGTCGGGCGCTACGCGCTGGTCGACCGGCTGGGCGGCGGGCGCCTGTCCGGCGCGCTGCTGCGATTACTGACGCGCGACCGGGCGTACCAGAGCTTCCTGATCCCTTGGGACGAAATGGATCTGAGCAAGCCGCGGCACCTCCGCTGCCTCCGCCGCAAGGGCGACTTGTCGCGGGCGCGGTGGCCGTCGGACGAGGTGCCGGCGGCGGGGCACCGCCACGCTCGGCCGGCGTGAGCGTGCCCGGCGGCCTCCAGCGGTGGGAGCGCCGGCTGCCCGGAGTGTCGGCCCGACTGCTCCGTCCCGAGCGACGCCGCGAGCTGAGGGTGGTTGTGGCCGTTAGGGAGCGTCCGCTTGGTGGCACGCGGTGCAGGCGAACGGGCTTTGGCGCATGACCCGGCGGGCGGGGCCGGCGCTCGCGCGGCCCGCCAGTCGCCTGACTTGACGAGCATGTCGCCCAGGTTGAGGTAGAAGCCCTCGACGTTGTGCGGCGCCACCGCGGAGTTCTGGCACGCCCGCCGCAGCCACGCGTCATGCGCGGCCGCCGCAGCCACGCGCTCATGACACTCATCAGATTCGCGTTCCTCCAGCACCTGCGGCTCAAGGAAGTCCGCAGGCGGGGGGAAAACGGGGCCGCCGCGCGGCGGGCCACCGCAGCCGACGCTGCCGACGCTGCCGACGCTGCCGACGATCCGCCGCATGCTCCTCACCCACGCACCCGCCGTCCACCTGCGCTGCCCGACATGCAACGGGCGGCTGATCTTCCAGCCGCCCGCGTAGATGTGG
>Ga0307416_100000516_pt1 | contig 19789 bp, 15 predicted proteins | sample DK1Cmetagenome_2_FD_203821 | JGI IMG/M metagenome (GOLD analysis project Ga0307416, IMG submission 203821) | Maize rhizosphere microbial communities from greenhouse at UC Davis, California, United States - DK15-C-3 | ecosystem: Host-associated > Plants > Roots > Rhizosphere > Soil | place...
AATTGTAAAGATGCGGAACACCGTGGAAGCGGTAGTAAAGTGTATCGGTGGTGGCAATCACTTGATCTGGCAGTGAAGGGTGACTCATCCCGCTAAACATGACATTAGCTCTCATAAGAACCTCGTAGACCGCTGGAGTCCACCATGACTCATGTCGGAACTCAAGAACATTTCTGATTGATGGGTCCAGCATATCGATTATCCTTAACAGCCGGTCGGATTCGAAACGAAAGTTGGACGGAAATTGAAATAGAACACAACCGAGCTTGTCTTTAAGACCTTCTTTGATGGCGGTGTTAAAGTCATTTATCATCCGTTGTGCTTCGCGGAACTTCTTGTAATGGGTAATGTGCCGTGGTGCTTTCACAGTGAAAGAGAAACCGGCCGGACTTCTCTCGTACCAGCGGTGAATTGCCTCAACCCGGGGGAACTTATAGTAAGTGACGTTGAGCTCCAACGTGTTGAAACGCGTTGAGTAGTATTCAAACCACTTTCGCTGAGCTACTCCATCAGGATAAAACGTACCTTTCCATTCCGGGTAATGATAACCCGAACATCCAATCTTCCATTCCATAGGGAAGCCTTACAACAACATCCATTCCTGAGACCGTGTATCACCGCCCGGACGAAGGTGAGCGTTGCGAATCGGCGCTAGAATTCCTGCACAATATTTGAAAGGTCATCGGTAAAACTGCCACACACTGGGGGGCCGGCGCCATCTGCAGAAAAATGTTACGAATTTTTTCGTAACATTTTTGGACTTTTAAACGTTGATCATTAAAATTGATACGAAATAGTTCGTATATGATGAAGAAGAAAGCTTTTGTTAGGCCGACCGAAAAAGAGTTCGAGATTTTGCAGGTCTTATGGAAAACCGGATCGGCCCCGGTAAAGGATGTTCATGAGGCGCTGGGTGGTGATGAGAAAAACGGATATACGACCATTCTGAAGCTCATGCAGATCATGCACGAGAAAGGCCTTGTCACACGCCAAAGGAGTGGCAAGCTGCATGTTTACGAACCGGTGCCAACGGAAGAGCACACCCGGCAATTCATGCTCGATAAAATGATCCATACGGTGTTTCAGGGCTCCGCCATGCAACTGGTCATGAGCGCCCTGGGAAACAAGAAGTCATCGAAGGAAGAGCTATCGGAGATAAAACGTTATCTGGAAAAACTGGAGGGAGGTGAATGATGAATGCAATAAGTGAATTTTTTACAAGTGGATGGGTCAACGCCTTGGGATGGACGTTGCTGCACTCACTGTGGCAGGCGCTGATCATCGTTGGGTCCGTGTTAGCCGTGATGCGCCTGATACCTTCAGCGCGTTCGGAGCTCCGGTATGGCGTAGCATGCATCGGCCTTCTGTTTTTAATCATGGTGAGTGCTGGAACGTTTTTACACCTTGTCGGCCAAAGCCCCTCACCTGAAAATATGGACATTGCCTCCACCACTTTGTTTCATCTGACGTCTCTGGAGAAAAGCCCCGGGGTGGAAGATGCTGAACTTATCCCGCTCCTGTTATCCACCATAGAACGTAACATGCCATTGATTGTGATGGCCTGGGGGGCGGGCTTCATTTTCTTTTTGCTACGGCTTGCAGGCGGAATATGGTTTACACATAAGATCAGATCAGGTTCACGTCTGGTTGAAGGGCCATGGCAAGAGTTTGTTCGCGAGTCCGCGAGGCACCTGGGCATAACGAGGCTGATTGAACTCGCTGAGTCGGCATCTATAACCACTCCGATGGTGATCGGGTTTCTCAAACCAGTGATTCTTCTGCCCGCAGGCATGCTCACCGGTCTCACGACATCTCAATTGGAAACAGTGCTGCTGCATGAACTCGCTCACATTAAACGAAGGGATTTCCTTGTGAACTTCCTGCAGACAATTCTGGAAACAATATTTTTCTTCAATCCATTCGTGTGGATACTTTCGAATGAGATCCGGAAGGAGCGCGAGTACTGCTGTGATGATCTCGTGATGAAACGACATGGTGATGCGATGGCATATGCGCACGCGTTGGTGCGTCTGGCGGAAGCAAGGCTTGCATCACCGGTACTGGCTCTTCCTCTCTCCAACGACCGGAATGTGCTGTTACAGCGTGTCAAGAGAATCATGGAAAAACCCTTTAAACGTTCCGATAGAAACAGGATTGTTATACCTGCGCTGTTACTGATTGTGGGGCTTGTCAGCGTGTCGTGGATGGCCGCGGAAGAAAAGCAAGACACTGCCGAGACGGCGGAAGATATACTTCATGACACTATACCTCCCGACACGGTAAACGGCGCCCGTTACTCCAGGAAAACTATAATCCGCATTGACAAGAATGGCCTGCCCCATGAGGAGACTGTTGAAGAGTTTGAAGGAGATGAAGATCTCAGGGCATTGCTTGAAACTAACTTTCCTCACGCCTTTGATAGCGCTTTTCACTCAACCATTCCGGATTTTGCGCCCTATGCCTTCGATGAGATGCCTGAATTCGGACCAGATACAATCCCGCCTTTCCCCCATCACAGGTGGGACTCTTTGAGCGGGGCGTTCAGCGAACAATTTAAGAGACAGTTCGACGAGCTTACTCTTAGAAATGACGAGTTCAGAATGATGTTCGAGGAAATGCAGAAAAAATTCTGGCCACAGAACCAGGAGGAATGGCAGCGTCCTTTTGATCCGAACTTTCCAAATGACAAGATGAAAATGTTTCTCGATAGCGAAGCCTTGCACCACCTCGAAGAGCAACTGCAACGGCTTCAGGAATTCGATATCGAGTCGTTTGACGATTTCGGAAATGCTTTCAAGCCCTTCGGCAACCGCTCTCATCAGCATGAAAAGGCCCTGCGCGAAGAATTGATTCAAGATGGATACCTGTCGCCCGACGAGCCTATTGAAAGTCTTGAATGGAACGATGATTCTTTCAAAGTCAATGGAAAGCAGGTCCGGCCGGAAGACTTCAAAAAGTATGATCAGCTCGCCGAGCGTATGTTCATGGGACCGGAGAGATTAAAGGCTCAGTAGCAATCAGTTGGCAACTTCGCAGTTGACAATTAACAACGTGTGAGCATTGTCGCCCGTTGAGTGCTCTATTAATCTTCAGCTTTGCCACGATTGACCCGTCAGAATTCACAACTCACCACTCACGATTGACCACTCACGACTCACGATTGACCACTCACGACTGACAACTCACAACTCACGATTGACCACTCACGACTGACTTCACGATTGACCACTCACGACTGACCACTCACCACTTCACCATTCACAACACACCGCCTTTGCCCCGACCCGTCCAGTCGACACGTCGCCTACTGCCTGCTGTATAATTGTCAACTTTTATTCGCAAGCTGCCCGCACGCTGCGTCGATGTCTTTGCCGCGGCTTTTTCGGATGCGCGTCGTGATACCGTTGGATTCGAGAAGGTCCATATACATTCTCAGCGCCTCCTCAGATGCCTGCTGGAATTCTCCGTCATCGATCGGGTTGTACTCGATGAGGTTTACTTTGCAAGGAACCAGCTTGCAAAACCTGAGCAATGCCTGAGCGTGCTGCTCCGAGTCGTTGATGTCCTTCCAGACAACATATTCGTACGTAACCTTTTTCCTGGTCTTCTGATACCAGTACTTCAATGCATCCCCAAGCTCCTCGAGCGAATTCGTGTCGTTAATAGGCATGATCGAAGATCGCACATGATTCATGGCGGAGTGCAGCGACACGGCGAGGTTGAATTTGACGCCATCATCCGCCATTTTCATGATCATCTTGGCAATCCCAACCGTTGAAACCGTCAGCCTTTTGGACGCCATGTTTAAACCTTTTGGAGAAGTGATTTTGTCAATTGCGGCGATAACGTTGTTGTAATTTAGCAATGGCTCCCCCATCCCCATGAACACAATATTTGTAAGTGGCCTTCCAAAAAATAGTTCGGATTGCTGTTGAATAGCCACGACCTGATCGTAGATCTCATCGGGGTCCAGATTGCGCATTCTCTTGAGACGGGCAGTTGCGCAAAACCGACAGGCAAGGCTGCATCCTACTTGCGACGAGACACACGCGGTGATACGGGTTTCTGTCGGTATCAAGACAGATTCTACAACCAGCCCATCATGGAGCGTAACGGCGTTTTTGATCGTGCCGTCGGAGCTTCGTTGCATATGGTCGACCCGGATGAAATTGATTACAAAGTGACTTTTAAGCAAGTCACGCGTAGGCAGTGAAAGATTAGTCATCTGGTCAAAATCTTTCGCAGATTTCTTCCAGAGCCACTCAAAAACCTGCTGTGCACGGAAAGCTTTGTCGCCGTGCTCCACAAAAAATTTCTTCAGATCGTCCAGCGAGAGTTTGCGGATATCCCGTCGGGCCATTGTTTCAACCATAGACTGCAAAGTTAACGAAAGCTGGTATCACCAGTCTAGACAAACAATTTCCTGGGAAAATCAATTTGGCTGTTCGTCATTTATTTTCACGAAAATCATCGTTTCGCAAGGACGGGAGGCGTTAGAGATGATGAGGGAGTCGGTTGTAAACTTGTCAACCATGTAACTGTCGCTGATAATTTGGGATCTTTTATCCAGAATCAATAGCATGTCGCCATTAAACTTGTAGTAGAATTTTTTGGAGCCGGCGGCCTTTGCAGAGTTTAGTATTCGCATTGGTTCTTCACCCGTCGCATTGTCTTTAAAAGTTACCACGTGCCCCGCCAAAGGTGCTTCGGACGTATCCCGCCGGATTTCGCTTTTGTTTTCCGGCACCTGATCACCTGCCTCTCCGACACAAGAGCTTTGGTTTATTAGTCGCCAGTTTCCCACAATATTACCGCTTTGTGCGAGCACACCTGACGCGAACATTAGCATCGCAGAAATAAACAGTATGATGAAAGGCTTCATTATCAGTTACACTTGGCGGATTGCTTCTTCTGAAACCGCCGACCATAGCTAAATATACTTAAAAAATCAGGCAAGAGAAAATTGATATCGACAAGGCCGCTTTTATTAAACTTGCGGGATAAAAATCTAATTTTCGGTTTGAATTTACTATGAAGAGCAACGCCATAATTATCACTGGTGGAAAACTCAACACCCTCAGTGCAAAAACAGCTCACGGGCTTATCCGTGGAACCGATCGTTTTAATATCGTCGGTGTCGTCGATTCCCATCAGGCCGGCAAAGATGCCGGAGAGGTGCTGGACGGGAAAAAGCGCAATATCCCGGTGTATGCAACGATCGCGGACTTTGCGAAAGACTCAACGATTAAAGCGCAGTACTGCATTGTGGGATTGGCCACAAAAGGTGGAGTGATCCCTGATTCGCTGAGAGTCGAGCTACGGCAAGCTCTTGAGAATGGATATGGCCTGGTCAATGGTTTGCATGAATACATATCCGATATCCCTGAGCTAATGCAACTCGCACAGCAGAAAGGTGCTGAGATCATCGACGTGAGAAAACCCAAAAAATTCCGCGACCTCCATTTCTGGACAGGTAAGATAAAGGAGGTAAAGTGCCCGCGGATCGCGGTGCTAGGAACGGACTGCGCGCTTGGCAAACGCACCACCACAAGATTTCTTGTTGAAGCAATGCGCAAGGCTGGCTATAAGGCAGAAATGATCTATACGGGACAAACAGGGTGGATGCAGGGAGCCAAGTACGGTTTCGTGTTCGATTCAACTATGAATGACTTTATCTCCGGAGAAATGGAACATGCAGTTTACACCTGTTACAAGGAAGTGAAGCCCGATATCATCTTTATAGAAGGACAATCGTCTCTCCGGAACCCGAGTGGACCCGCCGGCGCTGAATGGATCTGTTCAGCCGATGCCACCGCCGTGGTGCTGCAACACAACCCGGCGCGTAAACATTATAAGGATATGGAAAATTATCCAGCCCTTGTAGCGCAGCCTGAACAGGAGATTGAACTCATCCGGATGTACGGTGCCCCCACCGTTGCGCTGACCATCAATACTGCGAAAATGGACCTCGAACAGGCGAGAGCCTATGCCCGTGGAGCACAGGGCAAACTCGGAATACCAGTGGTCCTTCCTTTGGAAGACGGCGTGGAAAGTCTCGTGCCCATATTTGAGGTTATCATCAAGAAAGCGGTGATCACCGCCTGAAAGACGCAGATATGAAAATAAAAGAGATCAAAGTTTGGGAAGCGGATCTGGGAAACACAAAGCCCTACACCATTGCCTTCAAAACCGTAGATGAAGTCCGAAACGCTTTCGTAGAAATCACACTTGACGATGACACGTCCGGTCTCGGTTCTGGAAACCCTAGTGAATATGTAGTGGGCGAAAGCTTCAGTCAGTGCATGCAAGCACTTGCGCAGGAAAATCTTGAGTTCCTGATAGGAAGAGACATCCGGCACTTCAACCAGCTGACGTTTGAAGTATGGGAGCGATTTCCAAAAAATCCTTCGGCCCGCGCTGCACTGGACATCGCGCTGCACGATGTCTTCACCAGGCATCTCGGAGTTCCGCTGGTGTCTTTCCTGGGTCAAAAGATCAAATCGTTACCCACCTCGAATACTATTGGGATCAAAGGCGTGGAAGACACGATTCGTGAAGCGCACGATTTCATTCAGCGCGGATTTAAAATACTTAAGATCAAGCTCGGCAAAGACCTTACAGAAGACATTGAGCGCCTCGTGAGGGTCAGGGAAGAAGTTGGACGCGGGGTCATCATCCGGATAGATGCCAATCAAGGCTACACGACAGAACAGACCATCGACTTCTATAGAAAGACAAAGGGCCTGGACATCGAACTCATTGAACAACCGTTGCCTGCAAAAGCTATCGCAGAGATGAAAGGCCTCCCGGATGAGATAAAGCTCAAAATCGCTGCAGATGAATCTCTCATTACACCAAAAGACGCGCTTGAACTTGTAAAGCCTCCCGGCGCCGCCGGCATCTTCAACATTAAACTGATGAAGTGCGGAGGAGTGTCACAGGCTCTCAAGATCGCTGACATCGCTGATCAGGCACGCATTGATCTATTCTGGGGCTGTAACGACGAAAGTATTGTCAGCATCACTGCTGCGCTACACGCAGCTTTCGCATGCCGGAATACAAAATATATCGACCTTGATGGCAGTCTCGATCTTGGAAACGACGTCGTAAGAGGTGGATTTATATTGAGAGACGGTATTATGTACTGTTCAGACAAGCCTGGCCTCGGCGTGGAAAGAATCCGCTAACGAGTTAGTCAAATGTTATGCGTCTGAGGAGTGGTTTGGGCACTGATCCAGATGGGATTGCCTACACGATCAACTTCACTACCCTGCCACGGCCACAAGCCAACAGCCAATAGCTAATCTATTTCTTGCTCGCATTAAACAACTTCTCCTTCTCATCCTTTGTCAGGCTCTCGTACCCGCCCTCAGAGATCTTATCGAGAATCCTGTCAATTTCTTCCTGTGTGTATCCTTTCTCCGGCGTCGCCGATTTCGTGGTGGTTGGCCGCTCCTTTCGGTACGAGACCTTTACCTTCGGCTTTTCCTTGAACAAGTCCTTGAACCAGTCAAGAGTCACGGTGATCCATCCGCCCCAGTTTATTCCGGATTGCAATTGCTTCATGTAAAGGAAGCCCATTAACGCTCCACCGAGGTGGGCGATATTACCTCCTGCATTATTTCCGACAGAACCAAGGAAGGAGAGAAAGACAAACACAGCGGCGATATACTTTATCCTCACCGGACCAATGAAGAGCAGAAAGAAGGTGTAATTAGGAAGAAGCGTTGCGGTAGCCACGACAATGGCGTTCACACTCGCGGACGCACCAACCATTCCAATTCTGTATGCCTCTGACTGAGAGACAAAAAACGGTACAGTGTTGTAGGCAAGCAAATAGAGCACACCACCTGCAATCCCACCAAGGAGGTAAACGGCGATCAGCTTGTCACTACCAAGATATTCGACAAAAACGCGGCCGAACCAGTACATGATCAGCATGTTGAACAGAATGTGCAGTATCCCTGACAGATCGTGCATGAACATGTAGGTCAGCAATGTCCATGGCCGTGTTATAAATTCGGAGAACCGGGCGGGGATCTGAAACTGTTCGTGGATCAAAGACCACAACCCGTCCAGTCCACCGATCCGGGTAATGACCATGATCACACCCATGACAACAAAGACCGCAAGGTTGATAATAATCAACTGTACATGTCCATTGTTGTATCGATGGAAAGCGTTTTTGAATTCTTCAAACATATTATCGTCTTCTCATCCAGAACTGTATCAAAATAATGGCCATAACAATACCGCCCAAATGGGCCAGGTGGGCGGTGTTATCGCCCGGCGCGGATCTGAAGCCTGAATATATAGCTATACTTCCCAATACCATCACCATATACTTGGCTTTGAAAGATACCGGCAGAAGCAATAATCGCAACTCCATGTTAGGGAAAAGGATGCCAAAAGCCGTCATAACACCATAAACAGCACCCGACGCCCCGATCATTACCCCAAAAACTCCGATACCAAAAAACAGGGCCATTAAAATATTGAACACCGCTGCCCCGATTCCAGTGGCGATATAAAACAACAGGAAATTTTTTTGACCCCAGAATTCTTCCAGTATAGGCCCGAAGAAACTCAGGAGCAACATGTTAAAAAAGATATGAAAAAAATCAGCGTGAGAAAACATATAGGTGAACAACTGATAGGGTCGGAAGTTCGGACTTTGAACGTTCCAAAGCGCCAGCCAACTTTCGATTGGCAGGATCGCTGATATCAGAAAGACAATGACGTTTATAAATATCAGGTTGCGAACAACAGGGCTGAGTCTAATCATATCAGAGATGAAATGCTTGTTTCGTGGTTAACGTGCAGATTTATTGGCGGTTAAAATAACTTTCAATTTTCCGCAATTCAAAAACAAAAAAAGTCGGTGTGCCATCCGGAGTGTAGTTACTCGTGCCGCAGCCGAACAAGCCATCAATAAGCGCCTTCATTTCTTCCCGCAGGAGTTTTTGCCCTGCTTTGATCCCTGCCCTTTTTGCAAGTGAACGCGCGAGATTTTCCTTTAGCGGTATAGAGAGATCCGACTGGTTGATCTTGAATTGTTCGATCAAACCTTCGAAAAGAGCTTTACCACCTCCACTCGGCAGATTTGCGGGCACGCCGTTGATTACAATAGTGTTCTTTCCGAAAACTTCAAATCTGAATCCCAACGCCGCTATCTCTTGTTCCATCTCGAGCACAAGTGCAAAATCCGCAGCGCTCAGCGCCACCGTTTGGGGAAAAAGATCTTGCTGACTCTCAGCTGATTTGTTCTTCAGTTGATTCAGAAATTTTTCGTACAAAATTCGCTCGTGTGCGAACTGTTGATCGACAATCATCAGACCGGATCTTACCTGCCTCATAATGTACCGATCGTGAACCTGGAACAGGGCTTTTTCCTCGGGGACCTTTTCCGCAAACTGCTCATCCGGTTTATTGACACTACTTTCGAAACGCAAAACCTGTGGTTCCGGTGCGCGTGGTGCAAAATTTTTGGATTGCTCAAAGAGTTTTTCCCAATGCTCTGCGTTTGGATTGCGCAGTGCAGTTGAAAAGCGCTCATCAAAGTAAATGTCATTTGATTGCGCGGCAGCCTGACTTAATTTCGAAATTATGTTTACGTCAGCATTGAAGTCGATGGCTGGCGTAAGATTGTGGGAACCGATAGCCTGGCGCACGGCGGACCGCACCACTGCATATACAGCCCTCTCGTCATCAAACTTTATCTCCGTTTTCGTGGGATGCACATTGACGTCAATGTGTCGCGGATCGATATCAATAAAAATAACATAGAAAGGAAAACTATTTTCGGGAAGCAGATTCTCGAAGGCACCCATTACGGCATGGTGCAGATAATTGCTTCGTATAAATCTTTGATTAACAAAAAGAAATTGCTCGCCGCGCGTTTTTCTCGCGAACTCCGGCCGCCCGACATAGCCATGCACCTTTACCAGATTTGTTTCTTCCTGACAAGGAGCAAGCTGTTCCTGGTAAGACTTTCCAAAAATATTGACTATCCGCTGACTGAGTTTTCCCGCGGGCAGATCGTACACGACCTCATCAGTCTGAACGAAGGAAAATTGAAGATCTGCATGTGCAAGGGCGAGTCGCTGAAATTCGTCAATGATGTGTTTCAGCTCGACAGGGTTTGATTTAAGAAAGTTTCTCCGGGCCGGGATGTTAAAGAACAGATTCTTCACACAGATACTTGTGCCTTTCTCGCATGCGACAGGCTCCTGTTTTTTGACCTCCGATCCCTCGACAACCAGGCAAGTACCTAGTTCCTGCTCACCTGGCCGGGTCCTCATCTCCATTTGGGATACTGCAGCGATCGACGCAAGCGCTTCCCCGCGAAACCCTTTGGTGTTCAACGTGAAAAGATCTTCCGCCTTTCTGATCTTCGATGTGGCATGGCGCTCGAGACTCATACGCGCATCCGTTTCTGACATTCCCATTCCATTATCAAGGACCTGGATCAGGGTTTTACCTGCTTCCTTGACAATTAGCTGAATGGCAGACGCTTTTGCATCAATAGAATTTTCGATCAACTCCTTCACGGCAGACGCCGGCCTCTGCACAACCTCACCTGCCGCGATTTGGTTTGCGATGGAATCAGGCAAAAGTTGTATAATGTCCGACATGAAAATCAACAGTTCAGCCCGCAAATTAAATTATTTGCCGTAAGTGAATAGCATAAAAACGCTAATTAACCGGGCATAACTATTGAATTTCATAACTTGTTGGCACTTTACTCTGTGGGAGCTGCGTTAATCAAGGTGAAATGATGATTAGAAAGAGAAATGTATTCGTGTTTATCCCGGTAATGTTATTGACCTGTGTTTTTGCAGCAGGGCAATCAAAAAAGCAGATGTGGGTAGACAGTGTCTATCAAACATTAACCGAGGACGATAAGATCGGTCAGTTATTCATTCTTCGATTCTCATCTCATGTTTCAAATGACATCGTAGCCGACATAGAAAAAAAGGTCGAATCCGGAATGCTGGGAGGCGTGGTCTTCACTTCCGGTTCCCCGGGAAGGCAAGCCAGTATCACAAACCGTTTGCAGGGAAGGAGTAAAGTGCCCCTGCTCATAGCCCAGGATGGTTCGGCAGGCTTGGGCCACTTGCTCGACAGCACACTGAAATTTCCGGCTCCGCTTGCGCAGGCATCACTTTCCAATGACAGCATGGTGTATCGCCTAGCATCTGACATTGGCAAACAGTTAAGATCGCTGGGCGTTCACATGAGTCTTAGCCCGAATGCAACTCCGGTACATTCGGAAACCGTTGATGCAAGCATGCTGTACGGAGATGACCCCACATCTGTGGCGAAAAAATCCCTTTTGCACATGAAGGGTTTACAGGCTGCAGGTATTTTGAGTTGCGCAAAATATTTTCCGCTCAAAAGTATTGAAGTGATCAATCCGAAAGGCAAAGCTGAGATCACGCTTTACCACGATACAATCGTTTCCCAACCATTTACACATTTGATAGGAAACGGTTTAAATGCTCTGATCGCAAACGCTACAGACCTGCCTGTTTTTTTTGAAGCGAAAAGATCAGATCTGAAGAAAAAATTATCCGCGGCTACCTTCGCGGAATTCGAAAAAGGAACACTGCTGCATACCTCTCTCGGATTTAATGGGACCGTAATAGTAGACCTGCAGACCCTCGAGCACAGCATGAATAACCCGGAGACGGGTGACGCAGCCCTCCTTGCGTTCAAAACAGGAGCCGATCTCCTCATTTCCGACGCCGATCATGATGCGGCCTTCCGGAAGGTCAAAAAGTTGTTGCATTCCGAAAAAGAATATGCGGCCATACTGAATGGACGCGTAAGAAAGATCCTGGCAATGAAATATGACGCCGGATTATTTGAGAAACAGCATGTAGATGTGGACTTACTCCTATCAGAACTTAACTCGCCCGAAAGACGGGTGTTGAGGAGCAAGCTCTTACGGGAGACAATCACCGTTTTGCGTAATGAAAATGACCTGTTACCTCTGGCGCTCCTCGAAAACAGGAGGTTTGTTTGCGTGGTTGTTGGGGACTCAACAGAGCGTGGAGACATTTTCCATCGAAGCGTAAAAAAATACGTTCAGGCTTTGCGATATAACATTGGGGAAAAAGCACCTTTGGTTGAGCTTGCCGCACAAGATGTTTTACTGGTAGCGATATTTCCCTCCACTTCAGGCAAGGCCTTACAGAACCTTATGGGCATGCTCCAGGAGGCAGGAGAGCAGCGGGTTATCATAGCGGACTTCGGCTGCCATATCTTCCGGGAGTATGCCGCAGGATTTCCCACCGTCATCACCGGGTACACAGATGAAAAAGATATAGTCGGCATGATACCGCAGATAATTTTTGGCGGGTACCCGGCTAACGGCAAGACCTCCATAGCTTATGGCAACATTCCCTCTGGTACAGGTATCGAAACACGTGATCTCAAACGCCTGGCGTATTCTTTCCCTGAGGACGCCGGTATTGATGGCGAAACGCTGAACAAGATAGGCAACATTGCACAGGAAGCAATCAGTTCCGGGTCGACGCCGGGATGCTATGTACTGGTAGCAAAAAACGGAAAAGTTATTTACGATCATGCGTTTGGACATCTCACATACGAGCAAAAAAATCCGGTGACGGATGAGACGATCTATGATCTTGCATCCCTTACAAAAGTAGCGGCGACCCTGCAGGCGGTGATGTTCATGGAGGAGCACGATCTCATTGACATTTACAAAAAGTTGTCAGTCTATCTTCCCGAACTACGCGGAACGAATAAGAAGGATATTACCATCATCGATGCCCTTACACATCAGGCAGGCCTGGCGCCGTTCGTTCCGTTATGGCCCTTGACCCTGGAAGGCCCGGCATTGAAACCGATGTATTACAGTTCCCAGCAGAACGTCAGCTATCCGCTGCAGATCGCTCCAAGTCTTTTCGGTTCACCGATCCTGAAGGATAGCGTATGGTCGTGGATCATTGATTCGAGGATGCTTGAGAAACCTGTGCGCACCCGATACGCGTACCGTTACAGCGACCTAGGTTTCATGATGTTCAAGCAACTTGCAGAGCGCGGACTTAACCAACCTCTTGAGGAGTTCCTCCAACAAAATTTTTACGAGCCTCTCGGGGCATATAGCCTCGGATATACGCCGCTGAACCGGTTTCCTGCCGACATGATCGCCCCTACTGAGCGGGACACTCTTTTTCGTGGAGGCTTGCTTGTTGGGACGGTCCATGATGAGAGGGCGGCTATGCTGGGTGGTGTAAGCGGGCATGCCGGCCTGTTTGGAACGGCAAATGACTTATCAAAACTCGGTCAGATGCTTTTGCAGGAAGGATCGTACGGAGGGCTGCAATACTACAAATCGGAAACGGTCAGGCGGTTCACTTCCAGGCAGTTCGCCTCAAGTCGGCGCGGTCTGGGATGGGACAAGCCCGTGCCCGGAGAATGGAATAGTCCGACCTCCAGATTCGCTTCTTCCAAAACTTTCGGTCATACGGGGTTTACCGGTACTTGTTTGTGGGTAGATCCCCAGTTTGACCTTGTATACATCTTTTTATCAAACCGGGTGTTTCCTGACCGAAGTGATAAACTTATCCAGACCAATATCCGTTCACGCATACAGGATGTGATCTACCAGGCCATTTTTAATTATTGCAAGACGAATGAAACCAAGCTATAAAAAGTCGGGATTACAATAAAATATTGCATTTTTCGACCCAGGACTTAGTGCAGATCACCATCCGGGCAAACCTAAAACTCAGCATGTGGATCAGATAAAGATAGGTATAGTTTGTTATCCGACTTTTGGTGGTAGCGGCGTGGTTGCTACAGAGTTGGGAAAGGGACTGGCAAAGGAAGGCCACGAGATTCATTTCATCACATATTCGCAGCCGACGCGGCTGGATTTTCTCAACGAGAATCTCTTTTACCACGAGGTAAACACCCGAAGTTATCCCCTCTTTGAGTACGCCCCTTACGAGCTCGCCTTGGCAAGCAAAATGGTCAGCGTTGCCAAAAATGAGAAGCTGGATCTCCTGCACGTGCATTATGCCATTCCCCACGCGTCCGCGGCCTATATGGCGAAACAGATCCTGAAAACCCAGAGTATCGTTATGCCAGTTGTTACCACACTGCATGGCACGGACATCACACTTGTCGGAAAGGACCCAACGTATGAGCCTGTTGTCACCTTCAGCATAAACGAGTCTGATGGCGTGACTGCGGTTTCAAAAGATCTCCGCAAGGAGACCTACAATTCATTTCGCATTACAAATGAGATTGAGGTCATTCCAAACTTCATCGACCTTGAAAAATTTAAGAAGCAGAAGAAAGATCATTTCAAGAAAGCGATCTGCCCCGGTGGCGAATCGCTGATCGTGCATACTTCCAACTTCCGGGAGGTAAAGCGTGTCCTTGATGTAGTCCGGATATTCAACAATATTGTGAAAGAAATTCCCGCAAAATTGCTTATGATTGGCGATGGTCCGGAGCGCGATCGGGCTGAAAACCTTTGTCGGGAGTTGCGAATCTCGGATGACGTCAGGTTTCTTGGAAAACTTGAAGCAGTTGAAGAAGTTCTTTCCGTGGCTGATGTGTTCCTCATGCCGTCTGAAAAAGAAAGCTTCGGGCTCGCGGCCCTTGAAGCGATGGCTTGCGAGGTGCCCGTCATCTCAACAAATACCGGAGGTTTGCCTGAATTAAATGTCCAGGGTGGTACAGGATTTTTAAGTGCTGTAGGTGACATCGAGGATATGACCCGAAAGGCTCTGCTCGTTCTGGATCCGTCGAATCTACCGCGTTTTAAAGAAAATGCGCTAAAAAGGGCAAAAGAATTCGACATTTCACGCATCCTGCCGCTCTATGAATCGTATTATGAATACGTAATGGAAAAAACGACAAGGAAAACTCCCTTAGAAAAGGGGTAATCATAAAAAGTTGATTCTAATATTTTATAGTTATGGCCGACGGTATTGAAACCGGTAACAAAGTTCTTGAAGTCGTTAATCAGTCAAAGTACATTCCACCAAAGAATAGGGGCACGCGAACACTGTTTCGGAATCCTATTCTGGAAAGATTGTCAAGAACGCATATTTCCGTACCGCTTACGATCTTTTCAGTTTATGCCATTTCGTTGCTATACTGGAGTGTAACGCACACATCGTTGTTGGCTGGCACTACCATCGGAATGTTCTTCCTTGGATTTTTAACATTCACGCTTGTCGAGTACCTCGTGCACCGCTACGTATATCATTTAAGCACTCACACCGATTGGAGAAAAAAATTTCAATATAAGGCGCACGGCGTGCATCACGAGTTCCCGAAAGATAAGGACAGGCTTGCCATGCCACCGCTCCTGAGCATCACCGTGGCCACGATACTTCTTTTACTCTTCCGTTTAATGATGGGCGACTTCGCGTTTGCGTTCCTGCCCGGATTTCTGGTTGGTTACGCGTACTATCTCTCAGTACATTATGTAGTCCATATCTATCAGCCTCCCAAAAATTTCCTGAGAGCTCTTTGGGTTAATCACAGTATCCATCATTACAAGGATGGCGATGTGGTGTTCGGCGTCTCCTCCCCGCTCTGGGATTATATCTTCGGCACCATGCGTGACAAAAACAAAAACGCTAACCGCAATCAGGCCGCTGCTTAATAACAGTCTGGGCTATCATCGGTAGCCGGAAATATCTATCCGTATCATTCCGAGTTGCTGTCGCTTTCAGTTGAGTTTCGATAATGGCGGCGTCCTGCCGGATTATTTGAAAATTAGATTTTGAAGCTGAAACACATTTCGGAAATTAATGGTTTAAAGGTAAACCATACTATGTCGGGCTATCGCTTCTCCAAATACATACCGCCTCCGGAAAAGGCCAGTAGTGATTTCGAAAAGCTGCTGAAGGTTTTCATGCAGCTGGTGCTGATGACTTCTGGAGATGTTGCGGAAGCCCTTCAATGGTTAACCGAAGTTGACCGCCAATACAAGTTAACAAAGGGTGATTACGGCATCGGTGACTTTATCGAGGATCTGAAGCGCAACGGATACATAACCGACGAAAGTCCCAAAGGCGAGTTTAAACTGAAACCCAAGACAGAGCAAAATCTCCGGCAATCCGCGCTTGAAGAGATCTTCGGAAAGTTGAAGAAAACAAGAGGAGGTGAACATAATACCCACCATAGTGGCCGTGGCGACGAACAAACAACAGAGAGAAGGGATTATGAATTTGGTGACACGCTCGAGCAGATCTCCGTTACCGACTCACTCCGGAATGCACAGATCAATCATGGCCTTGACAATTTTTTCCTGACGGAAGACGACCTGGAGGTCATGGAAAGTGAGTTCAAAACGCAGACGTCTACCGTGCTGATGATCGACATCTCTCACTCAATGATCCTTTACGGGGAAGATCGCATTACGCCAGCGAAAAAAGTGGCGATGGCCCTGGCGGAGCTGATCACAAAGAAATATCCCAAAGATACACTCGACATACTCGTTTTTGGAGACGACGCATGGCAGATTGAGATAAAAGACCTCCCCTATCTGAAAGTAGGTCCTTACCACACAAACACAGTAGCGGGGCTGGAACTTGCGATGGATATTCTTCGCAGGCGGAAGAATTCCAACAAGCAGGTCTTCATGATCACCGATGGCAAGCCCACCTGTATCAAGCAGGGGATCAAATATTACAAGAATGCCTTCGGACTCGATGAGAAGATCCTCAACAAAACTCTCACCCTTGCGACCCAGTTGAGAAAGATCAAGATCCCGGTCACCACATTTATGATCGCGACGGATCCGTATCTAAAAGCGTTCGTCCGGGAATTTACAAAAGCAAATAACGGCAACGCATACTACAGCTCGCTGCAGGGATTGGGCAACCTGCTCTTTGAAGACTTCCGCCGGAACAGAAGGAAGAGCCTGTGAGCCAGCCCATCACTATAACGATTAAACCAGCAAATGACGTTTTCAAAGACATTAGGTGAATTAAAAAGATCAGGATATAAGCCAAGGTCCATCAAAGATGAATTACGCGATAACCTTATTTCGAAACTAAGGAAGAAAGAGCCTGTGTTCGAGGGCATCTGGGGTTATGAGGAAACTGTCATCCCGGATCTTGAGCGCGCCATTCTCGCCGGTCACGATGTTAACCTGCTGGGTTTGCGCGGACAAGCAAAGACGCGACTTGCCAGGTTGATGGTCAATCTCCTCGACGAGTATGTGCCGGTGATAGAAGGTTCGGAGCTCAATGATGACCCTATGAGACCGCTATCGAGGTTCGGCAGGGACAAGGTTGAAGAGCTGGGCGATAATACACCGATCACATGGCTGCACAGGGAAGATCGTTATACGGAGAAACTGGCAACACCGGATGTTTCGGTTGCTGACCTCATCGGCGATGTTGACCCAATCAAAGCTGCGACCCTAAAGTTGCCATACTCAGATGAGCGGGTTATACATTTCGGTTTGATACCCCGTTCCAACCGATGCATCTTCGTCATCAACGAATTGCCCGACCTTCAGGCCCGCATTCAGGTTTCGCTGTTCAACATTCTGCAGGAAGGCGATATTCAGATCCGGGGATTCAAACTGCGGTTGCCCTTAGACATTCAGTTTGTGTTTACCGCCAACCCGGAAGACTACACGAACCGTGGTAGTATAGTCACACCGTTGAAAGACCGCATCGACAGCCAGATCATCACGCATTATCCGAAAACGCTGGAGATAGGCAAGCGCATCACGCAGCAGGAAGCCCGTTTAAAAGACGGCCAGAAGTTTATTTCAGCCAACGAAATAGCCAAAGACCTCGTTGAACAGGTAGCCTTTGAAGCGCGTAAGAGCGAATACGTGGATGCCAAAAGTGGAGTCTCTGCACGTCTTACAATCTCCGCCTACGAGAATCTCATCGCCGCTGCGGAGCGGCGAAGCATCATCAACAACGAAAAAAATGCTTCCATCCGCATCGGTGATTTCATCGGAGTGATCCCCGCCATCACAGGTAAGGTCGAGCTGGTCTATGAAGGCGAACAGGAAGGCCCAAACATCGTAGCACAAAACCTCGTTGGCAAAGCGATACGTACGCAGTTTTTGAATTACTTCCCTGACCCGGATAAATTCCGGAAGCAGAAGGAAAAAAGCCCGTACAAAAAAATATCCGATTGGTTTGGAGATGGCAACAGCATTGACCTGCTTCACGACATGCCACAGTCTGAGTTTGAGAAGAGGATCAAGGGCGTGCCCGGCCTGGCTGAACTCATCAACGAGTTCCACAAACATCAGGATGCAGCCACGAAGCTTTTCCTTATGGAGTTCGCCCTTCACGGACTGGCTGAGTTCAGCCTCATCAGCAAGCATCACCTCAGTGCAGGCCTGCAATTCAAAGATCTGCTCAGCAGTATGTTCACATTGCCACGACCTGGGCAGGAACAGAATGACGATGATGACGAAGCGATAGGAGGAAAATTCTAATTCATGAACAGGCCGCAGGAAGCTTTTACTTTTCAGGCGCGGCAGGTTCGCGATCTAAAGAAGCTCGTGTCACAGGGAGAGGGCGCATCCCTTGAGTTCAAAAAGAAAGCTGCGTATCCTGAGAAGATCGTAAGGGAAATGATCGCGTTCGCCAATGCCCGCGGAGGTACGTTACTTCTGGGCATCAGCGATGACGGTGAGATTTCAGGCCTGAAGCATGCTGAAGGTGAATCGTATGTAGTCCAGCAAGCACTGCAGAAATGCTCACCCCGACTACCGGTCACCGAGACATTTATTCCGATAGGTAATTCCAGACACGTAATCCAGTACCACATTCAGGAGAGCAGGAACAAGCCGCACTATTTTCTCAACGGCGAAAACAAAGAAGCCTACATTCGCGTGAATGATCAAAGTATCAAGGCGAGTCGTGAAGTGCGTGAGATAGCCAGGAGATCGCAGGCAAAAAAAGATATTCGATTTCACTACGGAGAACACGAGCAACTCCTGATGCAATACCTCGACACGAATTCTTCCATCACGTTGAAACAATTCATGCAGTTGAGTGGACTAAAAAAAATTCACGCGTCGAAGAAACTTGTATTGCTAGTCCTGGCGAACGTGCTCGAGATCACACCACACGAGAAGGGCGATCTCTTCTCACTCGCGTTCGGAAAAGAAAATGGGGAATAAGAATACAGAAAAAATTGTATTTTAAAAAATGAAAGCTTTGGGTGCGATTGTTTACATTTAGTGAACCAAGTTCTTTGTGAAGTATGCCAAAAACCAAGAAGGAGAAGAAGATCTTCGTACTCGACACCTCTGTAATCATCTATGAACACAACTCGATCCTGAACTTTGATGAACACGATGTCGGCATCCCGATAACGGTCCTGGAAGAGCTTGACAATTTCAAAAAAGGAAACGATACCAAAAATTTCGAAGCACGTGAATTCATTCGTCTGATCGACAAACTGGCGAAAGGTCAGATGTTGCATCAGTGGAATCCCATGAATGGGAAAACGAAAGGAAAGTTCAAAGTGCTGATGGGCACTAACAGTGCGGTAGATGCCAACAAGATCTTCAATGAAGAGAAAGCAGATCACCGCATTCTTAACTCCGCGCTTCAGCTCCAAAAGGAAGAGAAGGGACATCGGGTGATCCTTGTTTCGAAGGATGTGAACCTCCGGCTGAAAGCCAAAGCGCTTGGACTTCAATCAGAAGATTACACCACTGGAAAAGTCCAGAATATTTCTTCCCTGTATACCGGGAAGACAATCGTTGAAGAAGCCGACCCCGATACCATCAATCTGCTTTATGAAAAAG
>Ga0307416_100000517_pt1 | contig 19743 bp, 16 predicted proteins | sample DK1Cmetagenome_2_FD_203821 | JGI IMG/M metagenome (GOLD analysis project Ga0307416, IMG submission 203821) | Maize rhizosphere microbial communities from greenhouse at UC Davis, California, United States - DK15-C-3 | ecosystem: Host-associated > Plants > Roots > Rhizosphere > Soil | place...
CGGCCGACAAACGGCGCTGGAGATCGCGCGCACGCGAGACCAGACGGGTCAGATCGCCGTCGCTGTGCACAGTGGCTCCCCTGCCGAGAAATACGGATCGTCACGCCGCGCGCCGCACCGCGCGCCGCGCCTAGAGACACCAGACCCGTGCGCCCGGGGCGGCACGGTCTCCCACCGCTCACTCCACCAGCACGATCGCTCCGCGCGGTTCCGTTCCGGGGACGCCGAGCGGCGCACAGGTGACGGTGCATTGCACCGGCTTCCCCCGCCGGTTGATGGCGTCGACGGTGAGAGGCTCGACGTCTGAGTCGCCGGAGAGGCAGCGCCGGAGCGGCTGCCGGAGCGCTTCCATGGGGAGTCCGATGTCGAGGGTGAAGAAGTGCTTCCCCTCCACCTCGTCCGCGCGCAGCCCCCACAGCTCCTCGGACCGCGGGTTCCACAGCAGCACGCGCAGCTCGCGGTCGAGCACCACCACGCCGCCGCGCAGGCTGGCGAGGATCGACCCGAGAAACAGGTTCACCTCCGCCGCCTCGTCGCTCCGCCGCCGCAGCTCCTCGTTCATCGTCTGGAGCTCCTCGTAGGCGGTCTCGAGCTCCTGGTTGGCGTGCTCGAGCTCGCGCTGGAGGCGCCCGGCCAGGGTCGTGTCGGTGAAGGTGACGGTGACGCCGAGTGCGCCTCCGTTCTCGGCGCTGAGCGGCACGACGTGCACGTCGAAGGTGCGCATCTCGCCGGCGTGTGACTGCCACGCCACGCTCGTGAGGAGCACCGGGCGCCGCGTCGCACAGACCTCGTCGATGCGGGAGCGCAGCTCCACCGGGCGGTACGAGAGCTCGAGGTCCTGCAGCGGCCGGCCGAGGTCGGCCGGAGAGAGCCCGAAGAGGGCGCGCGCGCTCGCGTTGGCGAGCGTCAGGACGCCGTCGGTGCCGATCACGATCTGCGCCACCGGGCTCGCGTCGAGCACTGCGTCGCGAAGGCGGTCGTTCCCGCCGTCGAGCGCGCCAAGCTCGTCCCGGTCCATGCCGGGCAGCCCGATCCGGACGGGCGGCCGGTCCCGGAGCCCCGGCAGGGTGCGCTTCCGGAAGAGGCGCCGCCGGAGGTCCACGGGCTCGAAGAGGTGGGTGCGCGTGAGCATCGTCTCCGCGCGCCCGAGGAAGAGCACGCCCCCGTCGTTCAGCGCGAAGTGGAAGCGCGTGAGGATCTGGTGTTGCGTCTCCGCGTTGAAGTACATGAGCGCGTTGCGGCAGACCAGGAGGTCGACGCGGGAGATCGGCGCGTCGCGCGTGAGGTCGTGCCGGCCGAAGATCAGGGCGCGCCGCAGGTCACCCCGGAAGGCGTAGCGGTTGTTGCTCTCCTCGAAGTACTTCTCGAGCAGGTCCGACGGCACCCCGTCCATTTCGGGCCCGGCGTACGTCGCCTGCCGGGCCCGGGTGAGCGCATCGTCGTCCACGTCGGTCGCGTAGATCTTCACGCGCTCGCGGAACTCGTGCATCCCCATCGCCTCGGCGAGCACCATGGCGAGCGTGTATGCCTCCTCGCCGGACGCGCACCCGGCGCTCCACACGCGGACCGGCGCCCCGGGTCCCTTGCCCGCGAGGAGGCCGGGCAGCACTCGCTCGGCCAGCTGTTGCCACGCGTCGCGGTCGCGGAAGAAGCAGGTGACGTTGATGAGGACCGTGTCGAACAGCGCGTCGAACTCGTCGGGGTGCACCTCGAGGTAGTCGATGTACGACGCGTACGCGTGCATCCCGACCAACTGCATGCGGCGGTCGATTCGACGGCCGAGTGTCGAGCGCTTGTAGCCGGTGAAGTCGAACCCGCGGCTCCGTTTGAGGTAGTCCAGCAGACTTTCGAGATCTGGGTCGGCTTGCGTAGAGGACATGGCGTGTCCGTCAGAGCTCGGCGTCAGGGCAGCGTGGCCACTTCACGGCGCGGTCCACCGCGCTGGCTCAGGCGAGGGCCGCGTCCGCCGCGGAGCCGCCGTCCGCCTGCGTGGTTCCGTGGGCCTCGCCCGCCACGCTCCGGGGGACGAGCGCCGAGCGGACGGTGGCGGCGCGCTGCTCCAGCTCCACGGCGTTGGCAGTGAAGCGGGCGTGCACCTGCCCCTGCCCGCGCTGTGCGGCGCGCTCGGCCAGCCGGCGTGACAGCGACGCACCCTCCTCGAGGGAGCGCAGCGCGGCCCAGAGCGCCGCCTCGAGTGCCACTCCCTACTCGGCCACCAGGGTGTTCACGGAGTACCGGTGCCCGACGCGGCACTGGAAGCGAAGGATCTCTCCGTCGTGCACCTCCCAGAGCGACCCGTGGCACTCCGGACACGTGTACGTCGATGGCCTGCTCTCGGTCGCGCGCTTGCCGCCGCTCCCGTCGTTGCCGCCGCCCGCGTCCTCGCGCGGGCCCGCGGGCCGAGGCGGCTCGGCCATCTCGAACGCGTCGTCGGTGTCGTCAGGCATGGGCTCTGGCTCCTCACTGCCGTGCACTTCCGTCGCCGTCAGCTCGCGCAGCACGGCGGGGATCATTCCCAGCGGAAGCACGTGATCGGGCGCCGCGTTCTCCACGGCGCTCCGCGGCATGCCGGCGAAGAGCGATTCGTTCGGGTCCTGCACGACCGCCACGCCGCCGCGCCGCTTGATGGCCACCAGTCCGGCCGTGCCATCGTCGAGGTTCCCGGAGAGCACCACCCCCACGACCCGCGGACCGTAGGCGCGCGCCGCGGTGCGCATGAGCGGGTCCACCGCCGGCCGCGCGCTGTTCTCCCTCGGGCCCCGCGACAGGTGCACGGTGCCGCGACGCACCAGGAGGTGATGGTCGGGCGGCGCAACGTAGATCCGGCCGTGCTCGATCGCCTCGCCGTCCACCGCGTGCGAGGCCCGGAGGCGCCCGGCCCGGTTGAGGATGGCGGGGAGCACGCTCGTGCCGTGCGGCGGGACGTGGAGCACAACGAAGAGAGCCGCCGGCAGGTCGGCGGGCAGGGGGCGCACGATCTGCGCGAGTGCCTCGACGCCCCCGGCCGACGCACCGAGCACGATGATGTCGTGACAGGGCATTTCGTCTTGGCGCTGGTAACGAGGCCTACACACTACTACGGGCATCCGTTTGCCGATAGAGCCGTGGAGTGGTGCTGTGGAGTGGTGCTATGGTACGGCTTGGGCGGCACTTCCGAACGTTTCGCCCCCGCCAGGCGTATACGGATCGATGCGAACGATCCTTTCCCCCCGCCTGCTCGCTCCGGCGCTCCTCCTGCTCGCTGCCTGGTCGGCCGCTGCCGGCGCCCAGGGGGCCGACACCGTCGCGTTCTCCCTCGAGTCCGCCGTCGAGCGCGCGCTCCGCTATTCCGACGAAGTGCGGACCGCCGCCGCGAACGTGGAGGTGGCCGACGCCCAGGTGCTCACCGCCCGGGCCGGCGGCCTCCCGCAGCTCCGGCTGAGCGGCACCTACACGCACCAGATCGAGAACGCGCGGGCGCAGGCCGTCGGCCAGATCTTCAACCAGCCGAACACCTACAACGTCAACGCGAACGTCTCGCAGACGCTCTTCCAGGGCGGCCGCGTGTTCGCCGCGACGCGCGCCGCCGGCCGCGTTCGGCGCGCCGCCCGCCTGAGCGCCGCGGAGACCCGCGCCCTCACGACGCTCGACGTGCAGCGCGCCTACCTGCAGGCGCTCTTCAGCACCCGGCTGGTGGAGATCCAGGAGCAGAACCTGACGCTCGCCTCGGCGCGGGTGACCCAGGTGCAGCAGCTCGAGGAGGGGGGCCGCGCCGCCCGCTATGACGTGCTCCGCGCCCGCGTCGAGCGCGCCAACACCGAGCCCGCGCTCCGGCAGGCGCGCAACGACCGCGAGCTCGCGGTGCTCGAGCTCAAGCGGCTCATCAACGTCCCGATCGGGCAGCCGATCGCCCTCACCACGTCCGTCGACGCCGAGGCGCTCCCCGCCCTCCTCGCCAGCTACGAGCGGGATTCCACCGCGGCCGCCGACCGCGCGGTGGTACGGGCAGCCGAGCTGATCGCGCGTGCCCGGCGGGACGGGATCGCCGTCGCCCGCGCCGACCTGCTGCCGACGGTGACTGTCTTCTTCCAGACCGGCTATCAGGCGTTCCCCCTGAGCGGCTTCCCGACGCGCTTCGGGGAGGCAACCGTGGTTCCGTGCGCGCCGGACGCGCCCGACACGTGCCGCCCGACGACCACGCAGAACGGCGGATTCTTCTCCGACCGGCAGGTAGGCGTTCAGGTGAGCTGGCCCCTGTTCGACGGGCTGCGCGCCAAGGGGAACATCGACCTCGCCCAGGCCCAGGCCCGGCTCGCCGAGGCGCAGCTCAACCTCGAGCGCGAGCGCGTGGCGCTCGAAGTGTCGCAGGCGCGTGCCGAGCTCGCCCGGGCCAGGGCCGCCTTCGCGGCGCAGCAGGTGAACGCGCAGGACGCGACCGAGGCGTTCCGCCTCGCCAATCTGCGCTTCACGCGAGGCGTTGGCACGCAACTCGACGTCTCGGACGCGCAGCTCGCGCTGCTCACGGCGCGTACGAACCAGGCGCGCGCCGTGAACGACCTGTATCTGGCTTCCGCTGGCCTGGCGTTCGCACTCGGCCGGCCCATTCCGTTCCCGCCAAGCGGCACGTCGCCGACGCGGACCACCCAGCGGAGCGACGCACGTGCGGCGACGAGCCCTCCCGATCGATAATCCTCTCCTCGTCCGGCGCAGTCGGCTCCGCGCGGCGGTGGCCCCATCCGGGCGCGCCGCCGCGCTGGCGGCTGCCCTTGCCGCGGTCGCCGCCCTGGCGGCCGGCTGCTCGGGGGACAAAGAGGGTGCCCAGACTGCGGCCGCGGCCCCCGCGACCGGACAGCCCGGCGCGGGCGCCCGGGGCGGTCCCGGGGCCGCGGGCGGTTCGGACGGTGCGGGCGGCGGACGCGGGGCACCGTCGGTCGCACTCTCGGCGAGCGACGTGAGCGTCGTCCGGCGGAGGGCCATCGAAGCCTCGACGCCGATCGCCGGCGACCTGCGCCCAGTCGAGACGGTGGAGGTGCGCGCCCGGTTGGAGGGAGACCTCGTCGGCGTCTACGTCAACGAGGGAGAGCGCGTCTCGGCGGGGCAGCTCCTGGCGCGCTTCGAGGCGAGCGAGCAGGTGAGCGACCGCCGGAGCGCCGAGGCCGAGCGCGCCGCCGCCGAGGCGGCGCTGAACACCGCGCAGTGGAACGCCGAGCAGTCGGGGGAGCTGTTCCGCGCCGGTGCCATCCCCGAGCGCGACTACCGGGTGGCCGAGCAGGCCGTCTCGGCCGCGCGCGCCCAGCTCGCCGCCGCCGAGGCGCGCCTGCGCTCGACGGGCTCGTTCGTGACCGACACGCGCGTGCTCTCCCCCGTTGCCGGCGTCGTCGAGCGGCGCGTGGTGCAGAACGGGGAGCGGGTGGCGCGCGGCGCGCCGATGTTCACCGTCGTCCGCAACGACGTGCTGGAGCTCACCGCGTCCGTGCCGTCCCGCTCGGCCGGCGACGTCCGGCCCGGCCAGACCGTGCACTTCACCGCCGACGGGCGGGCGTTCGACGGCACCGTCGCGCGCGTCAGCCCCACCATCGACCCGGCCACGCGGTCGCTTACCGTGTACGTGCGCGTCCCCAACCACGACGGGACGCTCAAGGGGAACACCTTCGCCACCGGCCGCGTCATCGGCCAGACGATCGACGGGGCGCTGGTCGTCCCGACCACCGCCCTGCGCCAGGCCGGCGATGACAGCGCCTCCTTCGTCTACCGGCTGGCCGGCGGCACGATCGACCGCACCCCGGTGCGCCTCGGCGTGGTCGACGAGGCCACCGGCGTCGCGCAGGTGCTCGACGGCCTCAGTGAGGGTGACCGCGTGATCGTCGGCAACGTGGGCGCGATCGGGAGCGGCATGCGGGCGACCGTAGTAGATGCGAGTGGCGAGAGCCAAGTGGGGAGTGACAGGCAGAAGGGCGGCACAAGGCCACCCCCGAGCCCCTGACCCCGCCGTGCACTCACCACCCGCCACTCTCCACTCTCCACTCGCCGTATGATCCTCTCCGACGTCTCGATCCGCCGCCCCGTCTTCGCGACCATGATGATGGTCGCGCTGGTGGTGCTGGGGGTGGTCGCCTACCAGCGGCTCGCCATCGACGAGTACCCCGACGTCACCTATCCCGTGGTCGTGGTGCAGACCACCTATCCCGGTGCTTCGCCCGAGGTGATGGAGCGCACCGTCTCGCGCCCGATCGAGGAGGCGGTGAACACGGTGCAGGGGATCAAGGAGCTCACCTCGACGTCCCTCCAGGGGAGTTCGCTGGTTCGCGTGCAGCTCGAGCTCGGCGTGGACGTCTCGGAGGCGCTCCAAGAGGTGCAAGCCAAGGTGGCCCGCATCCGGCGCCAGCTCCCGGAGGACATCGAGGATCCGATCATCCTCCGCTTCGACCCGAACGACCGGCCCATTGTCGACCTCGCGGTCCAGAGCGCCGAGCGTCCGCTGCGCGAGCTCACCAACCTCGCCGACGAGGTGATCGCGACGCGCATCGAGGCCATCCCCGGCGTCGGCGGCGTCAACGTGGTGGGCGGAGCCGCCCGCGAGATCAAGGTGCAGCTCGACCCCGTGGCGATGCGCTCGTACGCCGTGAGCCCGCAGCAGGTGATCGACGCGCTACAGCGCGAGAACCAGGAGGTGCCGGCCGGCCGCGTGGAGCGCGGCGAGACCGAGCGCCTCGTGCGCGTCACCGGGCGCATCGTCGAGCCCAAGGCGTTCGCGGACATCACCGTCGCCGTGCGCGACGGCGTGCCGATCAAGCTGCGCGACCTCGGCACGATCGTCGACGGGACCGCCGACCGGCGCAGCGCCGTCTTCCTCGGGGAGACGCCCGCGGTCGCCATCGAGGTGCTCAAGACCACCGGGTCGAACACCGTGGAGGTGGCCGACCGGGTGACGGCAGTCGTGCAGGAGCTCGGTCGGCAGCTCCCCCCCGACGTGCGGCTCACCGTCGTCGACGACGACGCGGAGCGGATCCGCGAATCGCTCTCGTCGGTGCAGCACGAGCTCATCCTCGGCGCCGTGCTCTGCGTCATCATCATCTACTTCTTCCTCAACTCCTGGCGCTCGACGGTCATCACCGGGCTCGCGCTCCCGATCAGCATCATCTCCGCGTTTTTCGTGATGTGGGTGTTCGGCTTCACCGTGAACACCATGACGCTCCTCGCGCTGTCGCTGGCCATCGGGCTGCTCATCGACGACGCGATCGTCGTCCGCGAGAACATCGTCCGCCACCTGGAGATGGGGAAAGACCACTACCGCGCCGCCAAGGAGGGCACGGACGAGATCGGCCTCGCCGTCTTCTCCACCACGTTGGCCGTGGTCGCCGTGTTCATCCCGGTAGCGTTCATGGGCGGCCAGATCGGGCAGATCTTCTTCCAGTTCGGCGTCACCGTCGCCTTCGCGGTACTGGTGTCGCTCTTCGTCTCGTTCACGCTCGACCCCATGCTCTCGAGCGTCTGGCCCGATCCCGAGATCGAGGGGCAGCACCACGGCGGAGCCCACGGCGCGCTCGACCCGGAGGCGGCCGCTGCCGACCTCCGCGTCCGGCGCAAGGCCAACCCGATTCGGCGCGCGGCCTTCGCCTTCAACGATCGATTCGAGCGCGTCGCCGACCGCTACCCGCGGTGGCTCGGATGGGCGCTCGACCACCGGCCGGCCGTGCTGGCCGTCGCCGCAGCGGCGATCGCCGGCGCCGTGCTCCTCGTCCCGCGCCTCGGCTTCACCTGGGTGCCCGACTACGATGGCGGCGAGTTCAGCGTCAATTTCCGCGTCGCGCCCGGCTCCCGCCTCGACTACACAGTCGGGAAGGGGCAGGAAATCGCCAGCCTGCTGCGCCGCCAGCCCGAGGTCCGCTTCACCTACCTGTCGGTGGGGGGTGGATTCCGCGGCACGCCCACCAACGGCCGCATCACGGTGAAGCTCACGCACAAGTCGGAGCGGACCAGGTCCCAGGAGGAAGTCCAGACGCAACTGCGCGCGCAGCTCCGCACCATCCCTGGGGTGCGCGCCAACATCGGCGGGACCCCCACCATCTTCGGCGGCTACCGGCAGCCCATCCAGGTGAACGTGCAGGGGCCGGAGCCGTCGCGCCTGAAGATCGCCGCCGAGCAGGTGCTGGCCATCATGGGTGGCGTACCGGGCGTCGCGGAGCCTACCTCGAGCGAGGAGGGCGACATCCCGCAGCTCGACGTTCGCGTGGACCGCGAGCAGGCGTGGGCGGCCGGCCTGGGGATCGGGAGCATCGCCTCCACCCTGCAGCCTCTCTTCACCGGGCAGCGCGCCACCGACTGGGAGGACCCGCAGGGGTACACGCACGAGGTGGTGGTCGTCTATCCCGACTCGATGCGCCGCTCGGCGGCCGACGTCGCCGGCATCGTGGTGCCGAGCACGCGCCTCGACCCGGCCACCGGCCAGCCGGCGATGGTGCCGCTGTCGCAGGTCGCCAGCGTTCGTGCCGGGGTGGGCCCGCAGCAGATCGAACGTAGCAGCCTGGAGCGGCAGGTATCGCTCTCCGCGGGCGTGCTGCCCGGCTACGCCATGGGGGACGTGGCGAATGCGGTGCGCGCGGCGATCGATTCCGCGGGGCTGCCGGCCGGCTACCGTGCCGTGTTCCGGGGCGACGTGCAGAACCTGAACGAGACGAAGGGCTACGTGCTCGAGGCGATCCTCCTCGCCGTCGTCTTCATCTACCTGATCCTGGCGTCGCTGTTCGGGTCGTTCTTCCAGCCCCTGGCGATCATGCTCGCCCTCCCGCTCAGCTTCATCGGCGTGGCGCTGGCGCTCCTCCTGACGCGGGGGAACCTCAACGTCTTCACGATGATCGGGATCATCATGCTGATGGGGCTCGTGACGAAGAACGGGATCCTGCTCGTGGACTTCACCAATCAGCAGCGCCAGGGGGGGATGTCGCGCCGCGAGGCACTCCTGTCCGCGGGGCGCATTCGCCTCCGCCCGATCATCATGACCACCGTGGCGATGATCTTCGGCATGGTGCCGCTGGCGCTTGCGCTCGGCGAGGGAGCGGAGCAGCGCGCCCCGATGGGCCGCGCGGTGATCGGCGGACTGATCACCTCCACCATCCTCACGCTGTTCGTGGTCCCGGTGGTCTACACGCTGCTCGACGACGCCACGTCGTGGATCCTCGCCAGGTGGCGGACCCGCGCGCACGGCGCTCCCGCGCCCGCTCCAGCACCGCAGCCGGCAGCGGGAGACTGAACAGGGACGAGTGGCGAGTGACCCCGTCGGTCGGTCACTCGCCACTCGCCACTTTTCACTCGCCGTCTTGACGCCCCGTGCGAACCGTTGTATTCGGTGGCACGTGCACGGTGTTCGGTGGCACGTGCACGCGCGGGACGCATGGCACCGTACGTCCACACGCAGCGGCCGTCGGCGCCGCGTCGCGAGCGCCGCATCGCGAGCGTCGCGTCGCGTGGGTCGTATGGAACCGCGTGACAGCGCGCCCCGCGCATGCACCGAACTGCACGCCGCACCATGCACGTGGCACCTGACGTGCAACGAGCCGCCGCGCACATCACGACAGTTGTTCCGCAGGACAGCGCTGGCGCCACACTCTCCAACAGGAGGCGGTCATGCCGCATGGCGACGAGTGGTACGAGGAGCTCAAGTTCTCGGATCGTGACGACGATTCCGACGACTACGTGGGCTACGGGGGGTCCTCGTCGTACGAGGACGATGACGACGAGGGCGAGGAGGACGACGATTACACGTCCATGAGAGACGAGACCGAATCTCTCTTCGACAGCCCCGACGAAGGCACCGAGGACGAGGACGAGCTGGTGGCGACCGACACCGGCGGCGAGGAGGATGTGTTCACCGGCTCGCCGGCAGGCGCCGCCGGCGTCGGCGGGGCCGCCGGCGCCGGCAGCATGACCGGTGGCACGACCGGCGGTGTGGGTGGCGGGGCCGCTGGCGCCGGTGGCGCTGGTGCCGCCGGCGGCGGAGCCGGCGCGGCGCGGCGCGGCGCTGGTGGGCGGGGCGCCGGGGGCGCCGGTGGGGCAGGCCGGACCGGAGCCGCTGGAGCCGCTGGAGTCGCTGGAGCCGCTGGAGGCGGTGCTCGTGGCGCGGCCGGCGGCGGTGGTGGCCGTGGCAGTGCCGGGGGCGCCGCGGGGACCGGCACGTCGGGGAGGAGCGGCGCTGCATCCAAAGCCGGAGCGGCCACCAAGAGCCGTGCGGCATCGAAGGGCGGGGCCGCCAAGAGGGGCGGCGCGGCCGCCAAGAAGAGGGGCGCCGCGAAGAAGGGTGGGGCCGCTGCGAAGAGAGGCGGCACCGCGGCCAGGAAGGGGGGCGCCGCCGCGAAGAAGGGCGGGGCCAGCGCGAAGCGCGGCAGCGCGTCCAAGTCGGGCGGCCGGAGCGGCGGCGCAGCCGGTGGTCGGGGCGGCAGCCGCGGCGGCGCCGGCTCGGCGACCGGGCGCGGCGGCGGGACGTCCAGCGGCCGGAGCGGCGCGGGCACCCGCGGACGCGGGAGCACCACTGGCGCCGGACGCGGCTCGACGGGCGCGCGCGGCGGCAGCGCGGGCCGCGGCAGTGGCACGTCGAGCGGGCGCGCCGCGACGGGCAGCCGTGGCACGAGTCGCGGCGGAACGTCGGGCCGCGGTGGCCGCGGTGGCCGGAGTGGCGGCGGTGGCGGCCGGAGCAGCGGGCGCCGGTAGTTGCTGGCACTCCGCAGAGTGCATCGCGCAGAGCGGGGCGCGGGCGAATCGCCCGCGCCCCGCTCTGCGCCTGGGCCGCGGGCCTTGCCTAAACGGCCGCCCTCCCGCCCATTTTAATTGCATGGCCGTCTTCGAACGCCAGGTGCTCGACGCGCTCCCGATCACCATCTACACCACGGATGCGGACGGGCGGATCACCAGTGCGAACCGCGCCTGGTCCCGCTTCGCGCAGGCGAATGGCGGCGCCCCATGGGCCGACGAGCGCGCCGTCGCCGGCCGCTCGATCTTCGACGCCATCTCCGACCCGGCCGCGCGCGAGCAGATCGATCGCGCCCTGACGCTCCTGCGCACCGGGCGCGCCCCGGCAGTCCGGTGGGAGTTTCCGTGCAGCAGCCCGGAGCAGGAGCGCGTCTTCCTCATGCAGGTGGCGCCGCTCCACGAGGACGGCCACGCGGTGAGCGGCTTCGTCTTCTCTACGGTGGACATCACGCCGAGCCACCAGTCGCGCGAGGCGCTCATCGACACGGGCATCGCCCTCTCGCGCACGATCGCCCTCGACCGCATCTACCAGGAAGTCGGGCAGCAGATCCGGCGCGCCGTGCGCTGCGACGCCTTCGCGATCGCCGTCGCCGACGACGATACCGCGGCGCTCCACGTGGTCCACCAATTCGGGTACGACGCCGACCCTGCCGCCCTCGAAGCCCGGCTCAAGCCGGTGTGGGTCGACGCGCTCGCGAACGGGAACGTGACGCTGCGCCACGGCGACCGCGGCCTGGAGCTCACCGCGCCCATGGCGAGCGCCGAGGGCGCCCTCGGCGCCATCACCATCACCGTCGACGACATCGAGAGCCCGGAGCGGCTCGACGAGGCCGAGCGCGTGCTGGCGACCGTCGCGGCACAGACGGCGGCAGCCATCGAGCGCGCCTGGCTCGTGCGCCGGGTCGAGCACAAGCGTCGCCTCGAAGCGATCGGCGAGGTCTCCGCCGGCGTCGCGCACGAGCTCCGCAATCCCCTCTTTGGCATTTCCTCCGCGGCGCAGCTCCTGCGCTTCCGCGCACGCGAAGACCCGGTGGTCGAGAAGAACGTCGGGCGCATCCTGCGCGAGGTCGAGCGGCTCAACCGCATGGTCACGGCGCTGCTCGACTATGGGCGGCCGAGCGCGCTCCGGCTCGCGCCCGGCGACCCGGACCTGGTCTGGGACGAGGTGCTCGACAGCTATCGCGGCCGCCTGGAGAGCCGGGCGCTCTCCCTGCGCCGTCTGCGCGCCGCCCCGCCGGCCCGCTGCAACATCGACCCGGAGCAGCTCGCCCAGGTGCTCGTGAACGTTCTCGTCAACGCGATCGACGCCGCGCCGGAAGGCAGCGACCTCGCGCTCGCCTCGACCGTGCAGGCGCACGGCGCCTGGCGGTGCCGGCTCACCAATGGCGGTCCCGCCATCCCGCCCGAGGCGCTCGCGCGCGTGTTCGAGATCTTCTACTCGACCAAGCCGGGCGGCACAGGGATCGGGCTCGCGCTCTGCCAACGTATCATCGAGGAGCACGGCGGGACGATCGCACTCGAGAGCGTCCCGGAGTCGGGCACCACGGTGACGATCGTGCTACCACCAGCTTAAGGTACGAGGTACGAGGTACGAGCTGACCTCGTGCCTCGTACCTCGTACCTGCCCATGTCTCTCTCCATCCTCGTCATCGACGACGACGAGACGATTCGCGAGACGCTGACCGAGTTCTTCACGGCGCTCGGGCACTCGACGCGCGCCGCGGCCACCGCCACCGCGGGCCGCCGGGCGGTGGCCGAGCACTCGCCCGACGTCGCCCTGGTCGACCTCCGCCTGCCCGACGCCGACGGCCTTCGCCTCCTCGAGGCGATCCGCGCCGACGACCCGGAAGTAGGCATCATCTTTCTCACCGGGCATGCCGACGTACCCACCGCGGTGCGGGCCATGCGCGCGGGCGCGGTGGACTTCCTGGAGAAGCCGGTCGACCTCAGCGGGCTCGAGGCCGCGGTGAACCGGGCCGCGGAGACGGGGCGCATGCGTCGCGAGCTCGCCCTGCTGCGCGCCCGCGACGCCGACGAGGCGTGGACGGAGACGGTGCCGCCGACGATCGTGCCGAGTCTGGACCGGCTGATCGACCTCGCCGCCCGCAACGACGACGCCCCCGTCCTCATCCTGGGCGAGACGGGCACCGGCAAGGGGTACGTGGCACGACGCATCCACGAGCTCTCCCCGCGCCGCCAGGCGCCCTTCGTCGAGATCAATTGCGCCTCGCTCTCGGTCACGTTCTTCGAGAGCGAGCTGTTCGGCCACGAGCGCGGGGCCTTCACCGACGCCAAGCAGGCGAAGCGCGGGCTGCTCGAAGTGGCGGATCAGGGCACGATGTTCCTCGACGAGGTGGCTGAGCTGAGCGCCGACGTGCAGCCGAAGCTGCTCAAGACGATCGAGGAGCGGGCGTTTCGCCGGCTCGGCGGGACCGCCGAGCTGCGCACCGAGGCGCGCTTCATCTGCGCCACGCACCAGCCGCTCGCCGAGGCGGTGGCGGCGCGCCGCTTCCGGGCCGACCTGTACTACCGGCTCCAGGTGCTCACGATCTCGCTGCCACCCCTTCGCGAGCGGCGCGACGAGATTCCCGCCCTCGCCCGCGCCCTTCTGCCGCGCGGAGCGCGCCTCTCGGACGTCGGCGTGCGCGCGCTCGTGGAGTACCATTGGCCGGGCAACATCCGAGAGCTCAAGAACGCGATGTGGCGGGCGACCATCCTCGCCGACGGCTCCCCGATCGGCCCCGAGCATCTCGCCCTGGCCGACGCCTCGTCGCCGGGCGGGAGTGGGCTCCCGCCGAGTGGGGCCGGCAGCCCGCCGGAGGGCGCGGTCCCGACGCTCGAGGAGGCGGAGCGACGCGCCATCCAGGCGGCGCTTGGCGCGACCGGCGGCAACAAGGTACGCGCGGCGGAGCTGCTCGGGATCGCCCGGTCGACGCTGACGGAGAAGCTCAAACGATACGCGGACGCCGAAGCGAGCGCAGGACGCGGCTAGCCGTCGTTCGACGGCGGTGGCACGTCTGCTGCCGCGCGTGTAGGCTCCCACGCTCAGGAGCGATCATGGCGGATCGAAACGAAGACGCCCGAAGTGGCGACAGGTTCAGGGAGGACTTGCAGCGCGACAACGCGCGGCGGACGGGGCACCCCGCCGACGATCGGCCCGCCGATGACGGGCTCGAGCTCACGTCGTCGGCGCGACACGACCCAGCAGAGACCGACCAGGGGGAGTTCCCACAGCACGCACGAAAGGGGCAGGCGGAGAGTCCCGTCGAGCAGAACCACTACGAGCCACCGAAGAAGAAGGAAGGGCACGGCCAGCCCCACCCCGACCGCTGACGAGGCGGTACCAAGCGGTGGCGTAGCAGTCGAGGAGCGGATCCAAGCCCGCGGCGGGTGACCGGTTTTCGGTCACCCGCCGCGGGCTTCGTCCGGATTCCGGTCAGCGCGCACAGGGACGCCGAGCACGAGCGAATCGTAAATGATTGCCCGATAACGCGTTTCGCTGGGCCTCCGCGGTGGCGCGCCCTTCGCATTAGAGAAGGGCTACTCGACCGGAGCTGATCTACGCCCGCACGCACATCGGTCCTCATCGTGGAGGACGAGCAATCCATTCGGGACATTCTCGTGGAGCTCTTCGAAGTCGAAGGGACGTCCACGACTGCCGTCGCGACGCTGCCCGAGGCGAAACAGGCGCTGACGACCGGCTCGTTCGATCTGATCGTCACGGACATCCGGCTCGGGGGAAAGCGCGACGGCGGGCTCCAGGCCATGGCGGCCGTCGGCCTGCTCTCGCCCGATGCCACGGTCATCGTCCTCACCGCCTATCCCGACAACGACAACCGGCACGCCTCGCGACGGCTGGGGGCCACGCACCTCTTGGAGAAGCCAGTGGACCTGACGACGATCGCCGCATTGGCGGCGCAGCACGGGGTGGCGACGGCGATCTTCCCTGCCGACGGCCCCGATACGCCACTGGCGCGGCAGATTCGCACGGAGTGAGACACGGAAGGTGAGCGCATCTCGCTCGCGCCGTCTCCCACTGGGGTGGTGGTTGAGGGGTACGTGCGTGGGAGGCGGCCTAGCGGGATCTGGAACGACAGGGATAAGTAGGGATAAGGGATAAGTGAAGCGTGGCGAGTGGGGAGTGCCCCCGAGGGCTCCCCACTCGCCACGCTTCACTTATCCCTGTCCTTGACGCAACCGCGGCAGGCGCCCGAGCGTTCGGTCGTATAGCGTATGCAACGACCGAGTGCCCTCCAACACCGTGCGGTAGTGCGTCAGCGTGGCCCGTTCCAGGTCGCCGTCGAGCAGCGCCAGCTCCTGACGCAGCCGGTGTTCCAAACGCCGCGTGAGCTGCACGGGCGTCTCGCGGGAGTCGAGCGTGACGGCCTCGCCCACCCGCACGAAACACTCGGGCCGCTGCTCCGCCCGGAACTCGTACCGCACGGCCACCGGCATCAGCGGCGCTTCGGGCACCGCCCGCGCGAACCGCGCGGCCCCGGAGCGGAACGACAGTGGCGCCCGGGTCGGGAGCAGCTCGCCCTGCGGAAAGAGCCAGAGCGTGCGGCGCCTCCCGTCGCGCAGAACGCGCGCGGCGTACGTCGAGACGGCGCGTACGTGCTCGAGCCCGTCGGTGCTGACGCCGAAGCAGCAGATCCGTCGAAAGAACAGATACCGTTCGAGCTGCGCCCCGTGCATGATTCCGTAACCGTCCCGGCGGAACACGTCGTGCGACAGGTACAGCGTGAGGATCGGATCCCACCACGCGCTGTGGTTCAGGAACGCGAGGCTCGGACCGTCGCCCGACGGCCACGGCATCCCCCCAACCCAAGGCCGCGCGAAGGCCGCGCGCAACAAGCGACGGCCGTAGAGCGCATACTCCCGCTCGAGCGGCGGAATCTTCCGGGCTGGCAGCAGCATGCATTCCCACATTGAAGCGGTTGGAGAACGAGCGCAATGCAATGGCGTAAGCTCTTGATGGGAGGCGGCGCAGCCCTCGGCGCCGCCGCCGCGTACAACGCCCTCGCGTGCAAGGACGTCACGACGCTGCCCAGCCCGCTCGGAGGCGACGAGGAGAGCTTCGAGTGGCGCGGTTACAACATCGCGTACAGCGTTCGCGGCTCCGGCTCTCCCGTGATCCTTGCCCACTCCATCCACGCGACCGCGTGGTCGTATGAGTGGCGCAGGAACTTCGAGGCGCTGGCGCGGACGCACACCGTGTACGCCCTCGACCTCCTCGGCTTCGGGCGGTCCAGCCGTCCGGCTACGCGCTACTCGGCGCACCTTTACATCGCCCTGCTCGACGATTTCGCGCAGCAGGTCGTCGGGGCCCCCTGTGCCGTCGTCGCGAGCTCGCTCTCGGCCGCCTACGCCATCGTGCTCGGCGCGCGCGACCCGAGCAGCTTCCCCGCCCTGGTGCTCATCGAGCCGACGGGACTGGGCCGGCTCGACCAGCGCGCGACGAGCGGCGGCGACGTGACTCGCCTCGCCCTCGACACCCCGGTGGTCGGCACCGCCGTGTTCCACGGCCTGGTGTCACGTCGCAGCATCCGCCTCTTCCTCGAGGCCTCGTACGCCGACAACGACCTCGTCACCGACGAGATGGTCGAGCTTCACTATCAGACCTCGCACCAGCCGGGTGCCAAGTACGCGCCTGCCGCCTTCATCGCCCAGCAGCTCAACATCGACGTCCGCAGCGCGGTGCGTCGCCTCACCCAGCCGGCCCTGCTCGTCTGGGGTGAGCAGGCCGCCATGAACCCCGTCGAGGAGATCCGCCCCTTCCTCGCCGTCAAGCGAGACTTCGAGGTCGCCATTCTCGATCCCGCCGGCGACCTCCCGCACGACGAGCGCGCTGACGAGTTCAACGAGCTCGCCAGCGCCTTCCTCAGCCGCACTCTCGCGCCCGCGTCCCCTACGAGCCCTGCGCCGGCCGCCGCGAACAGCTAGCGCGCCGGTGGGCCGCAAGTCGGGCTCATCCGAGCCACCAACGCGGCAGGCGGTTGACACAAGCGCGCGTCGGGACAGCTTTCGGCGCGCCGCGCGTCCCGCGCGTCCGCGCGGCCCGTCCGTCCTTCCTACTGACCTCCGCCCCTGGCCCTGGCTTTTGGCCTGTCATGTCCGAGTCGCCCGTCGCTCTGCTGCGAACCCATGCCCGTCACGCGCCGTGGAACGCGCGCGGCCTCGCCGCCCACGTGACCGCCCTCGTCGACGCGGCTGGCATGCGCCCCACCAACGCCTCGGCGCGCGCGGCGCCGAGCGCCCGCGCCGTGCGATTCTACGTGGCCAACGGTCTCCTCGACCGCCCCGAGGGGACGGGCACGGCGGCTACCTACAACTACCGCCACTTCCTGCAGCTTCTGGCCATCAAGATCAGGCAGCGCGAGGGGCAGACGCTCGACGTCATCAAGCGCGAGATGTACGAGATCACCGGCGACGCGCTCGAGCGCCGCGTCGCCACGTCGCTGGCCCCAGCCCTGGCCGTCGGCGCCGACACGGCCGTCCAGCATGACGACGAGCGCCCGTTGTCCTGGCGACGCCTGCCGGTCGCCGACGGCATCGAGCTCCACGTGCGCGACGACTCCCCCGCCGCCCACGAGGACGCCCTCCTCGCGATGCGCGAAGCCGTGCGCGCGGCGTTGGGGCGCGCGGAGGTGAGAAGCTAGGGACGAGTGGGGAGGGACGAGGGACGAGTGTGCCTAGCTCTCGTCCCTCGTCCCTCCCCACTCGTCCCTGCTGTTACAGCACCCTGCTCAACATCGTCGCCCCCCGCTCGAGGACTCGGTGGTACCAGGGGCGGCGACGGAACTCGGCGAGGGTGATCTCCTTCGAGTACTTGACGTCGTCGAGAAAGAGCGAGTCCATCCGGGCTCCGATGCCGCGGTCGAGCGCGACGAGGTTCGTCTCGTTGTTGAGCGCGATCGATCGGTTGTCGAAGTTCATGGAGCCCACAGTCGACCACAGGCCGTCCACGACCATGGTCTTCGCGTGCATCATCGTGGGCCGGTACTCGTAGACTCGCACCCCGGCCTCCAGCAGCTCCTCGTAGCGCGCGCGGCCGGCGTACAGCGTCGACTTGATGTCCGTGTCCGGGCCCGTCGTCAGCACGCGCACGTCCACGCCGCGCCCCGCCGCGCGCTTCAACGCGCCGCGCAGATCGTCGTCAGGCACGAAGTACGAGTTCGCGATGTACAGGGTGCGCCGCGCGCCGGCGATGGAGAGCAGCAGGAAGCGCTCGGCGGGGGTGCTGCCGGTCGTCGGCAGCGTATGCATCAACCCCGCCTGGACGGCGCCGGGCTCGGCGAACGCCCGGCGCGGGAAGAACGTGTCGCCAGTCAGGAGCTCGCCCGTGGCCTCCGCCCACCCCGAGGCGAATCCGGCCTGCAGCTGGGCGACCGTCCACCCCTCGAAGCGCACGTTCGTCTCGCGCCACTCCTCCGGGGAATGTCCGTCGCCCTGCCAGTAGTCGGCGAGGCCGAAGCCGCCCGTGTAGCCCACACGCCCGTCGACCACGACCACGCGTGCGTGCGAGCGGTTCTGCAGCTTGTGCAGCTCGTACCAGCGCTTCGGCCGGAAGACGGCGACCTCCACGCCGGCCGCGCGCAGGCTGTCGCTCCAATCACCAACGAGGTCCTGTGATCCGATCGCGTCGAGGAGCAGGAGGACGCGGACCTTCCCGCGCGCCCGCTCGGCGAGCAAGGCGGCCATCGTGTCGGCGATCGCGCCCGGCTGGGCGAAATACATCTGAACCGTGACCGTCTGTCGAGCGGACCAGATGTCGCGCCAGAGCGGCGGGTAGGTGCCGTCGCCGTTCAGCAGCAGTTCCACGCGGTTGCCCGGCTCGACGTGCGTGCCGGTGAACAGCTCCATGGTGCGCAGGAATAGCGAGTCCGTGACCGGCGGCGGCCCGTCACGGTCCCCCCGGGCAACGACCGTTTCGATGGGCGTGCCGCGCGTCGCCGAGAGCACGCCAATGAGCACGAGCGCGCCGAGCACTAGGACGAGCGCGGCGATGCCGAGTCGCTTGATGAGCACCATATTGATCCTTGCGGTAGTGCAGGGGTCGTTCCAATGCGCGAGTGGGGAGTGGCGGGTGAGCAGTTGCGAGCATCCGCACACCCGCCACTCCCCACTCGCCACTCTCCACTCGTCCCTCACATGACCTTCGAGAACCAGACCATCATCCTGACCGGCGTCGGGCGCGTGGGTCAGGTCGGCGAAGTCGTCGCCCGCGCGTTCGCCGAGCGGGGGGCGGCGGTGGTGCTCCTCGACCGCACTCGCGAAGAGGTGGAGCAGCGCGCGGCGTCGATCGTGGCCGCAGGCGGCCGGGCGCACCCGTTCCAGTGCGATCTCACGGACGAAGCGCGCGTCAGCGCGGTAGCCGCGCAGATCTCGGCCGCGTACGGCGGGCGAGCGGACGCGCTCGTGAACATGGCCGGCGGCTTCGCGATGAGTGGGGCGGTGGCCGAGAGCGACCCGGCGGTGCTGCAGCGGATGCTGGCGATCAATCTCACCACGGCGTACCTGGCGACGCGCGCCTTCCTCCCACTCCTCCGGCCCGCCCGCGGCGGCGTCGTCTACTTCGCCTCCGCCGCGGTGCTGCCCGGGGCGCACGGCGCCAAGATGAGCGCGTACGCGGCCGCGAAGGCCGGCGTGCTGGCGCTGATGCGCGCCGTCGCCGAGGAGGAGCGAAGCGCCGGCGTGCGCGCCAACGCCCTCGCGCCCAACGCCATTCGCACCGCCGCCAACGTGGCCGAGACCGGGGAGAACGTGCGCTACGTGGAGCGCGAGGAGGTGGCGGAGGCAGTGCTCTTCCTCTGCTCCGACGCCGCGCGGAGAGTCACCGGGCAGGTGCTCGAGCTGCGATGAGGCAGGGAGTAGGGGGTAGGCCTACCCCCTACCCCCTACTCCCTACTCCCTACTCCCTACCTCTTGCCCTTGTCTTGCCGTTCCGGCGATTTGGGCGCACCTTGCACCCTATGTCAGTCGTGGCGCGCCGGCGGACGGCCATGCGGGGGATCGTCCTCG
>Ga0307416_100000518_pt1 | contig 19707 bp, 15 predicted proteins | sample DK1Cmetagenome_2_FD_203821 | JGI IMG/M metagenome (GOLD analysis project Ga0307416, IMG submission 203821) | Maize rhizosphere microbial communities from greenhouse at UC Davis, California, United States - DK15-C-3 | ecosystem: Host-associated > Plants > Roots > Rhizosphere > Soil | place...
GTCGCCAACGGCACCGACGCGCTGACGATCGCGTTGCGGGCGGTCGGCGTGAAGCCTGGCGACGACGTCGTACTGCCCTCGTTCACCTTCTACGCGACGGCCGAGGCGGTCGTGACCGCCGGCGCCCGGCCGGTGTTCTGTGACATCGACCCGGCCACGTTCTGCGTGACGGGGGAGACGGTGGCCGCGGCGATCACCTCCCGCACCCGGGCGATCGTGCCCGTCCATCTCTTCGGCAACGTCGCGCCGGTCGACGAGCTCGAGCAGTTCGGCGTGCCGGTCGTTGAGGACGCGGCCCAGGCGGCCGGTGCCACGTATCGCGGCCGCCGGGCCGGCGCGCTCGGGACGGTGGCGACGTTCTCGTTCTTCCCGTCCAAGAACCTGCCGTGTCTGGGCGATGGGGGAGCTGTCGTCACCGACGACGATGACGTCGCGGCGCTCGCCCGGCGGCTGCGCTTTCACGGCTCGGAGGACAAGCGGACGTTCACCGAGGTCGGCTACAACTCGCGCCTCGACGAGATGCAGGCGGCGGTGCTGAGCCTCCTGCTGCCGGAGCTCGACGGCTGGAACGACCGCCGTCGCGAGGCCGCGGCGGCGTACGAGGAGCTCGGCCTCGGCGAGCACGCCGAGCTGCCCGCGCCGGTCGAAGGGGCGGAGCACGTGTACCACCTGTACGTGGTGCTGGGCGACCGTCTCGACGGCGTCGGGACGGGCTACTACCGCGTTCCGTCCCACCTTCAGCCCGCGATGCGCGAGTGGGGGGCGGACGCGCTCGAGCTTCCCGGCACGCGCGAGGCCGCGCGCGCACACGTCGCGCTCCCGATGGGCAAGGACCTGACTCGCGAGCAGGTCGAAGAGGTGATTCGGGCGTGCGCATCTGGGTCGACCTGACGAACAGCCCGCACGTGCTGGTCATGCGGCCGGTCGTGCGCGCGCTCGAGGCGGACGGCCATGAGGTCGAGGTCACCGCGAGAGACTTCGCCCAGACGCTCGAGCTGTGCGACCGCCTGGGCGTTCGCCATACGGCAGTCGGCCGGCACCGAGGAGCGCAGCGCGGCAGCAAGGCGCTGGGGCTCTTGTCGCGCTCGGCAGCGCTCGTCCGATGGGCGCGCGGGCGACGCTTCGACGCCGCCCTGGGCCACGGCTCGAACGACATAACCGTCGCCGCCAAGCTGCTCCGGATCCCCAGCGCGACCGCGTTCGACTACGAGTGGGCGACCGTCCAGCACAGCGTCAACTGCAGGCTCGTGCGGAACGTGGTGGTGCCGGACGCGATCCCCCGGGAGCGCCTATACCGCTACGGGGCACGCGGGAAGATCCGCGCGTATCCCGGGCTGAAGGAGGAGTACTACCTCGCCGACTTCAAGCCGAGCGACGCGGTCCTCGACGAGCTCGGGCTCGACGGCGCCCAGCCGATAGCCGTCGTCCGCACGCCGCCGGACGTGTCGCTCTACCACCGCTTCGAGAACCCGCTCTTCAAAGAGGTGCTCGAGCGACTGCGCGAGAGCGCGCAGACCGTGGTCCTGCCGCGGACGCGCGAGCAGCGCGAGGAGGTGAGCGCCGCGGCCGGCTTCGTGGTGCCCGAGCGCGCGGTGGACGCACAGAGCCTCGTGTGGCACGCCGACCTGGTCGTGTCAGCAGGCGGCACGATGAACCGCGAGGCGGTGGCGCTCGGAACGCCCGTCTTCACGACCTTCGAGGGCCGGCTCGGCGCGGTCGATGAGCGCCTGATGGCGGAGGGAAGGCTGCGCAAGCTTTCGAAAGCCGACCAGATCGTGGTCGAGAAGCGCGCTCGCACGGTGCAAGATCGCGTGCGCCGCGACCCGCGAGATCTCGCGCTGCGCATGCTCACCGGCCTACACTGACCCGTCGCCATGCGCAGCCGCCTCAAGTCCTCGGTGAACGCCCGCCGTGTGGTCGAGATCACGATCGATGCGGTACTCGTCGGCATCGCGTGGTATCTCGCGTTCCAGCTCCGCTTCGACCAGACGTTCCCCGACCGCTACAAGGAGCTGCTGGAGGACACGATCGTGTTCGTCGTGGTCGGGAAGGTCGCGTTCTTCGCGGCGTTCGGCCTCTACAACCGGCTGTGGCGCTTCGTCGACCAGCGCGACTTCGAGTCGATTGTCCGCGCGGTCGTCGTCACGACGCTCGTCCTTGTCGGCGCGCTGTTTTTGATCTCGCCCAACGGCATCGATCCGCCCCGCGGCGTGATCGCGATCGACTGCCTTCTGACGCTCCTGTTCGTCGCCGGGTCGCGGTTCCTCGCGCGCGCGATCGTCGAGCGGCCGTCGCGTGTCCTCACCGGCCCGAATACACGCGAGGTGCTCATCGTGGGCGCGGGCAATGGCGGCCAGCAGGTGCTCACGGAGCTCCGGCGCAACCCCGAGCTTCAGAACGTCCCGATCGGCTTTGTCGACGACGACCCGCGCAAGCAGGGTCAGCGGATCGGCGGTCTCAAGGTGCTGGGGTCGACGGACGAACTGGACCGGGTGCTGGATGCGGCCGGTCCGGACGAGGTCGTCATCGCGATCCCGTCGGCGCCGGGTGTGCTCCGGCAGAAGGTGGTGACCGCGTGCCGCGGCCGCGAGATCCCGGTCCGCACACTTCCGACGACTTTCGAGCTCTTGCGCGGCGGCGTCGACCTGGTGCGGCAGGTCCGCGAGGTCCAGGTCGAGGACGTGCTCGGCCGCGAGCCCGTGCGGGTCGAGATCGACCGCGTCGGCGCGTACCTGACCGGCGAGACCGTGCTCGTGACGGGCGCCGGCGGCTCGATCGGCGCCGAGCTCTGCCGGCAGATCGCGCGCGTTTCGCCGAGGCGCCTCATCCTGGTCGAGAACGCTGAGAACGCGCTGTTCGAAATCAGGCGCGAGCTCGAGGAGCAGCGGCACTTCACGCGCACCCAGGCCGTGCTCGCGGACGCGCGCGACGCGGTCCGGATGGGCGAGGTCTTCCAGGAGCACCGCCCCGGGATCGTGTTCCACGCCGCCGCCTACAAGCACGTGCCGTTGATGGAGGAGAACCCGATCGAGGCCGTGCGCAACAACGCTGTCGCGACGCGCATCGTCGCGGCCGCCGCGGGAGAGGCTGGCAGCAAGCGATTCGTGCTCGTGTCCACCGACAAGGCGGTCTCGCCCGAGACAGTGATGGGCGCATCCAAGGCGCTCGCGGAGTGGGCGATCGAGGCCGCCCAGCACCGCTTCCCCGAGACGCGCTACTCGACGGTCCGCTTCGGCAACGTGCTCGGCTCCTCTGGCTCAGTGGTGCCGATCTTCCGTCGCCAGATCGCAGCCGGCGGCCCCGTCACCGTCACGGACGAGCGCATGACGCGCTACTTCATGACGATCCCGGAGGCGGTCCAGCTGATCATCCGCTCAGGAGCGCTCGCCGACGGCGGCGAGATCTTCGTGCTCGAGATGGGCGACCCGGTCCGGATCGTGGACCTGGCCCACAACATGATCAAGCTGTCCGGCCAGGAGCCCGGGCGCGACATCGTGATCGAGGTCGTGGGCAGGCGGCCCGGCGAGAAGATCCACGAGGAGCTGTTCAACCCGGACGAGCGCCCCCGGGCCACACACGCCGAGAAGATCATGGTTGCCCTTCGGCAGCGACTCGACCCCGAATGGGTCGAGTCGGCCTTCGTCCGCGTGGAGGACCGCGTTTACTCCGACGATCCGGAGTCGGTCACCACGATCGTGCAGGAGCTGGCGGCCGAGCGGTCCGCCCTGGCCGAGCGCGCCATCTCCGAGCCGAGTTGACGGGCGGCCGCGGCGTTAAGGTTCCGCGACCGTGGATGTAATCCAGGATGTAGGGGCGTACGCGGGGTTTGCGGCGGTCGTGGGGCTGGCGGTGCTCGCCGCCCTCTACTTCTCCCAGGCACGCGACGTCCGCCGCCTGCGCGAGTGGGCCGGCCGCGCGCCCGAGCGCGCGGCCGAGCAGGCAGCCGTCCCCGGCGCGACGACCGAGCAGACGGCCCAGCAGGCCGCCCGCCCCGCCGCCGCGGGCGCCGTCAAGACGATTCCCGCCGTGAAGCCGGCCGGGGCGAAGCCGGAGACCGCCGGCAAGCCCGCCCCCGGAAAGCCCGGCGTACCCACGCCCGCGGGGACGCCGGCGGGCAAGCCGGCGCCGGACGGCGGCGACAAGCCGACCCCGGGAGCAGCGCCACCGGTTCCGGCCACCGCTGCTGCTGCGGCCGCCGGGGCTGGCGCCGCGGCGTCCGGCCCCGTACCCGCCACGCCCGCCGCCGCGCCGGGCAAGGAGAAGCCCGACGAGGCCAAGGAGGACGGGGACAAGCAGGACGAGGCGAAGACGGCCGACGGGGCTCCGCCGGCGGCCGTGCCCGGCGGCCCCGCCCCGGCGACGCCATCCGCGCGCCCGCCGACTCCACGACCCGTCGTGCCCGCACGCCCCGCGCCGCCGGTTCGCTCGCCCGCGGCCGCAGCGTCCGCGCCGCAGTCCACCGCCGTCCTGCCCGCCCCCTCGGCGCGCCTGCGTGACCGTGCGCGCGGCGGTCGATCCGGAGGGCAGGGCCTCAGCCCGCGCTACATCGCCCTGATCGCGGCGGGCGTGATCGTGATCGGCGGCGGAGTGGTCTTCGGGATCTCGCAGCTGGGCGGCGACGACGACGGCGGCACGGCCTCCGACCAGGCCGCCGAGGAGCAGCAGGCGCCGATCAACCCCTCGACGGTCACGGTGTCGGTCCTCAACGGCACGACCTTTCCCGGGCTTGCCGCTCAGATCGGCGACGAGGTCGAGTCGTCCGGCTTCCAGCGCGGCAACGTCGCGAATGCGCTCGACCAGCAGCGGACGGCCTCAACCGTCCTCTACGCGGAGGGTGCCGACCGCGAGGCCAAGCTCGTCGCCAAGAGGCTCGGGATCGCTACCGTCGAGCCGATCGACCCCGACTCAGCAGCCCTGGGCGGCAACGCGTCGGTCGTCGTCATCGTCGGGGCCGACCAGACTCAGTAAGGGGGTACTAAACGCTCGCGCGCGTCTCGCGCGCGACACCCGCGAGGTGCGCGACGCCGAGGCCGTCGAGCTCTTCCGCGACGTTCTCGAGGACCTCGCGCGCACGCGCGTCGTCGTGCTTGGCGAGCCGCTTGCCCAGCGCGAGCCTGCATCGAGCGGCATCCAGCGGGCGGCCGATCTCCGTCCATGCGGCCGCGGCGCGCTCGAGTAGCTCGTTGCCCTTGTCGAGGTCCTCGTCGGTCGCGCCCTGGGCCTCGAGCGCGGCGGCTCCTCCGACGGGGTAGTGGAGACGGTCGGCGAGATCGGCGGCCTCGGACGCCGCGTCTCGCGCCTGCTCCATGCGCCCGCCGAGCGCGAGGATCAGCGCGCGCGCGGACATCGCCTGGATCGACTGGGCGATCAGGCCCGCGCGCTCGCATACGTCGAGTGCCTGCGCGAGCACCGTCTCGGCGTCGCCGTAGTCCCCGCGATCGCGAAGGACGGTCGCCAGGCCGAGCAGGGCGCCGAAGCTGATCTCGGACCAGCCCACCTGGTCGGCCAGCTCCGCGGCACGGCGGAATGCCCGTTCGGATGCCTCCCACTCGCCGCTGCGCCAGCGCAGCAGGCCACGTGAGGCGTACGGTAGGCACAGCTTGCCCACAAGGCCCTCGCGCTCGGCGAGCTCGGCGCTCTGCTCGGTGAAGGTTTCCACGGCATCCCAGTCCGCGCGGTAGACGCCCAGCGTCGCGAGCGCCGCGTGCAGCTCGACCTGGGCGGGCAGGTCGCCGACGCGCTGCGCAATCGCGAGCGCCTCGGTGTAGGCGGCGCCGGCTCCGTCGTAGTCCGCGTCCGAGATCTCCAGGTGGTTGCCGAGCGCGAGCAGCGCCCTGATCGTCTCGCCCTCGTCGGAGCCGCGGGCGAGCTCGACCGAGCGCTCGAGGTTCTCGCGTGCCTTGGCGGAATCGCCGATGCGACCGAAGACGCGCCCGAAGATGCCGTGCGCGCGGCTCGCCGCGCGCGTCTCGCCGAGGCGCTCCGCCAGCCGCAGCGCCTTCTCCGACGCATAGATCGCAAGCATGTTGTCGCCCGCGTGCATGTAGAGCCACGCTGCCTCCTCGTAAAGGCGCACCAGCTCGAGGCACGGCGGTCCGTCCTTCAGCAGGTTCGTGCCCTTCTGGTAGTGGTCGAGCGCCTGCTTGCGGTCGCCCTTGTGCCACAGCGCCGCGCCGATCTTGCGGTGCAGGTCGCCCATCCGGCGGAGGTCCTCCTGCGAGCGGTGGAACTCGAGGCACTCCTCCCACACCTCGATCGCGGGGTCGACTCGGCCCATGCGAAGCGCGACGTCGCCCTGCTTCTCGTTGATGCGCGCGATCGTCGCCGGGTCGTGCGTGTGGTGGATGTCGCGCGCGGCCTTGTAGTGCTTGAACGCTTCGGGGTTCGAGTACAGGAGCGCGGCGGCGTCGCCGGCCGCCTCGAGGAAGTGCAGCGCCTTGTTGTGCAGCGGCTGTAGCTCGAGTTCCGGAAGCCCGGATTCCTCCGCGAGGATCGCGGCACGGCCGTAGTGCTCGGCGAGCACCGTGACCACCTCGTCCGTCCGGTCGCCCATGCGCTCCTCGATGAAGCGCCCGACCTCGAAGTGCTTCGCGCTCCGCACCGACTTGGGGAGCATCCCGTACGCAACGTCGCGGATGAGCACGTGCTTGAAGGCGTACTCCTGCTCGCCTGCGAGCTGGCTGCCCATCGAGGGGATGACCAGGTCCTTCTCCTGGAGCGACATGAGCGCCTCGTCGAGGTCGAAGCCGGCATCCTGCGCCACGGCCGCGAGCGAGCCTTCCCAGAACGTCCGGCCGACCACGGACGCCTGCTGGACGAGCTGGCGCTCGTGGGGTTCGAGCGAGTCGAGCCGCGCCGCGAGGAGCGCCTGGACGGTGCCGGGCAGCTTGGCGGCCTCGATCGTCCCCTCCTCGGCGAGCATGCGGGCCATCTCCTCGGCGAAGAACGGGTTCCCGCCGGCGCGCGTGGCCACCGCGTCCGCCGCCCTCTCCGCGTCCGCGCCCTCCGGCATGAGGGCGGTCACGAGCGCGCGCGTCTCGTCGGCGCTCAACGGGTCGAGGAAGACCGACGTTGCGCCTCGCCGGCCGCCGCCCCACGCGGGCCGGTGCTCGAGCAGCTCGTCGCGGGCGAGGCAGAGGATCAAGAGCGGACCGCGCACCCATTGCGCGAGGTACTCGATGAGGTCGAGCATGCCGTGGTCGGCCCAGTGGATGTCCTCGAACGCGAGGACGAGCGGCTGCTCCTCGGAGCGCGCCTCCATCGCGGCGCGGATCGCCGAGAAGAAGGCCTCGCGTAGCTTCTGCGGGTCGTCCATCTCCACGGGCATGGGCTCGTCCGGGGCCTCGATCCCCAGGAGGCGTGCGACGAGCGCTGCGCGCCGCTCGACCGCCTCGCGCTCGCCCTCGTCACGGAGCAGCAGCCCGCATGCGTAGTCCTTGATCTTCTCCCAGGCCTGGTCGCCGCTGTCCTCATCGCGGATCCCAGCGTCGGCGCGGATGACCTCGCCGAGCGCCCAGTAGACGACGCCCGAGCCGTAGGGGAGGCAGCGTCCCTCGCGGAAGGCGGGCGCCTCCTCGGCCAATTGCTCCACGCGTTGGCGGAACTCGTGCAGCAGGCGCGACTTGCCGACGCCCGCCTGTCCGATCAGCGTGACCAGGTGCGGCCGCTTCTCACGCGTGACGCGGCCGTAGAGCGACTCCATCAGCGACAGCTCGTCGTCGCGACCGACGAGCGGCGTGGCGGCGCGGGCGCGCGCGCGGCGTGTCGGCTGCGCGGCGCGGAGGCAGATCGCCTCCCACGCCGGCACCGGCTCGGCCTTGCCCTTCAGATGCATCGCGTCCAGCGTGCGGTAGTCGACCTCGCCTTCCGTTGCGCGGTATGTGCGCTCGCCGACGGTCACCGTCCCCGGCCGTCCAGCGGCCTGCAGCCGCGCGGCGACGTTGACGGTGTCGCCGATGACGGTGTAGCCGTCGCCGACCGCGCCGGCCAGGACCTCGCCGGTGTTGATGCCCACGCGCAGCTGGAAGCTGGCGCCGTGCCGGGCGGTCAGCTTGGCGTTGATCTCGTCCATCGCGTTCTGCATCCCGAGCGCGGCGCGGACGGCACGCTCCTCGTCATCCTCGTGCGCGACTGGCGCGCCGAAGACGGCCATCACGTTGTCGCCGATGTACTTGTCGACTGTCCCGCCGTAGCGCGTGACCTCTTCACCGAGCCGCCGCAGCGCGCCGTCGACTAGCGCCTTGACGCTCTCGGGGTCCATTCGCTCCGACACGGCCGTGTAGCCGGACAGATCGGCGAAGAGCACGGTCACCTGGCGCCGCTCGTCCGCCGGCGCCGCGCGGGCCGCAGGCGGCGGCGCAGGTGCGGGCTGCTGTGCGGCTGGGGCGGCAGCCGGGTCGAGCGCGGAGCCACAGGCCATGCAGAACTTCGCGTCGGGCGGAGCGGGCGTGCCGCACGACGGGCAGCGGCGCTCGAGCTGGGCGCCGCACGACATGCAGAACTTCGCCGCTGCGGGATTTGCGCTTCCGCAGGTGTTGCAGGTCTGCTCCATCGCCCGAAATTCGAGTGTACGGGAGCCCGCTGGTCCGCCCACAGTGATCTGGGTCACACCTTGCAGGCGAGCCTCGTAACCTGCCGCTTCGTGCCGGACTTCCTGAACCTGCCCGAGCGGCAGTCGAAACCGCGCTCCGAGGGCGTGACGCACGTGATCGACACGGGTCTCTCGGCCGCCGAGGCGGCGAGCTTCGCGGACACGGCTGGGGAGTACGTCGACTTCATTCGCCTCGGCTGGGGCACCGCGTACGTCACGAACGACCTGACCGCGAAGCTCGACGCCTACCGCTCGCGGAACGTGCCGGTGCTCTTGGGCGGCACGCTGACCGAGCTCGCCTGGACACAGGGGCGGGTCGACGAGTTCAGCGCGTGGCTGAAGGAGCTCGGGATCGAGCACGTCGAGGTGTCGAGCGGGACAGTCAAGATCCCGCCGGACGAGAAGGCCGCGCTGATCGAGAAGCTGGCCGCCGACTTCACCGTGTTCGCCGAGGTCGGCGAGAAGGACCCGCAGGCGCTGCTCGCCCCGTACCGCTGGGTTGCGCTGATCAAGGAAGCGCTCAAGGCCGGGGCGGCGCAGGTCGTGTGCGAGGGCCGGGTGACCGGCGATGCGGGCATGTACCGCCCGGACGGCGAGCCCCGGACCGGCCTGATCGACGAGATCGTCCACGAGATCGACCAGTCGAAGCTGATCTTCGAAGCCCCCCGCAAGCATCAGCAGGTGCGCTTCATCGAGGTGCTCGGGCCGCAGGTCAACCTCGGAAACGTGCTGCCCGAAGACGCGCTCTCGCTCGAGACGCTGCGACTCGGGCTGCGTGCCGACACGCTCAAGCTCTTCCACGAGAAGTGATCCTGCTCGCCCGCCACGGCGAGACGGACGACAACGTGCCGCCGCAGCGGGTCCAGGGCTGGATCGACGCGCCGCTCAACGAGCGAGGTCGTGATCAGGCCCGCGAGCTTGCAGCGGCCGTGAAGACGCGCGGCGTGGCGGCGGTGTACTCGAGCCACCTGTCGCGCGCGCGAGAGACGGCCGAGATCGTTGCGGGCGAGCTCGGGCTCGAGCTGGCGATCGACGAGCGCCTGGCCGAGTCGCGGCGCGGCGAGTGGGAGGGCCGGTTGCTCGAGGAGATCGAGCGCGACGAGCCCGAGCTATGGGCTGCGTGGAGGCGAGGCGGCGCCGAGTTCCGCTTTCCGGGCGGCGAGTCGCTCGCCGAGCACGCCGACCGGGTCACCGCTGCGCTCAAGGACGTACGCGCGGGCCGGCTTCCCGCGCTGTGCGTGTGCCACGGGGGCACGATCCGGTGCGCGTTCGCGCTGGCTAACCCTCGCGGTCTCGATTCTTTTCACGAGCTCGATGTCCCGAACGCCCAGCCTTTGGAGCTTTCTTCCGAGGCTTGAGCGCGAGCTGCGTCGCATAGCCGGTCAGGTAGAGCGTCTCACCGTCCGATAGCGGCGGCGAGAACCCGCCGCCGTCGTGCCGGAAGACCTCCTTGCCCGTGCGCACGTCGAGGCCATGTGTCTCGCGCGTCGCGAGGTTCGCGAAGTAAACGACGCGGCCGATCACGCTGACCGCGCCCGAGATCCGGCCGGGTGACTGGAACGACCACCGCTCCGCGCCCGAGCGCGCGTCGAACGCATAGAAGCGGCCCGTGTAGGAGCCGATGAACACCGTCGGGCCACGGCCCTTGACCGGCGCGGCGGCCGGCCCGGAGTAGACGTAGGAGCCGGTCGACTGCGTCCAGGCGAGATCGCCGTTGCTCGCGGTGAACGAGTACACGCGTCCATCCGTGTTTCCCATGTAGACGCGCCCGAACGCCACAGCCGGCGTCGAATAGAAGTTGCCGCTGCGGCCGAGCGAAAGCCCGGACGTGCCATTGGTCCAGACCGCCCTGCCGTTGCTTGCCCGGATGGCGTACGCGGTGCCGCCGTACGCCCCGAAGTAGAGCTTGTGGTCGGAGTACGCGAGCGCCGCTTTCACCGCGCCGCTCGCGCCGTAGGTCCAGATCGTGTGCCCGTTCTTGGCGTTGAGCGCGTAGACGGTCCCGTCTTCCGAGCCGAAGTACACGCGCCCGTTGCGCACGAGCGGCGACGACTCCGTGCGGCTGGGAATGTCCTTCCTCCAGATCACCCGCCCGTTGTCCGCTCGCAGGCAGGTGATCCGCCCGTCGAGCGTCACGGCGTAGAGCCGCCCGTCGTCCCACGCGGGTGATGCCGCGCTGAGTGTGCCGATGCTCCGCTTCCACCGCCGCTTCCCCTTCTTCGCGTTGAGCGCAACCGCCGTGCCCTTGTTTGAGACATAGAAGAGCGTCTCCTTCGCCAGCACCGGCGGGAACTCGAGCAGGCTGTCGGCGCGGTGGCGCCAAACGCGCTTGAACGGCGGGTCGACGTTCCGCGTCGGGAAGTACTTGGCGCGATCGGGCGTGTAGCCGAACATGGGCCACACGAAGTCCTCCGGCTTGCGCTTCTTCGGCTTCGGCTCCTCGGTGGGCGCTGTGAACTCCGCATCCGGGTTCGACACGTCACCTGGCGCCTTGCCCCAGATCAGCCACACCGCGAGGCCGCCCGCCGCGAGCGCGACGAGCGCCGCGACGACATATGCCCAGCGGGGAAACCGGCGTTGCATCCGCGGCATGCTAGGGAGCGCATAGGCTTGCCCGCGTGAAGGTCGGCGTCCCGACGGAGATCAAATCGGACGAATACCGGGTTGCGCTGACCCCGGCCGGCACGCGGGAGCTGACCGAGCACGGGCACGAGGTGATCGTCCAGGCGGGCGCCGGCGACGGCAGTGTGATCCCCGATGTCGAATACGAGGAACAGGGCGCTCGCATCGCCCCGGATGCACAGGCCGTCTTCTCCGAGGCCGACCTGATCCTGAAGGTCAAGGAGCCGCAGGAGCCCGAAGTCGGGATGCTGCGCGAGGGCCAGCTGCTCTTCACGTACCTTCACCTGGCGCCCGCGCCCGAGCTGACCCAGGCCCTCCGCGACAGCGGCGCGATCTGCATCGCATACGAGACGGTCGAGGACGCGGGCGGCCATCTGCCCCTGCTCGCGCCGATGAGCGAGGTCGCCGGCAAGATCGCGACCCAGGCCGGGGCGTTCATGCTCGAGCGCCCCCTCGGCGGGCGCGGCGTCCTGCTCGGCGGGGTCCCCGGCGTACCCGCGGCGACCGTCGTGGTCATCGGCGGCGGCGTGGTCGGCATGAACGCCGCCTTCATCGCAATCGGCATGGAGGCCGACGTGTTCGTCTTCGACACGAACATCGACCGCCTGCGCGACCTCGAGGTCTTCTTCGGCGGCCGTGCGTCGACGGTGTACTCGAGCACCCTCGCGGTCGAGCAGATGCTTCCCCAGGCCGACCTCGTGATCGGTGCCGTCCTCATCCACGGCGCGCGCGCCCCTCATGTCATCCGGCGCGAGCAGCTCGCACTGATGAAGCGCCGCGCGGTCCTCGTCGACGTCTCGATCGACCAGGGCGGCTGCTTCGAGACGTCGCGGCCGACGACGCACTCCGACCCCACGTACGAGGTGGACGGCATCACCCACTACTGCGTCACCAACATGCCCGGCGCCGTCCCCGTCACGTCGACCTTCGCGCTCACGAACGCGACCCTGCCCTACGCGCTTGCGCTGGCCGAGCGCGGGACCGAGGCGGTGCTCGAGGAGCCGGGCCTGCGAGCCGGGTTGAACGTCGCGCGGGGGAAGGTGACGCACCCGGCCGTCGCGAGCGCCCTCGGGACCGAGTACGTGCCCCCCGACGAGGCGCTCGCGCGTTAGGCTCGTGCCATGCGAGTAATCGACTGCGACTGCGGAGCGACGCTCCAGGCCGCTAACGACGACGAGCTCGCAGGGGCCGTGCTCGAGCACGTGCAGTCGGACCACCCCGACATGCAGCTCGATGACGACGGCGCCCGCGAGATGGTCGCTTCGAAGGCGCACTCAACCACCGATTCGTAGGCTCCCGGCCGCATCCGTAGGCTCCCGCCGATGCTGGAGCTCGTCTTCTGGGTCGCCGCCGGGCTGCTCGTATATACGCACGTGGGCTATCCAGTGCTGCTCGCGCTCCTCGCTCGCCGCGAGCGGCGCCCGCCGGCGCCCGACGAGCTGCCGAGCGTCTCGCTGATCGTCGCGGCCCATGACGAGGAGCAGGTGATCGAGCGCCGTGTCGATAACGCGCTTGCGCTCGACTATCCGCGTGGGCGCCTCGAGCTGATCATCAGCTCGGACGGCTCGACAGACGCGACCGTGGCACGGGCGCGTGCTGCCGGCGCGGATCTCGTCCTCGACCTGCCGCGTGGCGGCAAGATCCGTGCTCAGGACGCCGCGGTCGAGCGCGCACGTGGCGAAATCGTCGCGTTCTCGGACGCGAACGCGTACTGGGAGCCGGACTCGCTGCGCGCGCTCGTGGCCGCGTTCGGCGATCGGGACGTCGGCTACGTCTGCGGCCAGGTGCGGTTCGTGGATGACGCCGGGGCGAACATGGAGGGGCTCTACTGGCGCTACGAGATGTGGATCCGCTCGTTGGAGTCACGCCTGGCGGGCGTCACCGGAGGCAACGGCGCGATCTACGCCGTGCGCAAGGACGACTATGTCGTCGTCGACCCGCGCATGGGCCACGACCTGTCGTTCCCGTTCAACATGGTCAAGCGGGGGCGCCGGCCCGTCTACGAGCCGCGTGCACTGGCCACGGAGAAGATGGTTCCGACGATCGAGGGCGAGTTCGCGCGCAAGCGGCGCATGATGGGCCACGGCTGGCTGATCGTCCTGCGCGGCGGCCTCCTGTCGCCGCGCGGATACGGCCCGCTCTACGCGCTCGAGATCTTCAGCCACCGCGTGCTGCGCTACGCGTCGCCCTTCCTCCACCTGATCGCGCTCGGGGCGAACATCGCACTGGTCGGCCAGGGGCCGCTGTACGTGGTCACGCTCGCGATCCAGCTCGCCCTGCTGCTGGGAGCGCTCGTGGGGGTGAGGATCGCGCGCTACTACGTCCTCATGACCGCATCGCTCGCGGCGGGCCTGTGGGACTGGCTGCGTCGCGGGACGCCCGCCGAATGGGAGAAGGCGGAGGGCACGCGATGAGCAGGCTCGGCGCCGCGGTCGCGCTCGTGCTCACGTCGCCGGTACTCCTGGCAGCGATGCTCGCGATCAGGATCGAGTCCGCTGGCTCGCCTATCTACCGGCAGCGGCGGGTCGGCAAGGACGGCGAGCCATTCGACATGTACAAGCTGCGCACGATGGTCGCCGACGCCGAGTTCATGGGCGACGGGCTGGCGGTGAACCGCGGCGACCCGCGCATCACGCGCGTGGGCTCGTTCCTGCGGCGCTTCTCGATCGACGAGCTGCCGAACCTGATCAACGTGTTCCGCGGCGAGATGGCGTTCGTCGGGCCGCGGCCGACGATCCAGGCCCAGGTCGACCAGTACACCGAGCACCAGCTGCGGCGCCTCGAGGTGAAGCCGGGCCTGACCGGCTGGGCGCAGATCAAAGGCCGCGCCTCGCTGCCGTGGTCCGAGCGGATCGAGCTGGACGTCTGGTACGTGGACAACAAGGCGCCACTGCTCGACCTGAAGATCATCCTGCGGACCATCCGGATGCTCTTGATGGGGCACGGCATCTACAAGGGGGGGACAGGCGGATGGACCGGCCCGACCGCGACGTAGCCGTCCTGCTGACGGGCGTTGGCAAGCGCTACGACATCGTCAGCGCGTTTGCGGAGCACGCGTTCGTGGTGGCCGCCGACCCGAGCCCGCTGGCCCCCGCCCAGTATGCGGCGGACGTCAGAGTGGCGCCGCCGCGGATCGACGACCCCGGCTACGTCCCGTTTCTCGAAGACCTCGTCGCGCAGCACGACGTGAAGGCCGTGATCCCGCTGACCGACCTCGACCTCGAGGTGCTCGCCCGCTCGGGCCTGCCGGCCTTCGTGCCGGCACCGGAGATCTGCCGCGCGACCTACGACAAGTACGAGACGCACGAGCTGCTGCTCTCGCATGGGCTGCCGAGTCCCCCGACCGTTCTGCCCGGTCAGGAGCCGAGCTCGTATCCGGTCATGGTGAAGCCGCGGCGCGGCTCGGGCGCGCGCTCGATCCATCCGGCCGCGGACCGCGCCCAGATGGAGTTCTTCGTCGACTACATCGACGAGCCCGTGATGGTCCAGCGCCTGATGGATGGCGACGAGTTCTCGATCGACATCCTCGGCGACCTCGAGGGCCGCTGCCTCAACGCGATCCCGCGCACGATGATCGAGTCGCGCGGAGGCGAGTCGATCAAGGGCACCGTGATCGACGACGCGGAGCTGGTCGAGCTGGGACGGCGTGTCGCCGAGGCCCTCGGCGTGCGCGGCCCCTGCACGATCCAAGCGTTCCGTGACTCCGAGGTCGGGCTCGGCATCACGGACGTGAACACGCGCTTCGGCGGCGCCTTCCCCGGGCCCATGTACGCCGCGCTTCCGGGCAGGACCTACCCCGAGCTGATCGTGCGGCTCGCGCGCGGCGAGCAGGTCGAGCCGCACGTGGGCGAGTTTCGCTCGGGGCACACGTTCACACGCTGGTTCTGGCACGTCGAGCTCGACGAGCGGTTCGAGCCGACGGGGCGTGACATCACACGCGACGGGCCGCGGCCCCCGCGCTAGAACGGGATCAGCGGGTCCGTCACGGTGACCTCGACGTACGGCGAGGCGGCGGGCGCGTTGACGTCGTCGCCGGCAAACCTCACCGACAGCCGGTAGTCACCGGCCTCCTCGAAGCCGGGCCGCTTGGCGAAGGCGCCGTGATCAGCGACCACCGGCTTGCGGGCGACACGCCGCCAGCGTCCATCGTCGTCGCGCTCGATCAGGAGCTTCAGCCCCTCGGCCTTGGAGGGGGAGATGGTGCCGGTGACGTCGATCCGCTCGCCGGTCTCCGCGCTGGTCGTCGAGGTGTCGAGGGTGACGAGGGGCGCCACCGCCACTACCGCACCGTCGCCGCGGAACGGCCGGTAGGTCCCGTCGCCCGCGAACTCCCAACGCAGGATCTTGTTCCGCTTGAAGCGCGCGCTTGCGCTGAAATCGCCTTCGGCGTCCGTGATCGGCTCGTCGAGCGGCTGCCATCCGGTGCGCCGCAGCCGCTGTAGCTCGACCGGCACTCCGGAGACGGGCGACCCGAACTCGTCCGTGAGGACGCCGGGGAACGTCAGCCCGTCGGGCGAGTACGTGACGACCTCGGGGAGCTCCGCCGTCATCAGCACCTTCGCCCCCGTCGGGCGGCTTTCGCCGACGCGCTCACGCAGCTCGGACAGCTGGAAGTAGAGCTGCTCTCCCGGGCACGCCGTCAGGCCAGTGTCGCGGTGGCCGATGATGTGCGGGAACCGGCGCGTGTAGCCGCGCCCGTAGCGGGCGGAAGCGCCGCCCGCCGACGTCATCCTCGCCGTCCCCGTCGTGCGGACGCCGTGGTTGGGCAACTTCCAGGCGATCAGCCGTGCCATCGCGGCGATTGCGGCTTCGCTCTGCGGGGTGTAGGTGAACTCGCCGAGGTTCGCGATGCCGGTCGTCTGCGAGTTGTAGCCCTGCGCATGGGCGCCGAGGACCGCCTCGTCGATGCCGCCGTCACGGCCCTCCCAGATGCGCCCGAAGCGATCGACGACGAAGTTGTAGCCGATGTCATTCCAGCCATTCGTGTTCCGGTGGAAGCGGCAGATGGCCAGAATCGCGGCCGGCGCCTGGGCGCGGCTGTACTCGTTTGCGGTGACCGTGTGGTGGACCACCGCGGCCTTGACGCGGCCGTAGTGGACGCCGCGTGTCGGGCACTGATCGCCTCCCCATTCCGCGCGCGTATGGATCCGCGGCTGCGACGCCGACGCGCCCCACGCCGGCGCGATGCTCACCACGGCGGTGTGTGCCGCGCGTCGCAGGCTGTTCAGCAGCCGGTCCTGGGCGGTCGCGGTTCCCGTGGTGTTGACGAAGTGCAGCTCGAGCCCGGGCACTCGGCGCGACATCCGGTACTGCACCCAGTCGGCCTCGCCGACCCAGACCGGTGAGGACGTGGACCGGCGCTCGCCGTGGCGGCCGTCGCCGGTAGCGGGCGTCCAAGGGGTCCAGTCGTCGCCGTCCTTGCGCGCGCGCAGCGCGATCGCGGGATCACCGCCGCTCTTCCACGACAGGCCGACGAGGTTGAACCGCTTCGGCGTGTGGATCGGTGGCGACACGAACCCGGTGTTCGCGGCTGCGCCCGCCGGCGCGGCGGGCGCATCAAGCTCGAACTCGACGACGTCAGGGACGAAAGGCCGTGTGCTCAGGCCCGGGGCGGCCAGCGCGACGGCGGCGCCGAGGACGAGCACGACGGCTGTTCCGATGACGAGGCGCAGCATTCAAATCGGAACACGACGGCGTCGGCTCCGATGCGCCCGACCCTACCGCGAATACGCCAGTTTCCAGGGGTTACGGGACGAACTCGGGCGCCTTGTCCCGGTACTTCTCCTTGAACGCGCGGATCGCGTCCCAGGTGTTCTCGTTCACGTCCTGGCAGCGCAGGATGTGGCCCGTCGTATCGCCCACCCACGCACTGACCGCGAACGGCTGCTTGATCTCCGCGCGCGGGAGCATGATCACGTGGTACGGGTCCTCCTCGTAGAGGGCCTTGAACTGCGCCAGCTGGTCGCTCGGCAGGTCGGGCCGTAGCCAGATGAGGACCCGGCCGTGCTCGAGCGCATGCACGGTGTGCGTCAGAGGCGGCGCCTCGTCGTAGATCCCGTCCTCGATCGGCACCTGGTAGTGGCGGCCGAGCGCGGGCGGTTCCGACTTGTACTTGATGACCTCGTTCGGATCGGCCGTGTGAATGCCCTTGGGGTCGTCGTAGGGGTGATCGACGACCGTTTCGTCCTTGCAGCCTGCCGCCTTCATCGCTAGGGCCAGGTCCGCTTCCTTCTGGGCTGGGATCTCGCCGCCGTCCGGGTAGGAGACGCTTGCGCTGCCGCTGCCGCTGCCGTCTCCGCCACCGCTGCTCCCGCCGTCATCGCCGCCGGCCAGCACGACCGCCAGCAGCGCTCCGACGATCCCGAGCACGAGGATCGAAGCGACCACGATGCCGATCAGCCGCTTCCGCGCCGCCGCCTGGGCCGCCACCTGCTCCTTGGCGAGGCGCTCCTTCTTGAGCGCCTCCTTCTGCTCCTTGCGGCTCGACATGTCGGGCTACGCGACCCGCCGGTCCGGAGCCGCGGCCGGCTTCCAGCACTCATCCACGAACGCAGCGATCTCCTTCGTGAGACGCGCGGGCGCAAGCCGCAGCTCGACGAGCGAGCTCGCCTCGAGCATGCGGCCGTTACGGAGCTCGCGCACGAGCATGTCGGCGTCGGAGAAGGGATGGATCGGGTCGCGCGGATGCCCGAGGACGAGCGCTCGTGTCTCGATCCGGGCGCGCTCGGAGCGCGGCGGCGCGACGCGGCCGAAGAAGAGGCCCTGCAGCACCGCGGCAGACGGGGCCGGGTCGCGGCTGATCCAGTCGAGCCCCGTGTCGGTGAGGTGCGAGAGGCCGCGCGGCGCCATGCTCGCCAGGCGGCTGATCATCCGCGTCACGGGCGCGCCGAAAGTGAGGCTGACGAGCAGCGGGGTAAACGCCAGCGCGCAGCCGAGCAGGGCGTTGTCCAGCACCGGCATCTCAACGACGAGGCCGCGCAGACGGTCGGGCGCTGCAGCGGCGACCTCGAGCGTGACGTTCGCGCCCAGCGACGTGCCGCCGACGACCGCCTCGTCGAGACCGAGGTGGTCGAGAAGCGCGACCGCCTGCTGGCCGAAGATCGGCATCGAGTAACGCCACATGTCGCGTGGCTGGTCCGAATCGCCGTGTCCGAGCAGGTCGAGCACATAGACGTGGTTCCCGCGCGCGGCCAGCTCCTCGGCCAGCGGACGGTGCATGAGGCGTGGCAGGAGGAGGCCGGGGAGCAGGACGAGGTGCCGCGGCCCGGAGCCATATTCGTCGTAGACGAGGCGAAAACCCTCGTGGGTGAAGCTGCCGACGCGGGGCTCAGCCATGCGGGCGGCAGGATAACCATTCAACCTCCGCCAACCGGCGCGCGTTGTCCGGTTAGCGCCCGAAAGGTTTCCGAAAGGGGCGTTTAGGCCGATAATGCGTTCATGGAGGCACACTCGTTCGCCCGTTCGGATGGCGGACTCACACTCCCGCGGTCGCGGAAGCTCCTCACCACGTTCAAGGATGAACGCCTCGTCCAGCAGCTCCGACGGGGCAACGACGCGGCATTCGCGGTGCTCTTCGACCGCCATAACGCGGCCGTGCTCTCCTACTGCCGGCACATGCTCGGCTCGCGCGACGAGGCCGAGGACGCCGTCCAGCAGACCTTCGTCTCCGCGCACGGGGACATCGTCTCCACGGACAAGCCGATCCGCTTCAAGGCCTGGATCTTCACGATCGCACGCAACCGTTGCCTCTCGATCCTGCGCGCGCGCCGCGAGCAGCCGACCGAGCACGTGGAGCACATGTCGACGATGGGCCTCAGCGAAGAGGTCGAGCATCGGGCCGACCTCAAGGAGCTCCTCGCGGACATGCACGAGCTCCCGGACGACCAGCGCACCGCGCTCATCCTGTCCGAGCTCGGCGATCTGTCGCACGCGGAGGTGGCCGAGGTCATCGACTGCGAGGTCGCGAAGGTGAAGTCACTCGTCTTCCAGGCCCGTTCTGGCCTGATGGAGCGCCGGCAGGCGCGCGAGACCCCGTGCCAGGAGATCCGGGAGCAGCTCTCGACACTGCGTGGCGGCTCGCTGCGCCGCGGGCCGCTGCGCCGGCACCTCAAGGCGTGCCCCGGGTGCAGCGAGTTCCGGGACGAGGTCAAGCGCCAGCGCCAGATGATTGCTGCCGTCCTCCCGGTCGTGCCGACCCTGGCACTGCGCGACAGCGCGCTTGCCGCTGTTGGGATCAGCGCGAGCACCGCGGGTGGCGGCGTGCTCGCCGGTAGTGGCGCGGGAGCCGTCGTGGCCGCCAAGGCGGGCGTCGCGAAGGTCGCCGTGATTGCGGCAGCCACCACGACGACGGTCGGCGGGGCGGTTGCGCTCGAAAAGACGACCGGTGGCGGGGACTCTCACCGCGGCGGCGACGCGCAGTCCGAGAGCAACGCAGCGGGTGGCTCAGGCGTCTCGGGCAGCGAGGTCGCGAGGGGCGGGGCCGGCCCCGCCGACCC
>Ga0307416_100000519_pt1 | contig 19661 bp, 18 predicted proteins | sample DK1Cmetagenome_2_FD_203821 | JGI IMG/M metagenome (GOLD analysis project Ga0307416, IMG submission 203821) | Maize rhizosphere microbial communities from greenhouse at UC Davis, California, United States - DK15-C-3 | ecosystem: Host-associated > Plants > Roots > Rhizosphere > Soil | place...
AACCCCTCGGCGTGAGGCACGTCCGCCTGCCGTTCCCGCACTCGCCGAGCGCCGAGCGCCGAGCGCCGTACTTCAGTAGGCGCGCCTAACGCGCGTACGTACGCGCCGGCGGTTCTGCGGAGCGCCCGCGGCGCACGTCACCGCGGCTCCGGGCCGCCCAGCCTCCCCATACCGGGTCTCGGAGCGGAGACGAGCGCGAAGTCAGCGGCAGCGTTGTCGTGGCGTCACGACAGGGTTATATTTCATCACGAGGCTTCGCGCCGACGGCGCGATGCACATTCCGGTGAAGACTCAGGGGCCCGGCGTTCGCGCGGGCCCCTGTTTCGTTGCTACTAGGGGGATCGCGTCACGCGCACTGCCCGTCCCGAGCGGCTATCGGCTCGACGACGGTTCAGCACCACCCTCGCAGCACCACTTTGCGCACGACCTCCCGAGCCATAGGACGCACGATGCGAATGCCCGAGCACGTCACCAGCGCCTGGGTCGACTCCCTGTCGAACGGCGACCTCCTCACCGCCGAGGCGCGGCTCCACAAGTCCTTCGTCGCGCTCGAGCAGGCGCAGAAGAAGCTCCTCGGCGATGGGTATGACCTGATGCGCGCCCCCGCCGAGCTGCTCGCTGCCTGGGGGACCTGGTCGCGCGTGAGCACCGAGGCGCGCGCCCGCGGGCTGCACGTCAGTCGCGCCCGGTCAGCGTGAGGGCGGCGGTCGAGTCGGCGAGAGGGTGGTACCGCGGAGCGCTGCCTGCCTAGGGGCGCGCACGCGAAGGAACAGTCCGGCCGGCGCCCTGTCGCGCCGAGCCACGGGGGTGGACCCGCCGGTGGAGAAGCGTCCCACGACGACGTGATCCACCCGAATCCGGTCCCGTTCGTCCTCGTCCACGTCGCGTGCCTCGCGGCGCTTGTGACGGGTGTGACCGCGACGGCACTCGTCCTCTGCGTCGCGCTGTACTTCATCCGCATGTTCGGCGTCTCGGCCGGTTACCACCGCTACTTCTCGCACCGCGCATTCAAGACCAGTCGGGCGGGCCAGCTCGCGCTCGCCGTCCTCGCGCAAAGCAGCGCGCAGCGGGGGGTGCTCTGGTGGGCGGCCAAGCACCGCCACCACCACAAGCACTCCGATGCGCCCGAGGACGTCCACTCGCCGCGGCACCGCGGGTTCTGGTACGCCCACCTCGGCTGGATCTTCACCCCGCAGCACGAGCACACGGACCTCAGCGCGATCCCGGACCTCGTGCGCTACCCCGAGCTGCGGTTGCTCGACAGCGACAAGTGGCGCTACGTCCCGGCGATCCTGCTGGCCGTGGGGACGCTGCTCATCGCCGGGTGGCCCGGTCTAGTGGTCGGCTTCTTCTGGAGCACGGTCCTGCTCTACCACGGCACGTTCATGATCAACTCGCTGGCCCACGTGCACGGCACGCAGCGGTACGTGACCGGCGACGACTCCCGCAACAACTGGTGGCTGGCGTTGTTCACCGGCGGCGAGGGGTGGCACAACAACCACCACGCCTACATGGCGTCGACGCGCCAGGGCTTCCGCTGGTGGGAGATCGACCCGACCTACTACATGCTCAAGGCGCTCTCCTGGGTGGGCGTCGTCTGGGACCTCAACGAGCCGCCGGCGGCCCTGGTGCGCAACGAGAAGGCGCTCGGGCGCGGCGTGGTCGAGAAGGCCGCACGGCAGCTCGCCGGGAGCGTGTCGGTCCCGGCGAGCACGGGGTCGCAGGTCCCGCCGCCCGAGGAGCTGCGCGCGCGCGCCGAGCGAATGTTCGCGGCGACGCCGTCACTGGACGACATCGCGGGCCGGGCGCACGAGCTCATCCTCCAGGGCGTCTCCGCCGGGCGCGGGGGTTCGCGCCCGGCGGAGCGTGCGGTCTAGGTCCACTCGACCCGCGACGCCGGACTCGCCGATCAGCGCTGCGTGTTGGCCAGCTCCCTGACGGCCACGGCCAGCGCCCGCATGCGAGCCGAGTCGGCGGCTCCTTGCGCCTCGCCCTCGAGCTGCGTGGCCAGCTGCGTCAGCGCGTCTCGCCGCTGGCCGTCCTCCATCTTCTCGGCCTGGTCGAGGTCGCGGCCGATGCGGGACGCGCGGTCGCGCATGGCATCGTTCCGCATGAGCTGATCGACGTAGGCGCGCGCCACCACGAAGCTCGCGGGCCACACCAGCTTCGTCTGGAGCTGCGGGTTGAATCGGTCGAGCCGCACCAGCTTCGCCGCGTCGATCTCGTTCTGCGACAGGTGCTCGCTCGGCGTCAGCCGGAAGACGTCGAGCCCGCGGCCGATCTCGGACCCGTAGATGTGGCCGTTATACCAGTAGGCGGACCAGTACCCGCCCGTCATGAGCTCGGTCTCGCTCATCGGGCCCCGGTCGAAGAACGCGATCTCCACCGGCTTCGCGGGATCGGTGAAGTCGAACACTGAGACGCCGCCCTGGTACCAGGCCTGCACCATGATGTCTCGGCCCGGTACCGGGATGAGCGACCCGTTGTGGGCCACGCAGTTCTCGGTCTCCGTCTGCGCGGCCGGCAGCTTGTAGTAGCCGGCGAGGCGCAGCTTGCGGTCGGCGAGGGTGAAGATCGCGTCCGCCCCCCACTCGTGGCGGTCCGTCGCCTGGCAGCGGGGAGCGGTGCCGCCGCCCCACTCGTCAGTGAAGAGCACCTTCGTACCGTCGTTGTTGAAGGTCGCCGAGTGCCAGTAGGCAAAGTTCGGGTCGATCACCTCGGCGATCCGCTTCGGGTTCACCGGGTCGGTGATGTCGAGCAGGATGCCGTTTCCCGAGCACGCGCCCGCGGCCAGCCCGAGCTCCGGGTACACGGTGACGTCGTGGCACTGATTCGTCTGCGACGTGGTCTGCGTCCCCTCGCCGTGATTGCCGCCCTTCCAGAGGCCGGCGACGGCGCCGGTCGCCGCGTCGGCGAACACGCGCGGCGTGCTGACGACCTTGGCGTCCTGGGGCGCGGCCAGCGGTACGCGAATGACCTCGATGCGGAAGTACGAGGTGTTCGGGTCCTGCTCCGGCGGCCCCCCCGAGCAGCCCTGGAGCTCGGCACCGGGCCGCACCGGGCTTGTGCCGGACACGTAGACGTAAACGTTCGCGCTGTCCTTCGGGTCGGTCACCAGCGTGTGAGTGTGCGAGCCGCGGCAGGTTTGCACGGCACCCACCTGCCTCGGATGACCGACGTCGCTGACGTCGAAGATGCGAATGCCGCGGAGCCGGTCGGTGCTCACGGTATCGGCGATCGCCTGCGTACCGCAGTCGACGCGGCCGCGGCTCTCTTCCACCGACACGAACAGCAGGTTGTTGTAGACCGAGACGTCCCCCTGGCCGCCCGGGCACGGGTGCGCCGCTCGGAGGGTGGGGCTACTCGGGTTCGAGACGTCCCACACCTGGAAGCCGTTGTAGCCGCCGATGAAGGCGTCGTTGCCGCTGAAGGCGAGGTCCGCGTTCGCGAAGCTGAAGTCGCCCATCGACGCCGGGTTGAAGAAGCCTTTGGGCCGCGGGCGGTGCGCGACCAGCTCCAGGTTGCGGGCCGCCTCCTTGGCGTCATTCCACCCCGCGCCGAGTCCGACCCGTGGGTCGACGGCGCTGCGCACGGAGCTGTCCGATCGGTCGGCCCGCGGGCCGGAGGCCGTGGCGCAAGCGGACAGTCCGGCGGCGAGAATCAGGGACCAGGCGAGAGTGGCGGTCCACCGGGTGGCTGGACGCCGAGCCGTCGATTCGGATCTCATGGAGGATGTCGCTGAAGTGTCGGAGAGGCGCCGGCGGGCGTCCAGGCGGGCGGCCGTCAGCGTTGGGGTTTTTCGTTAGGCAGCGTGCCCAGGAGCGTGCGCATGCGCGCGATCTCGGCGCGCTGGTCGGCGTCGACCTCGGAGGCGAAGCGGAACACGTCCGTCTCCTGGGCCGCGCCCTTGGTGGCGAGCAGTTCGGCCACCATCGTCAACGCACCTTCGTGGTGGCGGATCATGAGCTCCAGAAACAGTCGGTCGAACGCGGCGCCCGTGGCCCCGGCCAGCCCCGCCAGCTCCTGCCGGGTCAGCATCCCGGGCATCGGCGCCTCGTGGCGACCGGCAGCGTGTCCCGCGTCTGCCGAAGCGCCGTGGTGCTCGAGGTTGTCGTCCTGGCTCGGCACTTCCTCGTGGCGGTCCCTCAGCCAGCGCCGCATCAGCCCGATCTCGTGCTGCTGGGAGACCTCGATCCGCTGGGCAAGCAGGCGCATGTCGTCGCGGCTGGTGCGAGCGGGCACCAGGTCGGTCATCGCCAGCGCCTGCGCGTGATGGCCGATCATGCGCCGCATGAAGCGCACGTCCGCGTCGGTGTAGCGGCGCCGGCCACTGTCGGCGGTCCCCGCGGGGGCAACCGACCGACCGGCCGCCTCGCTGGTGCCGGGCCGGGCGCCCTCCGGGGTGGGCTCGCGGGTCGCGCTCCTGCACGCGGCGAGGAGGTTGACAGCGAGCAGACCCGCCACGACCATGCCCGGAGCCGATCTCTTCATGTGATTCGATCTCCCGTTCGGTGTCGTGGGTGGGAAGCTATCGCTGGGCCGATCGATTTGAGAAGCCGCGGAGCCCCGCGACCGCATGCACCCCACCATGGAGCCGTCAAGCACGAGGTCAAGCTCCCCGGGATCGTCGAGGGCGAGCGTCGCGGCCAGGAGGCCGTACCCGCCGGCCCCCTCGGCGCCAGGCGCTTCCGGGTACGCGGCTCGCCCGGGCTCGTCGAGGGGCTCGCGGCGGGCGACGGGCTGGAGCTGGACGCTGCCGCACCGCTCGGGTACCGCCTGCTGCGTCGCGGCGGCAACCTATCCGTCTGGTTCTACTGCGCTCGCGACGTGCGGGAGAACGACGCCGAGCCGGCAGACCTGCGCGGCGCCGTGGAGGCGCTCGCCTGGAGCCTCTAGCGCGGAGGCGCGCCTGATCTCCACACGCGACTTGCGCGCGATGCCCGACATCCGCACGCTCCGCCGCCTCACCCGGTCGCTCGCGATGCTCGACGCGATCCTCGCACCGGAGTGGGAGGACCGCTACTACTCTTTCGACTCGCACTGGGGCCCCGGCGAGCTCATGGCCTCGATGCGCAACGGCCAGGGCGACTCCTGGTTCGCGCTGTTCACCGCGAGCGGAGTCGTGCTGCACGGGCTCGACCACGAGGCGCCCATGTACCGATACGGCGACCCGTGGCCGGGCATCTTCGACACGCTCCCGGCGGAGCTCTCGGACTTCGTGCGCGAGCCGGCGTTCGATACGCGGAACAGCACGTTCTGCATCTGGCACCGCGTCGGCGGTGCGGCGTGGGAGCGCGGCCCGGTGCGCTTCCCGCCCGGCGAGGACCCGGACGGGTCGGCGTGGCTGCTCCGCCACCTCGACGGCCGGCCCGACTCGTACCGCACCTTCGCGGCGGAGTACTACGAAGTGGACGTGCCGCTCGACGCCGTGGGCGCCGTGTACGGGCACGCGCCGCTGACGGGCGAGCTGGTGGCGGCCCTGAACCCGGCCGTGTCGGTGCGCGATCTCGGTGCCGACGTCGCCGAGATCGGCTACCCGGACGGCGCCTGACGCGCCGGAGCACCGCGGGACGGACGCTGTTGTCTCAACCGGTCGGTTTGTCCGGGCGCTGCCTGCGGAGCGCGGGCCGGGCGCGAGCCGCGGCCGCGCCGGCGCTCGCGGGCGGGAGTGCGCGCAGGGCGTCCCGCGTCTCGTCGGTGAGCCCGCCGAAGTCGCTCACCTCCCAGATCGCGCCTCCGATCAGCGACGCCGCTGGCTGGTCGATCAGCTTCCCCGCGACGAGCGCGATGACCTCGCGGAGGCCGGGGTGGTCCGACACCGGGCCAATCGTGAACTCGTCCTCCTCGGTGCTCGGGTCCCGATGCGCGTTCAGGCAGTGGAGTTCCCAAATAACCGTCGTGTCGCGTCCTCCCGGGACGACCACCACCTCCTCCCTGACCTGGGTGCCGTTCTGCGTCTCGATGTTCTTGGAGATGAAGATCAGACCAGCCGGGAGGCGGAGGGTGTCGTCTTCCGCGTTGCTGTTGTGAATGGTGAAGCACACCTCGACGTAGGTCGGCGACACGCCAAGCCTCGCTCCGGGCTGGCAGCCGTCGCCGCCGTTCCCGTCGTCGCCTCCCTCGCCGCCGAGGATCTTCCCCTTGAGTGTGATACCTGGGGGAAGCTGGAAGGCGGCGCCGGTGGGATTCTCGAACTGAGGGCTGCCGCCCGCCTCGTCGGGGCCGGCGGCCGAGGACCCGTCGCCGCCACAGGCACCCGTCGCCGCGGCGAATGCCACGAGGGCCAGGGCGAGCAGCCGGTTCGTCATGTTGGTCATTCTCTATAGCTCCTGACGCCGCGGGCTCGCGGCGCGTGATGGGGATACGCGTGTGACGGGGGAGAATGAAGCCCGGCGCCTGGGCCAGGCGTGCGTGCCGCCCACCGGCGCCTTCCAATCGCCGGCCGAGGCCAACCCCAACGCGGCGGGCACACGATGGACGCAGAGCGCGCCAGTCCATTCTCACGGGCGCGCGGCCGCGCCCGCGGTGCGTGCTGCGCCGCCGTACCACCATCTTCAATCGCTGACGAGATTCGTCCCCCGGACCGTGCGGGCACGCGTGGTTAGGCGCCACGCCTGCCCGTAGCTGGAGGCCCCTTGGAGCGGAGCACTTAGCCGCTTCGTTCAAGCGCCAAGCGGCCGCCACCGACCATCTTGATCGCGACGGCAGGCCCACCGGTGCGGCCCGTCGCGGAACCCCTCTCCGAGTGATCCCGATGCTCCCGACGCAACCTCAGTGGACCACTCCGACAGCGCCCTCCGCGCGCGTCGAGCGCTACGGCACAGTGATCGTCGGCGCCGGGCAAGCGGGCCTCGCCGTGGGGCACCACTTGGCGGCGCGCGATCTCGACTTCGTCATCCTCGATGGCGAGTCACGGGTCGGGGACAACTGGCGCGGCCGGTGGGACTCGCTCCGCCTTTTCACGCCGGCGGCTTACGACAGCCTGCCCGGCCTGTGCTTTCCCGCGCCGCCGTCACACCTCCCGGACAAGGACGAGGTGGCCGACTACCTGGCGCGGTACGCGGAACGGTTCGATCTGCCGGTGCGCTTGAATGCGCGCGTCAGCTCCCTCGGCTGGGATGGCGAGCGCTACGTGCTGGAGGCGGGCGGCTCGCTGTTCGAGGCCGACAACGTGGTCGTGGCGACGGGGCCGTTCCAGCGGCCGCGCGTACCGGCGCTGTCGGCGCACCTCTCGCCGGACATCCATCAGCTGCACTCCAGCGAGTACCAGAACCCGTTTACGCTCGCCGAGGGTGAGGTGCTGGTGGTCGGCGCGGGCAATTCCGGAGCGCAGATCGCGCTGGAGCTCGCGCGGTTCCGCAGGGTGTGGCTCGCCGGACGCGAGACGGGCCACCTCCCGCGCACACTGCTCGGCCGCGACGTCTACGACTGGGCGTGGCCGGTGCTGACGCGCCTCACCCTCGATACTCGCCTCGGGCGCCGGCTCCGGCAGCGCACGCGGCGCGGTGATCCGCTCGTCGGCATTCCGGCGCGCGCGCTCGCCGAGGGCGGCGTCACCCGCGTCGGGCGTCTCACTGAGGCGCACGGCGGCCTCCCCGTGTGCGAGGGCGAGGTGATCGAGCCGCGGGTGATCGTCTGGTGCACGGGCTTCGCCCCCGACTACCGGTGGATCGAGCTGCCCGTGCTCGACGACGCGGGAGAGCCGCGCCACCGTCGCGGGATCGCGACGGATTCGCCGGGATTGTATTTCGTGGGGCTCCGCTTCCAACACCGCCTGACGTCCGCGCTGCTCGGCGGCGTGGGCCAAGACGCCGCGTTCATTGCGGAGCAGGTCGCCCGGCGGTGCGGCGTGGCTGCCGTCTGATCCGGGGCGGGGCCGAGGCCCGGCGGCCACCGAGGGGGTGGTCGATCCCCGTTGTTCGCTCCGCCACGTTGTTCGCTCCGCCGCGCCGGTGTAGAATGGGCGCGACGTCGAGCGTGAGGGATCATGGGCAGCGTGGGCGGCATCGGAGACTTCGTTCCCTGGGACGGCGGCTGCCTCTTCATCGGCCGCGACGTCGGCGTCGTCCCGGTGCACGCGCACTACGCGATCCAGATCGTCTTCGGAGACCAGCGAGGCGTCCGCCTCCGGACGAGCGAGCGCGAGGAGTGGACCGAGTACGCGGGCGCCATCGTGCCGTCCCGCCAGCCGCATTCCATGGACGCGACGCGAGTGCGCGTCAACGCCGTACTGTTCGTCGAGCCGGAGACCCGGGAAGGTCGGGCACTCAGCGAGCTGTACCTGCAAGGCGGCATCGCGGCCCTGCCGGACGCCGCGCTCGCCGACGTCAGTGCCGCGCTTTTCGCTACCTGGCTGGAGCATCGGAGGGGTCCGCCCGTCACCGAGGCGGCACGCCGCGTCGTCCAGGCGCTCACCGGCGGCGTCGAGCCGTCGGTCGTTTCGGACGCGCGCATCCTGCGGGCCGTGGCGTACATCAACCAGCACCTCGACGCGCCCCTCACCCTGGAAGGGGTAGCGGCGGAGGCCTACCTCTCGCCGAGCCGGTTCCGACACCTCTTCGTCGAGCAGACCGGGATGGGGCTGCGCCCGTACATCCTCTGGCGCCGCTTCCTCCGCGCGTGGGAGCTCGTGACGGCCGGCGAGTCGCTGTCGATGGCGGCGCACGGGGCGGGGTTCGCCGACTCCGCGCACCTGACGCGCACGTCCCGGCGCATGTTCGGGTTCCCGCCGTCCGCCATGCAGGTGGCTGGTCCGCTGCCCCCGGGCGACGCCGCCGACCGAGGGCAGCACGCGGTGGCTCGCGACCTCGTCGAACGAAGTGCGTGACGCGGCGAGCGGGATTGTACAAGAACAGCCGCTTCGTTCAAGACGGTGCCGAAGGCGGAACCTAGACTGAGCCACGTCGACATGACGTGGCTCTTCTCACATCCGGCCAATCACACCGAGGTCACCATGCGCTCCACCCGCATATACCACCCGACGCGTCGGCGTCGCGCCGTCGCCAGGATCCTCGCGGCCGCCGCGATCCTCGCGTCGCTCACCGGCTGCATGCTCTTCGCCCGCCCGCCCAAGGGTCTGGACCTCTCGCGCACCCGCGCGAGCGAGGGCGGCCTGTATCGCGCGACGATCCGCCCGCAGGGCGATTCCATCCCGCAGGGTCGGCTGCACAGTTGGACGCTCCACCTGGAGACGGCCGCCGGCGCACCGGTCGACAGTGCGGCCGTGGCCGTGGACGGCGGAATGCCGCAGCACGGCCACGGCCTGCCCACCAAGCCTCAGCTCGCGCGGAGCTTCGGCAACGGCGACCACCTCGTCGAGGGGATGAAGTTCAACATGGGCGGGTGGTGGGTCGTGAAGTTCCGCGTCAGCTCGGCCGCGGGCAACGACTCCCTCACGTTCAACCTGCAGCTCTAACCGGCACCGTCCCCGTCTTCGCTCTGGAGCGCTCCCATGCGCCGCACGCGTGTCATCACCGTCCTCGCCAGCGCGATCGCCCTGGTGCTGGCGTCCACAGCCGCCCTGTGCGCGATGTCGGGCGCCGGCACCCGCTGGTCGGCCCGGGAGCGGGCGATGCTTCGCTCGCTGTCGCTGGCGAGTCTCGGCCCAGTGCCCGCCGATCCGTCGAACCGGTACGCCGACGACAGCGCGGCCGCCCGGCTCGGTCACCAGCTGTTCTTCGACACGCGGATGAGCAGCACCGGCAGGGTGGCCTGCGCCACCTGCCACGTGCCGGGCCGGGACTTTCAGGACGGGCGGCCGCTCGGGGTAGGGGTGGGCACCGCCGGCCGCCGCACCATGCCGGTGGCCGGCACCGCCCACAGCCCCTGGCAGTTCTGGGACGGGCGCGCCGACAGCCAGTGGGGGCAGGCCCTCGGCCCGCTCGAGAGCCCGGTGGAGCACGGCGGCGACCGGACGCAGTACGCGCACCTCGTGGCCGCCGACTCCGGCTACCGCGCGGCGTACGAGGCGGTCTTCGGCGCGCTGCCGAACCTCGCCGGCCTGCCGCCCCGCGCGGGACCGGTGGCCGACCCGGCGCGTGCCGCGGCGTGGGACCGGATTCCGCCGACGCGGCGCGACGAGGTCACTCGCGTCTACGCGAACGTCGGTAAGGCGATCGCCGCGTACGAGCGGCACCTCGGGTTCGGGCCGTCGCGCTTCGACCGTTACGTAGCAGCGGAGCTGGCCGGCCGGCCGCACACCCCCGAGAGCGCGCTCACGCGCGACGAAGAGGCGGGGCTGCGCCTGTTCATCGGGAAGGGCAGTTGCGTCAACTGCCACAACGGGGCGCTCCTCACCGACAACAGCTTCCACAACACGGGCGTGCCGCTGCCCGAGGCCGCGCTGCCGTACGACAGTGGGCGCGCCGTCGGCGTTCGGCAGGCGCTCGCGGGCGAGTTCAATTGCGCGGGCCGCTACAGCGACGCACAGCCCGAGGACTGCCAGGAGCTCCGCTTCGCGGTCACGGAGGGTGAAGCGCTCGTGCGGGCATACAAGACTCCGTCGCTCCGCAACGTCGCCACCCGCGCCCCCTACATGCACGCCGGGCAGTTCGCCTCGCTCGCCGAGGTGCTGGCGCACTACAACCGAGCGCCGGCGGCCCCGGCCGGGCACACCGAGCTGAAGCCGCTGCGGCTCTCCGCCGCGGAGCTGCGCCAGCTCGAGGCGTTTCTGCGGACGCTCAGCGGGCCGCTCGCCGCACCGCCGGGCTTCCTCGCGGCGCCCGATAACGGCGGCTCTCGGCTCTCGGCTGTGGGCTCTCGGCTACTGCGGTAACTAGGAACCCCTCGGCGTGGGGCACGTCCTCCTGGCCTTCATGCTCCTTCCGAAGTGCCGTACGCCGAGGGCCGAGGGCCGAGAGCCGTGGTTCGGAGTGATCCGGCGAGCGTCGCTACCACGACGCCGGCGAGCGCCACGGCTGCCAGCGCTCCGCGCAAGGTGAGGAGCTCCGCCAGAAACCCGATGATCGGGGGGCCGATGAGGAAGCCGGTGAAGGCGAGCGTGGACAGTGCCGCGATCGTCGCCGCCGGCGCCGCGTTGGTGCGTAGGGCGAGACGGCCGCCGGCCGCGAGCACCGACGGGTAGAGCGTCGACAGCCCCGCGCCGACGGCGCCGAAGCCCACTGTCGCCACCCACGGGCGCGGAAACAGCACGGCCGCGAGAATGCCGGCGGCGACGAGCGCGCCGCCGCCGCGTCCGAGCCGCTCGGCGCCGACCCGCGCCGTCAGCCAGTCGCCGATCACCCGACCGGCGGTCATCATCAGCGAGAACGCCGCGAAGCCCGCGGCGGCCGGTCCCGGTGACGCCCCGCTCACGTCGCGGAGGTACACCGCCGTCCAGTCGGCCATCGCACCCTCGCCCACCAGGATGCAGAACGCAATGGTGCCTAGCGCGAGCAGCGCACGCGTGGGCTTGGCGAAGGACGGGCCGCTGGGTGCTGCGTCGACCGTCGCCGGGAGCAGGGCGGGCGCGGTGCCCACCGCGAGCGCGGCGAGGAGCGCCGCCACGAGTGCGAGGTGCGCCGCGGGCCCCAGGCCGGCGGCGGCCACGAGGCCGCCAACGAGTGCGCCGGCGAGCCCGCCGAAGCTGAAGAACGCGTGGAAGCTCGTCGTGATCGGCCGGCCGTAGAAGCGCTGCAGTGTCACCGACTGCGCGACCATGCCGACCCCGAGCACCCCGCTCACCGCGCCGAGCACGACGAGCGCGCCGACGAGCAGCGCGAAGGAGGGCGCGAGCGGCGGCAGGATCAGCGCCGCGGCGAAGGCGACCGCCGAGACGCGCGTGACCGGCCGGCTGCCACGCCGCGCCACGATGCCGCCGGCGAGCGGCATCGCCAACAGCCCCCCGACGGCGGGGCCGAGCAGCGCGAGCCCCAGCAGCCCAGGGGACAGCTCGAGTTGACGCTGCACGGCCGGGATGCGGACCACCCAGTTCGCGAAGCCGAAGCCGTTGATGAAGAACATCGCGGAGACGGCCGCGCGCGCGAGCCCCAGCCGCTGCCGGCCGGCGCGGTGTCCCGCCGTCCGGCCCGGCGGGGCCGGCGGTGCGTCCCTGACGCTCGGCGCGGTGCGCGGCACTTCGGTCTCTGCCGGCGGCTCGGCGACGGCGTGGGCGCCCTCGTTATGCGTCACGGCGCCTCTGCGCGCGCGCCGTCACCCAGCACCAGGCGTACGGCGCGGGCGAGCGACGTCTCCGGGTCGCCGGACGGCGCCACGAGCCGTGCGGCCCGCTGCGCGGACGGCTTCGCGTGATCCATTGCCACGCCGAGCCCCGCCCAGGCGAGCATCGGCACGTCGTTGTTCCCGTCGCCGAACGCGAGCACCTGCGCGCGTGCCACCCCGAGCCGCTCGGCGACGACGGCCAGGCCCCCGGCCTTGCTCGTCGCGGCGTCGGAGAACTCCAGGTACGCCGGCTCGGTCACGATGACGGTGAGTGCGCCGTCGTACGCCGCCGCACGGTCCGCCGCGATGGCGGCGATGTACGCCGGCTCGCCGAGCCAGATGATCTTCGCCACGCCGGCCCCGCCGACGGCGAGTAGATCACTGACCGTTGTCTGCGGCGTATCGTTGAGCGCCTGGTCCCGGTCGCTCCACCGCGAGGGTTGCTGCACGAGGATGTCGTCGCCGCGGTAGTGCTGCACCGTCAGGCCTCGGTCGAGCCCATCGCGCGTCACACGCGCCACGAGACCTGGCTCCATGGTCTGCTCGAGCCACGGTGCCCCGCCGTTGGCCGGCCGCACGACCGCGCCCTGCGTGGAGATGATCGGCCCGTCGCCGAGCCCGAGCTCGTGATGGAAGCGGAGCATGTTTCCGTGGGTGCGCCCCGAGGCCAGCACCACGTGCACGCCCGCCCGTTGCAGTTCGCGCACGGCCGCGGCGTTCTCGGCGCTGATGCGCCCGTCCCGTCCGAGCAGCGTGTTGTCGATGTCCACGCCGGCGAGCCTGAACCCGCCGGCCGGCGGACTCCCATGGTTTGCCGCACCCCAGCCACGCGACATCACGTCACCGTCGACAGTCTGAACTTCCATATAATCCATCCTCTCACTCTATTCACTCTATATCGCGAATGCGGATGCGGACGCCCGCAGTTAACTGCGGCTCTCGGCTCTCGGCGCTCGGCCACTGCGGGACGGGCAGGTGGACGTCCCTCGCTCCGAGCAGTTCCTGATCAACGTCCCAGCCGAGAGCCGAGAGCTGACAGCCGAGGGCCGCCGTTCTCCGAGAGCCGAGAGCTGCAGTCTTATGCCCGCACTACTGTGATCCCTAGGTTCTCGAACGGGGCGACGAGCTCGTCGGGTGCAGTGCGCTCGGTAACGAGGTGGGTGAGCTCGGACGCCGCTGCCACCACGTGCCGGCCCGCCGTGCCGAGCTTTTCCGACGAGACCAGCGCGACGACCTCCGCGGCACTCTCGATCATGGCGCGCTTGACGTACGCCTCCTCCAGATCGTGCGTGCTGATTCCCACTTCGTGGTGCAGCCCGTTGAGGCCGAGCAGGTAGAGGTCAGCGCGGATCATGCGGACCGCGTCCACCGTCGCCGCACCGACGGCGACGCGCGACAGCTTCAAGCCCCGACCGCCGAGGACCACGACCTCCACGCTCGGATGCTCCATGAGCACCTCGGCCGTGGTGGGGCTGTGGGTGATGATGGTCGCCCCGCACTCCGGCGGCAGGTGCCGCGCCACGAGGCGGGCCGTGGTGCCGCCGTCCAAGAAGACGGCCTGCCGGTCACGCACGAGCGACGCGGCGGCGCGGGCGATGGCGAGCTTCGCCTCCGGCGCCTGCTGCTCGCGCGCCGCGAACGAGGGGAGCGCGGGGGACATCGGCAGCGCGCCGCCGTGCACGCGCTGGAGCACGCCGGCGTCCGCCAGCTCGCTCAGGTCGCGGCGCACCGTGTCGTCGGAGATTCCGAGCCGCGCCGCCAGCTCGCTGGCGAGCACGCGCCCGTCCCGACGCAGCGTTTCCACGATGAAGTCCTGCCTCGCGCTCTTCAGCATCACTCCCCCAGCCGTGCGCTGCTCTCCCAGGGTCGCACTGCGGGGATCAGCAGGTCACACGCAAGATACTGCGGCGTTCTGCGGTTTCAAGCCCAAAACCACGCAGAAAACCGCAAAGGCTCCTGCCAGGTTGAGCCGAGCGACGACTGGTGGCTGCTCGGCGGAGGGGGCGGGAGCGAATCATCCGGTCGACACTCGCGCCACCCGACCTACATTTCGGGGACGCCTTCCGTTGGTGCGAGCGCTGGCCGCACCGAGCTGGCCTGCCGCACGCTCCCTCTCAGCCCCGCGCCGCTCATGACCGCCACCCTCCCGCCTTCCTCGGGGAACGCCTCGACCGCTCCGACCGGCGCGCCGACTCGCCACGGTACGGTGCAGAACTACATCGGCGGGGCCTGGGTCGCCTCGGAGGGCCCCCTCATCGAGGTTCGCAACCCCGGCGATGGCAGCGTCATCGCCCTCACGCCGCTCTCGACCGCGGCGGCGGTGGACGCGGCGGTCGACGCGGCACGGCGGGCACTCCCCGGCTGGGCCGCCGTGCCGATCAAGGAGCGCGTGCAGGTGCTCTATCGCTACCGCGCCCTGCTCGAACAGCATGTCGACGAGCTCACCGCGCTCATCGTCGAGGAGCACGGCAAGGTGACGGCCGAGGCACGCGCGGAGATCCTCAAGGCGATCGAGCTCACCGAGTTCGCGTGCTCGCTGCCGCAGATCGCCACGGGCGAGGTGCTCGAGGTGAGCCGGGGCGTGGAGTGCCGCACCGAGCGGCATCCCGTCGGCGTCGTGGCGTCCATCGCGCCGTTCAACTTCCCGAGCATGGTGCCGCACTGGACCATCCCCAACGCAATCGCGCTCGGCAACTGCATGATCCTCAAGCCGTCGGAGCTGGTGCCGCTCAGCGCGGGGCGGATCGCGGAGCTGCTCGAGCGCGCGGGACTGCCGACGGGCGTGTTCAACGTCGTCCACGGGGGGCGGGAGGCCGTCGAGGCGATCTGCGACCACCCCGGCATCGCCGCCGTCACCTTCGTCGGCTCGACGCGGGTGGCCCAACTCGTCTACCGCCGCGGCACCGCGAGCCTCAAGCGCGTGCTCGCCTTCGGCGGCGCGAAGAACCACCTCATCGTCCTGCCCGACGCCGAGCCGGAGATGACCTCGAGCAACGTCGCCGCCTCGATGGCGGGGTGCACGGGGCAGCGGTGCATGGCCGCCTCGGTGATGCTCGCCGTCGCCGAGGTCGACGACGTGGTCGCGCGGGTCGTGGAGCACGCCCGGCGGCTCGTTCCGGGCGAGACCCTGGGCCCCGTGATCTCGCGCGAGGCGAAGGAGCGCATCGAGCGCTACATCACGGAGGCCGAGGCGGCAGGCGCGCGCGTGCTCCTCGACGGGCGGAGCGTCGTCGTCCCGGGCCGCGAGGGTGGCTACTACGTCGGCCCGACGGTGCTCGATCGCGTCACCCCCGACATGGGCATTGCGCGCGAGGAGGTGTTCGGGCCGGTGCTCGCGATCATTCGCGCGTCGACGCTCGACCAGGCGTTGGAGATCGAGGCGGGCTCCCCGTACGGCAACGCCGCGGCCGTGTTCACCGAGCGCGGCGCGACGGCACGCTACGTCGCCGAGCGCGCGACCGCCGGAATGGTGGGGGTGAACGTCGGCGTGCCGGTGCCGCGGGAGCCGTTCGGTTTCGGCGGGTGGGGCGAGTCGGCGTACGGCGTGGGGGACATCACGGGCCGCGGGTCCATCGAGTTCTGGACCCGCACCAAGAAGACGACCACCAAGTGGAATCGGGAAGCGGGCACCAACTGGATGTCGTGACGCCGCGCCCGTACGGCGGTCAGTCGCGGTAGATCGTGACCGCCGTCTCCTCGAAGACCTGGCGATGCGATCCGCGCGGAAGCTCGTGCGTGCGCGCGTGCTCCACGGCCAGGATCCGCGCGAAGCGGCGGTCGCGCCAGCTCTCGATGACGCGGTCCAGCATCCCCGAGCCGTAGGGCGGGTCGGCGAAGGCGATGTCGTAACTGTCGGGCGCGAGGCCCGCCGCGAACGGGAGCGCGTCGCGCTTGAAGACCCGCGTGCGGTCGCGCAGCCGCAGCGCGGCGATGTTGGCGCGGAGCGCGTGGAGGCTGGCCGGCCGGAACTCGACGAAGTCCGCGCTCCGGGCACCCCGCGAGATCGCCTCCAGCCCGAGCGCGCCGGTTCCCGCGAAGAGGTCGAGCACGCGAGCGTTCGGCACGTCGGCGCGCAGCATGTCCAGCCACGCCGCGCGCACGTGCTCCGCGGTGGGCCGCACGCGGAAATCGTTCGGCGACGTGAGGTCGCGCCCCGCGAACTTTCCCCCCACGATCCTCAACGTCCCGCTCCCTCGGCGAGGTGAAGCGCCGGCCGGGGCCGGCGCGTCGACGGCCCTCGCCGCGACTGCCAGTCACGGACCCTGAAACTCGCCGGGCGTGGCCCCGTAAGGCCCTCAGACTCTGTAGGCATACTCTGGGAGGCCACATGGCGGACCCCCTGCCGTTGGTGAAGGGAACGCTCGACGTCCTCGTGCTCAAGGCGCTCTCGTGGACGCCGATGCACGGCTTCGAGATCACAGCCTGGCTGGAGGGCCGCTCCAGCGGCGCCCTCGGCGTGCAGGACAGCGCGCTCTACCAGGCGCTCCACCGGCTGGAGGAGCGCGGGCTGGCGTCGGCCGAGTGGGGAGTGACCGAGAACAATCAGCGCGCCCGCTACTACCGCCTGACCGCCGCCGGCCGGGCCTATCTCGCCGCCGGGACGGCGCAGTGGGTGCGCTACGCCGCGACGGTCACCGACATCCTGACCGCGGCGCCCGGCCCGGTCTGACGGAGCGCCCATGCCACACTCAGAGATCCGGCCCGGCATCCGGCGCCTCTTCCGGCTGGCGGTGCGCCGGCCCGACTACGCGCGCGCCGAGGCCGACGAGGAGATTCGGCTCCACCTGCAGCTCCGGACTGACCAGTTGATGCGCGAGGGGATGTCCGCCGAGGCCGCGCGCGCCGAGGCCGAGCGGCGCTTCGGCCCGGTCGACGAGGCGCGGTCGCGCCTGCATGCCTCGGCCGCGCGCCGGGAGGAGCGCATGCGGATGCGGGAGTGGGTGGACGACGTGTGGCGCGACCTGCGCGTCACCGTGCGCGGATTGCGGCGCGCGCCGGGCTTCGTGGTCACGGCGGTGACGTGCATCGCGCTCGGCGTCGGGGCGAACGGCGCCGCGTACTCGCTGTTCGAGGAGCTGCTCCTCCGCCCGCTCCCCGTCCACGAGCCGGGGAGGCTGGTCAACTTCCGCGCGTCCGAGCCGAACCCGGGCAACGACCAGTGCAGCCAGGCCGGGGGCTGCGACGAGGTGTTCAGCTACCCGATGTTTCGGGACCTGGAGCGCGCGCAGACCGTGTTCACCGGCATCGCCGCGCACCAGCTCTTCCTCGCCAACATCGCATACAGCGGCCAGGCCCTCGACGGCGACGGGGTGTTCGTGTCGGGGTCGTACTTCCCCGTGCTCGGCCTCAAGCCGGCGCTCGGGCGGCTGCTCAGTCCCGCCGACGACCAGGTGATCGGGGGGCACTTCGTGGCCGTGCTGAGCCACTCCTTCTGGACCGCGCAGCTCGGGGCCGACCCGAGCGTCGTCGGACGCCAGATCGTCGTCAATGGGAAGTCGCTGACGATCGTGGGCGTGGCGCCGCGCGGCTTCGACGGCACCACGCTGGGCATGCGACCGCGGGTGTTCGTGCCGATCACGATGGCCGCCGACGTGAACCCGTTCTTCGGCCCGCGCACCGAGATCGGCGACCGGCGCCGGTACTGGACCTACTTGTTCGCGCGCCTCAAGCCGGGCGTGACCATCGAGCAGGCCCGCGCGGGGATGAATCCCATCTACCGCGCCGTTCTCGCCGACGTCGAGGCGCCGCTCCACCCGGGCTTGAGCGCGCAGACGATGGCGCGCTTCAAGGCACGCGAGCTGGGGATCGTCGACGGGCGGCACGGCCAGAGCAGGCTCCGCGGCACGACGCGCACGCCGCTGACCTTCCTCTTCGGAATCACCGGCCTCGTCGTGCTGATCGCCTGCGCGAACATCGCGAACCTCCTCCTGGCGCGAGGCGCGAACCGCGCCACCGAGATGGCGGTCCGCATGTCGCTCGGGGCCGGTCGGCGGCGGCTCGTGGTGCAGCTCCTGACCGAGTCCTGCCTATTGGCCGTGCTCGGGGGTGCCGCGAGCCTCCTCGTTGCCTACGGAACGCTCGAGCTCATCGCGTCGTTCATCCCGCCCGCGTCGCTGGGGCTCGGGCCCGCGCTGGCGCTCGAGATTCGCCCGTCGGTGCTCCTGTTCGCGGGCGCTGTCTCGCTCGGTACCGGGCTGCTCTTCGGGCTGTTCCCGGCGCTTCAGAGCACCCGGGCCGACCTCATCACCTCCATCCGGTCGGGCGCGGGGCAGATCTCGGGAGGGCACCGCACGGCGGCGCGCTTCCGCACCACGCTCGTGACGGCGCAGATCGCCCTCTCGATGGCGCTGCTCGCCTCGGCGGGGCTCTTCGTGAAGAGCCTGCGCAACGTCAGCCGCGTGGAGCTCGGCATGGATGTCGATCGCGTCGTCAGCTTCGGCCTGCTGCCGGAGCTGAACGGGTATGACCACGCGCGCGCCCGCGCCCTGTTTGAGCGCATCGAGGAGGAGGTCGGCGCGCTGCCCGAATTCACGGCCGTCTCCGCAGCGAGCGTCCCGCTGCTCACGGGCTCCACCAACGGCTGGAACGTGCGCGTCGAGGGGTTCGCGCGCGGGCCCGACACCGATGCCAACACGCGCACCATCAGGGTCGGCCCCGGCTACTTCCGTGCTCTGGGCATCCCGCTCCTCGCCGGTCGCGAGTTCACTGCGGCGGACCGCCTCGGGTCGCCCAAGGTGGCCGTCGTGACCGAAGCGTTCGCGAAGAAGTTCGGGCTCGGGCGCGATGCCGTGGGCAAGCACATGGCCCTGGACGGCGAGGCGCCGGGCGAGACGCTGGACATGGAGATCGTCGGGCTCGCGCGCGACGCCGCTTACAGCAGCGTGAAGGGGGAGATGCCACCGCTCCTCGTCATGCCGTGGCGGCAGGACAGCACCATCGGCGCGGCGGCATTTTACGCGAGGGCGTCGATCGCGCCGGAGCGGGCGCTCCGCAGCATCCCGCCGGCCGTTGGCCGGCTCGACCGCAATCTACCCGTCGTGTTGCTCAAGCCGCTGTCGCAGCAGGCGCGCGAGAACGTATACCTGGATCGGATGACCGGCACGCTCGCCGCGGCGTTCGCGGCGCTCGCCACGCTGCTGGCGGCGGTGGGACTCTATGGTGTGCTGGCGTACACGGTGGCGCAGCGCACGCGCGAGATCGGCGTCCGCATGGCCCTCGGCGCCGACGGGCGGCGGATTCGCGGTATGGTGCTCCGACAGGTCGGGCGCATGGTGCTCGTGGGCGGCGCGATCGGCGTGGCAGCGGCCTTGGGGCTCGGGCGCGCGGTGCAGTCGCTGCTCTATGGGCTGGAGGGAAGCGACCCGGCAGTGGTCGTGACCGCCGCAGTAGTGCTCGGCGCGGTCGCGCTCGGGGCCGGCTACGTGCCTGCCTGGCGCGCATCCCGAGTGAGCCCGGCCGGGGCGCTGCGCCGCGAGTAGCGCGGCGTCGCCGCGGACTTGCCC
>Ga0307416_100000520_pt1 | contig 19639 bp, 11 predicted proteins | sample DK1Cmetagenome_2_FD_203821 | JGI IMG/M metagenome (GOLD analysis project Ga0307416, IMG submission 203821) | Maize rhizosphere microbial communities from greenhouse at UC Davis, California, United States - DK15-C-3 | ecosystem: Host-associated > Plants > Roots > Rhizosphere > Soil | place...
AACGACGCCGAAGTAGCCCGACACCGGTTTCGATGAGTTCGTGGAGGAGAAATTAGTTTTCAGATTGTATGGAGGGGTGTCCATCAGGGCAGTGTTTTCATTCTGCTCCTTCATCTCTCTCCAGAAATCATAGAAATTTTCCGTCAGCGAATGCTGAACTACAAGCACTGAAAGCTTTTCAAAAATTCGCTCATTACGAATCGTGCGCAGCAAAAACAGATCCCTTTTGTATCCCCCGCTGATATCCTTTTGCAATTCAAATGTACTGAGATAATTAGGATCAGTAGCCCAGCAGATATAGCCCGGATCGACCACTGAGCTGAGTGGCGCCTTATAAATCCATGTAGGAGAAAACGTCCAACGATAATAGACGGGTTGCGCTGCAGTGTTCACTGGAATATTCACTTGCGTCTGCACCACTTGAATATCACGAAGCATCCAGTTAAGTGCTTCCATGATGTAGATCTGCTTTTCCGTTTCTACAAATTCAATTTCTCCCATCGGTGGACCAGTAACCGGCGGAAGGGCTTCCCACGCGGATTCATAAATTGCGTCGTCTGGTCCCGTGATGTGAAGTTTGTAACTGGTTCCGGACTCAGCTCTAAAATTGTCATCCAATAGATAGAACGTCCCGGTTTCCTTCTGAGTATAGGTCCACACGCCACCGGTGCTGCTATGCAATTCCACGACAGCTTTGCTGACAGGTGTCCGGCGTGTGTTTGTCACATCTCCCGTCAAACTTAATTTGACTGTGAAATAACGTCCATCGGATGGATACTCTAACGTCTCATTGAAGGATTTATCCGAGATGGATCCTTCGACGACAAGCCTCGGGTCCTCATCTTTTACAACGAACGTGTAGGGCTCAAGACACCCTCCGGCCAGCAAGAACAACAAGAAATATCGAAGTCCTTTCAGCATGGCTAGAAGCTGAAGTTGTAATTCACGGATGGGAAGACGCTTCCAAGGACTGAAAGTTTTGATGCCGTTCCATAACGATTAAAAGAAACTGAATACGCATTCTTCCTTCCATAGACATTAAAAAGAGAAATCACCCACTCACTGCGAAACCGCTTGTTACTTCGCGGCTTGTCTTTAATTGTCAAGGAGAGATCGAGCCGGTGATAATCGGGGATGCGATAGTCGTTTCGCTCGGAATAGTTCAGCACGGACAGATAGACATCATAGCTGAATTTTGATACAGGTATCGTGATGGGGCGTCCCGAACTATACTTAAAATTCGCAGACAAGAAGGTGCGTAATCCAAGTTGGTGATTGAGGATAAGCGAAACGTGATGTGGCTGATCGAAGGCCGAAGGGTAATATTGTCCATTATTGATAGGAATTGTAGTCGACGCATCGCGGAAACGTCGCAAGCTTCGCGACCAGGTGTAAGCAAGCCATCCATTCGTCCTTCCCGCAGCTTTCTTTAACAACACTTCAACTCCATAGGCAAGGCCATCGCCCTGGGATAACCCTGCCTCGAGTGCGGGGTTCAAAGTAATATCAGCGCCTTCGATGTAATCAACAGCGTTTGTAATATCCTTATAAAATCCTTCTAGTGATAATTCGTAACGGTTGTCTTTAAGATTTTGAAAGATCCCGAGTGAATACTGATCTCCCGTCTGCGGCTTTAAATGTGGACCGCTCGTAATCCAGTAGTCCTGAGGTGTTGTGGACGATGTGTTCGAGATCAGGTGCATGTATTGCAAGCCCCTGTAATAGCTTGCTTTAATAGAGGACTGCGAATTAAGGAGGTATCGAATAGAGATCCGCGGCTCCAGACCTGAATAGCGTTTGATGATATCGCCGTCCGCATACGCAACTGTATCTGAAACGGACGGATATCGACCATTCATTTCGCTGTAGTCGTAAGTAAAAATGTTTTCATGGCCAAGGCGGAGAAAATATCCATATCGCAAACCTGCAGAGAGGGACCATTTTCCGCTAAGGTCCTTGTCCCATTGAAGGTAAACAGCAGACTCAAGCGATCGTTGGTCTTGCATATCTTCAGGTGGCACATTGTCGAACTCATCAGTGGGAGAAAGCTTTCCCGGTTCCAGAAGAGTTGCATTCGACTCTATCCCGGCAAGCATTTTTGATTCGTCTTTCAACACCCGCGTGTAATCATACTTAAATCCGGCGCTGCGGATAGAATTATAATACTTAAAACCTTCGATTTCACTAATGCTGTGGACCTCCGAGGAGTAATTACTACTGAAAAGAGTCAGGGCAGAGAAACTGTTCTCATCGAAGGTGTGATCCCACTTGAGGGAAAAATTAGTGGTGCTCCAGCTGAAGATCGAATCCGTCGCCAATTTGAAATCATCCCCACTGTGGTAGCCTGATAGGGTGAGAAAATTATTCTCATTGATGGTGTGAAAGATCTTTCCTGTAAAATCCTTGAAGTCGGCTGAACTATTACGGAGGGAAATGTTGTCTGTGGCCTGTACGAGCCAATTGACGTACGAGAATCGCCCTCCGAGCAGATAGGAAGATTTGTTTCTGACGATTGGTCCCTCAACGGTAAGCCTGCTGGAAATCAGTCCGAGTCCACCTGATACGGTATGCTTGCTGGCGTCGCCGTTACGAAGGGACACATCCAGGACTGATGATATCCGGCTTCCAAAATTAGCCGGACCTCCACCTTTGTAAAGAGTGACGTTACTGACCATGTCAGGGTTAAAGGCGGAAAAAAATCCAAACAAGTGAGATGGATTGTAAATGATGGCGCCGTCCTGCATGATGAGGTTTTGGCCCGACTCTCCGCCTCGCACGTTGAAACCTGAAGCAAGCTCCCCGACGGTGCTCACCCCGGGTAGTGTAGTAAGACTGCGGATCGGATCAATTTCTCCCATGAATGCAGGCAAGGTCTTCATCGTTGTGATGCTGAGATTTTCAACGCCTGTTATCCGGGCTGTAACATTCTCATCAACCCGGTCTGCGGTTATAGTGACGCCTTCCAATTCCTTAGATTCAGGTAAGAGCCTGGCCGTCAGATTTTCCTGCGTACCAAAAGGACTGAATCCAATAATGTAATAGTTTGGTTCATATCCGACGTATTCTATATCCACCTGGATAATATTATCGCGAACAAGTCCAAGATTAAAGCTTCCATCCATGTCAGAGGCAGCAATCCCTCCGCTCTGAGGAAGGTAGATCTTCGCGCCGATGAGTGGTCCGGAGTTAATTGCGTCAAAGACGCCACCCTTGAGAGTGATTCCCGGGTTTTGCTCACCGCGGAAGAGAAGAAAATTATTCCTGTTCAGGGCAAACCTACTTTCAATCGATTTGTCGATTATAAAAATGACCGCATCGCTGAATTTGAAGACTGTGAAGTTAACAAGATTCCTTTCAAGGTAGTCCGTAAGTCTCTGTTGCTCGACGATACCCGTAAGTGTGTAAGCGCGCATGACCTTCATATCACATATGAAGTCCACGTGGTGGGTTTGTTCCACCTGAGTGAGGAATTCTGACAATATCTTCCCGTTATCGGATGGTCCTACAACGATGCCTCTAAAATTTTGTGCGTTGCCTGAGACCGATAAGACGAGAAGGAAACAGAGGAGAAGAATCTGAGGCATTGCTATTAGGTCAATAGGATTAAGCTACAATACGTGTCCTCCTAAATTATGTTTTGAAAATCCACGTGCGATTTGAAATTTTATTAAAGCGCGCTATAAGTTGAAAGTTACATAAAAAAAGAAGGTGCCTGAAAGGCACCTTCTTCAATAAGGTTGTTCGATCATTAGTTAACATCCCAGAACACGTGGGTCTGAGCGCTGTCGTCGCCACCTATCATCTGGATCGCTTCCGTCAGGTTCTCCTTGTTCAGTGTAGCTTCTTCAATAGGGAAGATAAACCGTTCAGGAATGTCCTCATAGGTCAGGAGCGGAGGAGTGTTGAATCCCGTGAAATCAAGGCGTCTCCATACCGTCCAGCCTTCGAAGCCGCGATCGTAAAGGGACAGCCAGTGTTGAACACCGATCTTTTGTTTCCAGTCACCAGGAGCGGTTGCATAAGCCACATTCGGGTTTGCAAGATATGCATCGATGTCGCCCTCTTCTACTCCCCAATATTCCATGGAAGATCTGATTCCTTCTTCATAGTGCTCCGCGGCTGTCATTCCAGTTGTAAACCCTCTCTCCGCAGCTTCGGCCAGAAGGAACTGAACCTCAGAGTAGCTAAGGATCAAACCTTCTCTGTCAGGCTGGTAGAAGGGCTCTCCAATGTGCGAGGCAAGGGCAAACGTGTTGTTGGTACCATAAACTCCGCCTTCGAAAGTACCGTCTTCAAGGGGCTGAGCATAAATAGGTAATCTGGGATCTGACAGATTATTCATTATATCAACAATCGTGTTAGCAACGACATAGTCGTCGCGACCGCTTTGCACGAGATCTTCATGCACCGGATGAGTGTTAGGGAACGCATCGAGATATGTAACGCCCGCGTTGTCCTCATTGCCTGCAAATACGCCGGCGGTCACTGCCTCAGCAACCATGGATCCCGCTTTGCCGGAATTAACGTCTGAAATGGTGACAGCGAGCTTCAACTTAAGCGAGTTAGCAAACTTTAGCCACGCCTCTGTGTCGCCTTCGTAGACGATGTCCTGAGATTCAGGCCATGAGCCAGCGCTGGGATCGATCATACCGATCGCTGCATCGAGGTCAGCGATAACGGCGTCATACACTTCCTGACCAGATTGATAACTGGGTTGCAGAATGTCCTGATTGAGTGATTCCTCATACGGAACCGCGCCGAACGCATCAACCAACGTGGTATAGATATAGGCCTTGCAGAAATCGATGATCGCAAGCCTGTTGTTTTTCTCTGCCTCTGTAATTCCCAAACTTTCCCATGTTTCGTTGGTGACCGTGGCGGCCTCATCGAGATCTTTTAACGCATCGCGATACGCACCTCGCCAGAAGTTGTCAGGATTCCGGCGCGTCACCATGTTATACTGGCTTTCATCGGGATAAGTCGTCTGAGCCCAGTATTGCGCATACAGGCGGAAGACGTTAATGTTTGTGTTCGAGTTGTTCATCATATAGAACATCTCGTTCACCCCATTGGCAAACAATGTTTCGGCGGGAGCCACCACCGCGGCCTTTGTCGGCTTGTTGAGGTCCTCAAGGCGGTCATCACAGGCGATGAAAATGCATGTGATGAATACTGTTAATATTAGTTTTCTCATGATTGTTTTCGTTGTTAATTATTAGAAGCCCAGGTCAAGCTTAAATCCTACGGTCTTCACAGTAGGGAACGCTCCGGAAAGATAGCCTTGTCCGTTACCAGCGCCCAATCCTGATTCAGGATCACCATAGGGAATGTTCTTGTCGATGATCCAGAGGTTAGTTCCCACGAGTGATAATGCTACGTTCTGGAAAGCATTTCCCAGAATGCCGTTGGGCAGTGCATAGGTTAAAGCGACTTCGCGGAGTTTTACAAAAGACCCGTCAAAAACATTCAATTGAGAAGGGTTTCTCGTTGCATTTCCCCAATAGTATGCGCCACCGTAGTAATCAGCACGAGCTCTTACCGTGTTCTCAGAACCATCGGCCTGAACACCTTCAAACAGGATACCACCGCTGTCTTCGCCATAACCATCAGTTGCGTTACCGGTGATCATATCACGGATCGGATTCCCCAGCTCGTTCAGGCCTGCGGTGTGCTCTGGAAGACCAGTAGCCTGACCGTAGTACATGTCAAGCGAGAAGATCTCACCGCCATGAGAAACGTCGATCAGGAAGCTCAAAGACAAACCTTTATAGCTTACTCTGTTTAACAAACCACCAGTCCAATCCGGGTTGGGATTGCCGATGATCTGGTCGGCCAGAGCAACCGGATAACCACTGGCTGTGATTACGCGACGACCATTGAGGTACTGGTAACCTGTTCCTCTCAGAACGCCGTAAGGCTGTCCTACAGAGGCGTTCAAAGAAACGCCACCCTGGAAGCTGTTAATCTGGTAGTTGCTGATGCCTTCTGGGAGTGACTTCACAAGGCTGATATTCCTTGCCCAGTTCGCAGTTGCATTCCAGGTGAAGTCGTTTGACTTGATGACATCAAATCCGAGGCTCAACTCCACGCCTTTGTTTTCAATTTCACCACCATTCAACCACATGAAGCTCATACCAGTGGCTTTGGAAACCTCAACTGCTACGATCTGGTTAGCAGATATGGTCTTGTATACACCTGCATTGAATCTCAAGCGATTGTCAACGGCAGCAAGTTCTAAGCCGGCTTCTACACTGGTCAATTCTTCAGGAACCAGCTCCGGGTTATTCACTGTAGAAGGATAAGTAACAAGGCCAGCTCCGCCGAAGTTATCATTTCTGACGTAGGCGTTGATTGTTCTTCCTGGACCTGTATCATTACCTACTTCAGCATAATTGAAGTACACTTTACCGAAATCCAAACCCTGTGAGTTCAACAATTCACTGAACACGAAGCTCAAGGACTCTGAATGATAGAAATACGAATTCTTATTTACCGGAAGGGCTGAGGAAACGTCGTTTCTAGCAGTCAAATCCAGGTACAACATGTTAGCGAAGCCAAGGTTGGCATTGGCAAACACACCATATACTTCTTTCTTGGTGGCCAGCTCAACCGGATACGGAACACTGCTTCTTGAATTGCTCAAAGAATACAGATCCGGCACTATCAAACCGCCCTGAGTTGAGGCATAAATGCTCGAGAAAGATTCCTTTCTTATGTTTCCACCAAGGATACCCGTGATAGAAAAATCATTTCCGATCTTCTTGTGTGCTGTAAAGATGAGGTCGTAGTTGTACTCGCTCACTTCACGATCGGTCCGCTGATAACCAGATGCCTCGTCAGCGAGGTTGATACCAAACTCGGTAGGAACGCTACCCACAGCACGTCTTTCTTCGCGAAGCTCAGTATATGTATCTGCGCTTACACGGCCAAGGATGTTCAGCCATTCAGCTGCCTGATAGTTGAGTGAAAAGTTTCCGAACAAGCGGTTGCGATCATCTGTCTGGTAATTCTTGTAACGAGTCCAGTAAGGGTTATCCCAAAATATAGGGTTGGTCGGATCGTAGTAATCACCAGGATTCCAGGTAATGTTCCGGCCTGTTTTGAGGAACATGTCTTCCTGAGCCTTGATATCAACGTTTGTCTGCCACCACTGACGGAAGTTCGCCATCTGGTTGTCGCCGTAACCTGTTGAAGCACGGCCCATAACGCTACTATTTACAAAGTTGAAAGCAAGATTTCCTGTAAGTTTATCGGAGAACTTGCTGGAACCATTGAAACCGATCGTATGACGCTTCAGATCCTGAACAGGAAGTGTTCCTTTAGAGTCGAAGTTAGTATAGCTGATCCTGAAAGTATTGTTTTCATTTCCACCTGTAAGAGCGATGGAATTATTCCAATCCACAGAGGTTTCGAAGAAGTCAACTGGAGTATGCTTCGCTGCAACCCAGGGGTGAGCTTTCTGGTAATTCGGAGATTCTGGAACGAATGAATCCCAGTGGTAAACATTAAGGTTCGGATTGAACGGCGCACCATAAGAACCGTCCTCAAGCGTAGGAACGACGAAATCAACGGTTCCGTCACCATTGACATCATCCTTGAAAAAGCCATCTCCTTCGTCATCATAGTAGCCGAACCATTCACGGGCATAACCTGCTCCGTACTTATCCTGGTATTTGATGAATGTATCTTTGTCGATTTGACCGACTGTAACCCCACTTGAGATCGAGATACCCAATCCTTTTCTCTTCTGACCTTTTTTCGTGGTGATCATCACCACGCCGTTTGCGGCTCTTGAACCATACAAGGCAGAGGCGGCAGCGCCCTTCAGAATGTTGATGCTCTCAATATCTTCAGGGTTAATGTCAGACGCAGCGTTTCCGTAATCATACCCATATCGTCCAGCTCTTTGTTGTGCTGTGTTACCGGTGCTGTTATCGATAGGAACACCGTCAACTACGAACAGGGGTTGGTTATTGCCTGTAACGGATTTGTTACCGCGGATAACCACGTTAGTAGAACCAGCGAAGTTGTTGGTCCTTCTGATTTGCACGTTTGAAACTTTGCCAGAAAGCGAATTCAGGAAGTTTTGCTGCTTAACAGCACTAACACTTTCACCCTGGATTTCCTGTGTAGCATAACCCAGAGACGCTTTCTCGCGAGGGATGTTCAACGCTGTAACAACCACCTCACTTAACTGAGCGACATCCGCGCTCATAACTACGTTAATCTCGGTCCTTCCGCCGATGGGGACTTCCTGCGTAGCCATACCGACAAATGTGAAAACGAGAGTTCCGCCCTCTCCCGGGACTGTCAGCGTGTAGTCTCCGTCCGTGTCAGTAACGGTACCATTGGTGGTACCTTGTAAAACGACGTTCACCCCTGGCAGTCCGGAGCCGTCATCCGCGTCGGTCACGCGACCTGCGACGACTCTGTCCTGTGCCCACAGCTCGCTGCTGGCGAGCATTAGCACCGCGGTTAAGCCTAATAGTAAAAGTTTTTTCATATGTAATATTTGGTTAATGAATTGATATAATTGTGTCAAACTTATAACAAAAAATTAAGGTTAAAAAGGGAAACTACCCCAAAATTGAGTATAAAAGAACACTTTATATCGCCTATTTTATGGTATTGAGCTTGCTTTTGGAGATAAACGGGGTAAGGAAATCATCACCATGCACGATGTATCCATCCGTGCAAATTTCAATAATTAGCATGGAAAAGTTGATGATGGACTACAGAGCAGCAGATCCGGACTTCCGTTGTTAACAAAGGGCCTTAGCAATTAAAGATTGCCGGTTGGCAGCAGTAATATACCCTAGCTTATTAGTAAGATGGATCGGGGCTGATAAGATAATGAATGAATGCGATTGACAGGGAGACTGCCGGCTGACCACGCCTTGGCATCTTGCACAAGTGTTTGCGAAATCAAAACTCACTGGACAATGAGTCGTAGTAGTCGATGACCGATCTGATGTCACTTTCTTGCGTAAAGTTCACCCGGTTTTTCTTTATAAATTGCCTTATTTCATCTGCCTTTGGCGCCATCACCAGGTAGACGGATTTTTTTGTTAATTCAATTAACTCGTTATCCTTAAGGAGGTAGAATTTTGATTTTTTTATGAACCTATCCTCCTTGTTTCCCACATCCAGGGCGACGTTGTAGTCTGCTTTCTGGAGCTCAATATAACTCCATTTCACTAGTCTTCCCCGGTTTCCGTAAACGGTACAGAAGTTATCAAATTTTGTTCCGTTCAACGTAAAATGATTTCCGTTTATATAGACCTCTCGTGTGTTGGTTTGGGGGTTAAACCATTCGAACTTGTCAACCTTCGCCTGGTCAAGCACCTTTATACCTTCCTCGGTTTTCAGTTCAATGGTATTTGTCATTAAATCCACTTTGATCGCAACTTTCTCGATCCTATCTGCCGGGAACAATCCGCGTTTAAGGTAGATGTTTGATGTGAGCCACTCATCATTCAGGTAGACAGACCCTATTACTTGTGATTGTTTTGCTGGGATGCTCTTGATGATACCGAACTGATCGACGACGGGTGTAACCGTAGGAGTTAGCTGGCCAGAAGCGTTGACTATCACCAGACAAATCAACAGAGTGATAAGGCAGTATCTCATAATCCCATATTAATAATATAGAGCAGAACTTAACCCAAATAACGTTCATCTTATGGTTAAGAAAAAGAGGACTGCCTAGCGATAGGCAGTCCAATAAAGTATAATTGATACTATTCGTGTTCGTCCTCCAGGAAACCAGTTCTGCGGTGGCCTGCAATGATGTACTCAGTTCCGTAGGGAGCGGGGTCACCATTAACATCCGTATCATCACTGAACGATGCAACAAAGTAGATGCTATCAGTCTGAACACCGCTAGTTGACCTTCCCTGGCCTAATAATACTTTTCCATCAGTAATAGTTACTTCACTGTCATAGGTTACGTTCGGACCTTGTGAAACACCGAATGTCTTAGAAGCGGCATCATAGCCGACTTTTACCTGGAATTCCCAGATATTATCGACATCGTAAATCCAAAGACTGTCAGGGCGATCACTGGCCGTATTGAAGGTCATAACCTTGAGATAGTCCAAGGCAATATTACTTTCGTCAGTTCCCCCGATATAGACTCTGACCCACCATTCGCCTGCAACATCCTGCGTTGCAGTTCCTCCGGGCTCGGGATCTTCCTGACAGCCAACGAATAACAATGTACAAAGCAGCAGTGGATATATTGTATTTTTTTTCATTGTCTTACTGTTTACTAAACCTGTTTCAAAGTGATTGCAAAAGTGTAACCAGCATCCCAGGTCACATTGTACTTAATTGTTTTGGTTGCCGCATTTACTTCCATGGATGTGATCTCCGCGGCGCCGCCGAAAGCTCCAACGCCGATTGGCTCACCGAACGTGAAGCTGTTCGTGGCGATATTGTTTGCCGTGATAACAGCTCCAGTGCCCGCATAAGCTGGACCGAATCCTCTCCCGAGATCATAATAGCCTCCAAGAATATCAGAGATCTGATAAGTGTTCGCGCCGGTCTTGATTATATACACATATTCCATGTCGGTATAATTACCAGCGGCAGCGGGCGTTCTAAGCGAAGTTGCGAGGTAGGTCCCTTCGATGCTCGTCACCAAATCACCTGTAGGAGGAACAACCAGCACCGTACGTGTCGCCGACCCTGAATAGCCATCCACGTTCGTTGCAGAATAAGTCACGTTGTAAATATCAGGCACCGTAGTATCGATTTCGTCAACACCGCCTTCAAAATAGGTTCCGGCAATTTTCGTCGACACAGGAATCTCAGAACCTTGTTCGGTAGCGGTGGCGCCCGGAAGCGTGAAGGCTTCGCCCGCGTTCACCACAATCACTTCGTCGCCCTCCAGCTCGAAGACCGGGTAATAGGTGATCTTTTTAGTCACACCCAGGGTATCAAGTTCTCGCTCGCAGCCAAGAGCAAAGGCTGACAGCAAAGCAATTGTTAATATTTTATATCCAGTTTTTTTCATACCAAGTTCATTTAATCTTTGAAGCAATTACTGCACAAATGAATGCCACCACATCGGGTCGGATATCGCAGGTTGATCCGGAGCATTAGGGTTTCTTGCAGTTTCGGTATCGGGCAGGAATACACGAGTCGCAAATTTCCCTGATGTCGTGCCTTCCTTCGGATATACAACCTGACCTGCTTTGTAATTCGCATCTGTGTGATATACAGTGCTAACAAGCGGATAACCAGTACGCATCCTGTCAAAGAAGGCTTCGATTCCCTGGTAGGTACCTGCCAGCGCCATCCACTTTTGTGTGAGGATAGCACCCAAGCGGTCTCCAGAGCCATTTAAGTGCGGCGCACTAGCGAACGTGTTTAAAGCATAAGGACCCGCAAGGAGTGGCGCAGCGTCTTCTCCGAACCGTTCAAATGCTGCGGTCACGCCCATGTTGTAAAGTTGCTCGGCATCACCAGTGCCCCATCCCCTTTCAACTGCCTCTGCCTGTAAGAAGTAGGTTTCCGCTTCCGATATCAAGAACACAGGATCCGTGGGTCCTACTTTGGCGGTTGATATTGTTAAAGGAGGCAAAGCTGTCGACGTTGCATTGAAGTCGCCCTGATTCATAGCCTTGTATCCGCCAGCTGCATCTTCCGCTTCATTGTAGATGTCATCTTGTCTCGGATCACCATATTGATTCAAAAGATCGAACAGTGTCCTGCTTGCCTTTAGATTTTGATTTGTGTTTAAAGCCGGGCTTTTATCCTGTTCAAAGAAAGGATTTCTTTTCCCTGCTTCGTCAGTGAAATGATCCAGTGCAGCATCTTCCGAGAGAAATTGAGCGCCGGAAGCATACAATTGCTGGATGCCAGCAGCGGCCACGTTAGGCTCTACTTCGGCAAATCTCAAAAGGATCTTAAGTTTCAACGTATTACCAAATTGGATCCATTTATCTATATCACCACCGAAAATGAAATCCGCGTCACCAGGATCCGTGGCTGTCGGGGCTGTAAAGTCCTTCGCCATGGCATTATCGATTCTCGCGAGCAGTGAGTCATAGATTGACCGGCTTGATTCGAAGACTGGCTCACTGAGCCCTTCATCGCCTCTTAAAGCTTCGGAAAATGGTATGTCACCATATATATCAGTCAAGAAGTGGAAACCGTAAACTTCCACCAGGCTGGCGATCAAGTAAAAGTTCCAGTCCTGGTTTGCCGCGGCAGCCTCTTTTACATACTTCAAATCATTCAAGCCACCAGCATAATACTCCTGCCACTCTGTGCTAAAATCACTAGGTGTGAAATAAAAAGCATCGATGTCCTTGTACTGATTGGATGCATTGTTTTGCGTATAGTATTGTGACCATATGCCTCCTACGATCGCAAAGCGCCCACCCACGACACTGGCAACGGAGGTGATCCCGGCTGGCAAGGCCAACTCGGGGGTAACCGCGCTCGGATTGTTCGGGTCGATGTTGAGGTCTTCCAATTTTTCTTCACAAGAGAACAAAAAAACAATTGTGAGGATAACGGGTATATAGTTCTTAAATCTTTTCATTGTCAAGTTAATTATAGGTTAAAATCCTGCTCTTAGGCTGATACCATAACTTCTGACGGTAGGGCCTGCACCCCACTCACCAAATTCACCGGATAAGTCATTACCGAAAGTTGTGAGCTCAGGATCTATAATGTTGTTTTCTTGTGCTGTCCACAAAAGCAGGTTTCTGCCGACCAGGTTGATCTCAAGATTTCTGAAACCGATCCTGTTGACAAGGTTTGCCGGCAGAGAGTATCCGAGAACCAGCTCCCTTAACTTAACATAGCTGCGGTCGATGAGAAAATTCCTGTCGATATAAGGACCCGTTCCATGATAAGAAGATATGTTTGCCATGGACACCGGAACAGTATTTTCAACATATTCTGGAGCTTCGGCCGTTCCTACCTGGATAACAGAGTTCGGTTCGATAAAAGGATTCCTGTCGTTATACGTTGATTGCGTGGTATTCCCCACGAAGCTCATGAGCCTCTTTGTGTAAGAGTACATCTTGCCACCTTCTCTCCAGTCGAATGTAAAAGACAGCGATGCGCCTTTGAACTCTATTCTGTTTGATAAACCAGCGATGAAGTCTGGCTGGAACGATCCTAATATTTCAGGGTTGTCAAGGTCTACCTGAGGAAGACCATTCGCAGGGTTGACTACCGTTCTTCCTTGAGGATCTTTAAGAATTCTCGGTCCTTCGAACAAGCCGAGCTTCTGACCGGGATAACCGACAAAGTCTACGTCGTATGCACCTACGAAAAATCCACCAAGGCCTGTCAGATCAGTCCGTTCAAGTCCACCTTGCAAGCTGACAAGCGTTGTCGTGTTTTTCGTGTAGTTAGCTGATATGTCCCAATTGAAGCCATTTTCGCTCCTCACAGGTGACACATTCAACAGGACTTCGAACCCTTCATTATTCACCTTGCCGAAGTTTCTTACCTGACTTGTATAACCGGATGATACTGGCAACGGCACGGACATGATCTGGCCGTCAGTATCCTTGTCATAATATGAGGCATCCAGCCGTATACGCTCCTGGAAGAATCTCAAATCAACACCGATTTCAAACTCGGTCGTTATTTCCGGTTGAAGATTCAAATTTCCAATCGCATTTGATACCTCGAAGGCGTTAACACCGCCCACGGGGAAAGCAATATTGCCGAAAGGCAGATCGACTTCGCTGGCAACAAAGACGGGGTAAATGCTATAAATCGGTGCATCGTTACCAGTCTTGCCGTAGCCTACACGAAGTTTCCCAAAGGACAAAGTCTTTCCCTGCATGTCAAACGCGTCTGTAAACACAAAGCTTATGTTGGCACCAGGGTAGAAGAATGTATTATTATCAGGAGGCAGAGTTGACGACCAGTCGTTGCGCGCAAGAACTGTCAAAAACAGATATTCCTTAAAGCCAAATTCTGCCTGGCCATATAGACCCAATAATCGTCTATGTGTCAACGTCCTGCTTGTGATCGGGCTTTGAGAGCTGTTGTTGATGTTGAAATAACCGGGAATATCCAGATCGCGAACAAAGACGTGGAGGTTATCAGACGCACGATCATTGATGTTATAACCTACCAAAGAATTAACGGTTATCGCTTCTCCAATCCTGTTATTACTTGACAAAATAAAGTCCGCATTCAGGTCTCTTGTGTAACGCGAATAATTGTCGATCCTTCCGGGAATGTCATTTGCCGATGCATTAGGTGTTCCATCATTAATTATGGCTTTATCAACCCAGTCATGCACCTGCGCGTTAGCGATGTCACCTCCTACTCTGAGTGTTGCATTCAGCCAGTCAGTGAAATTATAGCCAACGTTTACATTGCCATAAAGGCGGTCTTCATTGAAATCATTACCATTCTTGAGGATAGGATAATAAGGATTTTGCGCGTACAGAGTAAAATAGTTATCAAGGTTATTGAACTTGTAATTTATGTCCCTATGGTCGACAATACTGATATCTCTTGGGATCTGAATCATTTCCTGAAACACAGTCGTTCCTTCTCCACCCTGTCCCGTTGTTACAACTTTAGCATCCTTGTGCACATAGTTAAGAGACGCAGAGGTTGTGACCTTTTTGCCAGTAGTCGAACCCCTTAATGAAAAGCTGTGACGTTTGTACGAGTCAGCATCAGTCGGGATAACACCGTCGTCAGAAACATTTCCGTATGATAAATAGTAGCTAGCTTTCTCGGTTCCACCGCTTAAGGCAACCGTATTGACGAACGATGTTCCCCTCTCGTAAAAATCCCGGACGTTATTTTTCAACGGGCTGAAAGGCTTTATCTGCTGGGAATTATCAACGATATTTCCCCACAGTCTGTCCACTCCATCCATCTTAGGGCCCCAGCTTCCGTTTTCCTCAAAAGCAAAGTGACCACTCCATCCCTGGCCAAAAGTATTTTGCATTTCAGGCAGTCTTAAAGGATCGCTTAAGGTTGCTGAACTGGAGAAATCTACACGCACGTCATTTGCTGTACCTTTTTTCGTAGTGATCATAATTACGCCGTTCGCGGCTCTGGATCCGTACAACGCGGTCGCTGAAGCACCTTTCAGAACAGTTATGTTTTCGATATCATCAGGATTGATGTCGTTGGCCCTATTTCCGAAATCCTGTGTTCTTTGAATTGAATTACTTTCATCATAAAAAATACTTGCGTTGTTGTTGATAGGTACACCATCGACAACATACAACGGACTGTTATTACCGGAAAGTGATGTGTACCCACGAATAATAACCTTTGTAGAAGCACCAGGTGCACCAGATGAAGACGAAATGTTAACACCCGCGACCTTACCTTGCAGGGAATTCATTGGCGAAAATGATCTCCCTTGTGTGATATCGCGTTGTTCCACCTTCGTCGCTGCAAAACCAAGTGTTCGCTCCGATCTTTCAATGCCGACCGCAGTGACGACCACCTCAGAGAGTTGTTTGACATCCTGTGTCATTTGCACATCAATAGTGGATCGATCACCAATTTCCACCTCAAAGGACTCGCGGCCAATAAAGCTGAACACCAGAACGGTGGCAGATTCAGGAACTACAATACTGTATCGACCTTCTGCATCCGTTACTGTTCCATTCGCAGTACCTTTAACAACTACATTGACTCCAGGTAGCGCCTGTCCGTCCTCGACGGAAGTTACTATTCCTGAGACAGCACGGCCCTGTGCCCATGACTCGCTGCTGGCCAGCGTAAGCACCGCCGATAAGCCTAATAGTAAAAGTTTTCTCATACAAAGTATTTGGTTAATGAATAATTGATAGCAGATTAAACTTAAGACAAAAACTTGTTGTTGAAAAGACAATACCGCAAAGTTGCGTGGAAATACCACTAGCGAATCACCCAATATACGGGAGAAATGATTGAGCAACCTTCATCACAAGATGCATTTGGATCCCGCTGCTCTTGTATACAATTGCTTAAAAATGGAGAGGATTTTTCGTGCGTGTCCACGTATATTTTTCGACAGGTAGGCCAAGCGTTGTAAACGCAATCATCTCACCGTGTTCAATTGCTAGACGAATCTCAAAACGTTTAAGACGGTCTATCGGATCAGTTTGAATTCTATCCGCCTGTTCTTTTGCTTACCTTCCTCTGTATTGTTATCTGCGATCGGCTTGCCCGCCCCGTAACCCCTGAGCCGTAATCTCTCGGATGCGATACCGTTGGCCACCAGGTAATTGTATACTGCCTGCGCCCTTCTTTCGGATAGCTGCAAATTGTATGTCTCGGCTCCTGAGTTATCGGTATGTCCACTCACCTCGACCTTCAAACCGGGATTTTCTTTGAGAAAGCGCACGATCTTCTGCAATTCAGTTACCGACTTGTCCTTCAGGTCGTATTTGTCAAGATCAAAAAAATGTTCTCGAGGATAGCGGTGGTGCCTTCGGACGCTTTTTCTAGATCTATGTCCAGCACGATCGGCTCATAATCTTTGCGCTCGGAGTAATTAAAATTGAGACTCCTGAACAAATATCCTCTCTTGTTTACATACAGCGCATATTCCGCTCCCTGCGTTAAAACCATCAGATAGTGGCCCGATATCGAATCGGAAGAAACGAGCGACTCAATTTCATTTGTTCGCAGATTGATGAGCTCGATACTGGCAGCAAGGGGTTCTCTTGTTTGTTTATCGCGAACGACGCCTTTCACGTAGTTACTTTTATACCGGATCTGATTTTCTTCGGGAATATCGATTTCATAGATCTGACTTACAGTATATCCCGCGTCTTTCACCTCTTCATGTGAATAATAACCGCGTTTGCCGTCCGCCGTTATGAACAGCGAAAACTGATCTTCATGGTTGTTAATGGGACTGCCGATGTTTTTGGGATCAGTCCATCGCGCCGCCGAATCCTTCTCAGAGAAGAACAGATCATATCCGCCAAACCCAACCAATCCGTTGGAGGCGAAATACAGCACTCTGTTGTTGACATGGATAAACGGAGAGATTTCGTCGTATATCGTATTGATAGGCTTACCGATGTTTTTTGCTTTTGTCCACTCGCCTTTTTCATTTAACAAGCTTACCCAGATGTCTCTTCGGCCCATGCCTCCCCGACGATCCGAAATGAAATACAGAGTCCTGCCGTCTGCGGAAAGAGATGGCTGCGATTCCCATTCCGAGCTGTTAACATTTGGACCGAGGTTTATGGGTTTAGTCCACTCATGGCCTACCCTTACACTTTGATACAAGTCGCAACTTCCGTAACCCTGCCTTCCGACACATGAGGTAAAGATGAGCTTTCGGCCATCTGCAGAGATTGTGGATGTGCCCTCATTAAGATCAGAGTTAATATTTTTTGAGATCGACTCTGGCACTAACCATCTTCCACGCCCGTCCTTTTTTGAGATCACGAGATCTTCGTCGTCGCCCGGACCACCACCCATCCTGCGGGTAAAGATAAGTTGTTGCTGATCCGCCGTGAGCACCGGAAAATACTGCATCACGAACGCGTTGACAGTATCACTGAGAGGACGTTGCCTGTAAGCTGAAGCCTTGTTTTGATTATCGCGCGCAAAACGGATGTTGGTCATCAGCAACTTTGCCCGCTCCACCTTGCCGCGGTTTTGATTTTCCGCCTTCAGAAAATCGGACAGGATCTTTTCGGCCTTGTCATATTCGCCGACCGTAAAATAACTTTCTCCCAGGTCATACCAGAATATCTTCTGCTTCCTTAGGTCATCGGTCAGGCTAAGGCCCTTTTCAAGGTTTCGGATCGCCTGCGGAAAATCCTTTAGCGTCATATATATGATGCCAAGCCTGTAGTAGGCCTCGACAAATTCCCGATCTTTCTTGATTGCTTCATTCAATAGTCCAATCGCCTGAGAGAATTGGCCACGCACTCTGAAATTATCCGCTTCAGTATAGAGCTCGATAGCCTTTTTGGATTTGGTCGCCAGTGGCAACTGTGACCACGCCAACGAACTACTTAAGAAAAACAGGATAAAAAATGTCCTAACCATCGCGAAAGCTAAAAAACTATATCTGATACGTCAATTTCGGGACTGTCAAATTCAAGCATGGCATTGATGATCTTGCAAGTGTCAAAAGAACGAATGTCCTCCCTGCGTATTTCCCGGGCCGTTACCTTATTTTTGTCCAACAACTGTTGTCGCATGGTGCCTTCTAGCAACGGCGAGGCTGGTGTAAACCAATTGCTTCCTTTTCGGAACGCAATGTTAGCATAGCTGCAATCAGTGACTTTACCCCGGCGGATGATCAATACGTCATCGCATTCACCCCGCATGGCGAAAAGCCGGTTTATGGGCTGACGCTTGACAAGCTTGAATGGATACGTGATCAGATCATCCTCCACAATCCTGAGCCGGTTTACCTTTCGAGGTTCATAGGACGTATATTCAATTTGTTTCGCAACATCGTTATAAAGGAGCCTGCATTTGTACAAACCTTTTTGTGGAAAAGGAGTTTCATGTAAAAGCTCATCAAGCCGTATTCTCCCGGTCTTATTGAAAAGATACTTCAGGGAACGGACCATCCTCCTTTCATGGTACGACAAATTATAAAACTTACCATCGAGCAACTTGACCGTTTCAATCAATTGGGACATACACTTTATCTATTGCTTCCTGGTATTCAGCTTCGGGATTGCTTTGAATAGTTATTCCCCCTCCACTTCTGTAGTATAACGTTCCGCCGTCGTTTTCGATGAAGCGGATCATGACACCGGTATCGAGCACCCTGCCATCAAACAGTCCGACAACACCAGTATAATAGCCGCGCGGCTCGTTCTCTGCTTCCCGAATAATAGTTACTGTCTTCAGTTTAGGGGCACCCGTTACAGATCCTGCAGGTAACAGGCCAAGCACAATATCTCCTAGTTTACTTTCGTACCCATCAGGGAGATGTCCAACAATCTCGGAACTCACTTGTAAAAGATTTTTTTCAGTGGTGCGAATCTCTTCAAGGTACCGGAAGCGCGTGACATGCACATTTGTCGCAACGGCGCTAAGATCATTTCTAAGAAGGTCAACTATCGTAACATGCTCCGCCATTTCCTTCCCATCCGCCAGAATTTTTTCACTCGCTTCCGGAACACCAGCATCGATAGTACCCTTCATAGGATAAGCATAAATTTTGCCATCTTCAATCTTCACAAATGTTTCCGGCGAGAATACAAGAAAGCGATCTTTGTACAACAACTTATATCGTGCGCGACTGACTGCAAACATCTCTTTCAATGAGAGCAGTGAATTTATCCGCGTTTTTATTGTGAGATTGGTGAGATAGGAGTCACCATAGGCGATGTGCGAGCGAACACTGTCAAACTTGTCTTTATAACTATTAAACGTAATGGGGAACTTCGACAGATTCAGTTTCGTGCCTTCAACGGCAACTACGGAAGCGTTAGTATTACCATTGATCTCGTAAAGGATCTTGTTAACCTCTATTTCCTCAAGCGTAAATACCATAGGTCTTTTCATCTCGAAATCAACCAAAAAGAGGAATGGTTTCGCCTGTGCGCCAAGGCCATTAACTGTTTCGGCAAAGTCTGCTATTGACACGAGGGTAAATGTATGGTAAAGCCGGCGGGGAACCGTTAGTCGTTCGTCACGTTACGGAATGTCCATGTATTTA
>Ga0307416_100000521_pt1 | contig 19599 bp, 18 predicted proteins | sample DK1Cmetagenome_2_FD_203821 | JGI IMG/M metagenome (GOLD analysis project Ga0307416, IMG submission 203821) | Maize rhizosphere microbial communities from greenhouse at UC Davis, California, United States - DK15-C-3 | ecosystem: Host-associated > Plants > Roots > Rhizosphere > Soil | place...
AGACACCGGCCAGGTTGCCCCGTTCGAGTTGGGCGTAGTACTCGACGCTGACGCCGGCCAGGTCGGCGACCTCGCTGCGGCGCAGTCCCGGCACCCGCCGGTTGCGGTTGTAGCTGTGCAGACCGGCTTGCTCAGGGGTGATCTTGGCGCGACGGGAGCTCAGGAATGCCTTGACCTCGTCACGGTTGTCCACCCGTCCAGGCTAGGCCGAAATTCCAGGACGAGGGGTGGGCTGCCAATACACCTGCCAGCAGCAACTTCTCCCCGCCCTCGGCAGCCGGTTATCTGGTATTGCCGCTGGAGACCGGAAGCGTGCAAGACCCAGGTGACCGGCCGCCGACGCGGGCTCGGTTCGTGAGAATGCCAAAGGAGTACTTGATGAAGCATGTATCGCTGGGCGGGCTTGATGTCTCCCGCATCGGTCTGGGAGCCATGACTATGGCCGGCGTCTATACCACCGGCGGGGGGCTCGATGACACCGAGTCGATCCGCACCATTCACCGGGCGCTGGACCTCGGGGTCACCCATATCGACACCGCCGAAATCTACGGCCCCTTCCACAGCGAGGAAATTGTCGGCAAGGCCATCAAGGGCCGGCGCGACGACGTCGTCGTGGCGACGAAGTTCGGTCTCGTCTCCCACTCCGGCGGCGGCCCCGGCGTCATCGACAGCAGCGCCGACAATGTGAAGGCCGCGGTCGAAGGCTCGCTCAAGCGGCTCGGCACCGACCACATCGACCTCTACTACCAGCACCGCGTCGACCCGAACACGCCCATCGAAGAGACGGTCGGCGCACTGGCCGAGCTGGTCGCCGAAGGCAAGGTACGCCACATCGGACTGTCCGAGGCCGGCGCCGAGACGATCCGCCGGGCGCACGCCGTGCATCCGGTGGCCGCGCTGCAGACCGAATACTCTCTCTGGACCCGCGACGTCGAGGTCGAAATCCTGCCGCTGCTGCGCGGCCTCGGGATCGGGTTCGTTCCCTACTCTCCGCTCGGCCATGGCCTGCTGACCGGGCGGATCCGCACCGTGGACGACTTCGCCGATGACGACTGGCGCAAGACCAACCCGCGGTTCACCGGCGAGAACTTCCAGCGCAACCTGCGCATCGTCGACGAAGTGCAAGCCATCGGCGTCGAGATCGGAGCCACGCCGGCACAAACCGCGCTGGCGTGGCTGCTGACCCGCGGCGACGACATCGCTCCCATCCCCGGAACCCGGCGGGTTTCCCGCGTCGAGGAAAACACCGCTGCCGACGGCATCGAACTCAGTGCCGCCCAGCTCGACCGCTTGAACAACCTCACGCCGGCCTCGGGCGAGCGCCACGACGAGGCGAATATGGCCAGCATCGACCGCTGATTGAATCCTCCGATGACCTCGTCCTGCTGCTTCGCGGTGGCGATGACACAAGTGCCAAGGCCGCACTTGCCGAAATCGCAGTGCTTCTGCCCACGTTCCAAGCGCCTCATTGGACCGTCCTGTTCCGGCCGCCTGGCGGAGTCGGTCAGCCGGAGGAAGAGTTGCTCAACGATGTGCTCGATATCCTTGGACCAGTGCTCGACAATCCGAGGTACGTGCCCGACCGATCGAGGAGAAGGTGAGCACCGTGAGCAGCAATTCAATTGTGGTCGACCTGGAGGTCGACTTCCACGACGAGGACGAGACCGGCTACGTCTGGACGTGGCTGTCTGAGGCTCGCGACCCCTCCATGATCGCCCCTGGGCGAATTCTGGTGGTTGGTGATGATGACGCCATCGCGATGGCCTGCGTGGTGGATCCGGTCGAGCACGAGAACGGCACGATCGTCCACGTGGAGATCCTTCCGGGCACCGTTGCCGAGTACTTCGAGGCAGTCGCCCGCGCCGCAGTCATCCCCGCCTGACTAAATGGCGCCAGCTAGACGAACCCTCCCGGCGACGATTTCGAACAGGCCGGACGCATGTGTGCCTCCGGGGCGCCGGGCGACGGCGACAACCTGCACGGGTATGGAGATCGACTTCTGCGCGGACCTGGGTAATTCCGGCGTCCGCGGATGTTCCATGATCGGCATCAGGCGGCATCTGGAGCGGATCTCCTGCGGAATCCCTGCGGAATCCGGCCCTATCGAGAGCCAACTGGGAGGCGCGAAAACCCCCGGATCCACGCGTGAATCCGGGGGGTTCGGCGAATGTGGGGATCAGACGTCGTAGTAGAGCTCGAACTCATGCGGGTGTGGGCGCAGCCGTACGGCGTCGATGTCCTCGCGCCTCAACTCGATCCAAGTCTCGATGAGGTCAGGGGTGAAGACGTCACCGGCAAGCAGATAATCATGATCGGCTTCCAGGTTGTCCAGCACACCGTCGAGGCTGTCGGGAACCGTCTGCACCGAAGCATGTTCCTCCGGCGGCAGTTCGTACAGGTCCTTATCGATCGGTGCCGCTGGCTCGGTCTTGTTGAGGATGCCGTCGACGCCGGCCAGTAGGATCGCCGCGAATGCCAGGTAGGGATTCGAGGACGGATCAGGGCAACGGAACTCGACTCGCTTTGCCTTGGGGTTGGAGCCGGTGATCGGGATACGCATCGCAGCCGAGCGGTTTCGGGAGCTGTACACCAGATTGACCGGCGCCTCGAAGCCAGGAACCAGCCGGTGATAGGAGTTCGTGGTCGGGTTGGTGAAGGCCAGCAGTGACGGGGCGTGCTCGAGAATGCCGCCGATGTACCAACGGGCAACGTCGGACAGACCGCCGTAGCCGGCCTCGTCGTAGAACAGCGGCTCGCCCTCGTTCCAGATGGAGGAGTGGACGTGCATGCCAGAGCCGTTGTCACCGAAGATCGGCTTCGGCATGAAGGTCGCGGTTTTTCCGGCCGCCCAGGCGGTGTTCTTGACGATGTACTTGTACTTCTGCAGGTTGTCGCCTGCGGTGAGCATGGTGGCGTACTCGTAATTGATCTCGGCTTGGCCAGCAGTGCCTACCTCATGGTGGGCCCGCTCCACCTTCAACCCGGAAGCCTCGAGGTTCTTGACGATGGCGTCGCGGAGGTCGGCGAAGTGGTCGACTGGGGGTACCGGGAAGTAGCCGCCCTTGTAGCGGACCTTGTACCCGCGGTTGCCACCATCTTCGATCCGCCCGGTGTTCCAGGCGCCCGCGATTGAGTCGATGGCGTAGTAGCCGGTCTGCTGCTTGGTCTCGAACCGTACGTCGTCGAACATGTAGAACTCGGCCTCGGGAGCGAAGTAGGCAGTGTCGCCAACGCCGGTCGAGGCAAGGTAATTCTCGGCCTTACGCGCGATATTGCGTGGGTCGCGGCTGTACGGTTCCTTGGTCAGGGGATCGTGCACGAAGAAGTTGATCACCAACGTCTTCGCCGTACGGAACGGGTCTACGAAGGCCGTTGTCGGGTCCGGAAACAGGGCCATGTCCGACTCATGGATCTTCTGGAAGCCGCGGATCGACGAACCGTCGAAGTTGACTCCGTCCTCGAAGAACTCGGGGCCGAACGTGCCCACCGGTACCGTGAAATGCTGCATGATGCCAGGCAGGTCGCAGAAGCGGATGTCGATGAACTCGATGCCCTCATCCTTGACATAGGCCAACAGGTCGTCGGCTCCTTGGAACATTTGTCCTCCGGTGAGGTAAGTCGTGCCATGGGCACGCCGTGTGGTTACGCGCTTTGCAGGCACGCAAATGGAAAACCGGCTCAGCCTTGAGCGGCTGGAGCGTACTCGACGCTGAGCAGGCAATGCTGGACGAACGCGGATCACTTAAGCTCCGCCCTCGGTTTGGTTGGAAGCCTAATGGAGTCGCGATTTCTGTCCAGTTGCACAAATGTTTCGCGCATGTAACACGCGACGGCAAGCTCACACCCGACCGGCGTACGCGGCAGGTAGCCTCGGCCACGTGGTGGACAACGCGGCGGGTACGGCCTCGGCCAGCGAAGCCTATCCCGGTCACCGTCTCGGTTTGCCACAGCAGGGTCGCGGATCCTTAGCTAGCTGGCGTGCTCGGGTTGGCGCCTTGATCATCGACTGGGCCGCGTGCATGCTGATCGCCGTTGGTTTCTTCGGCCCTGGGGTGCTTACCGGCGGTGGCTGGCGGGCCTGGATGATCTTGACGGTCTTCTTCGTCGAATCCACGGTGCTTTCCTGGTTGGCCGGAGGCAGCTTCGGGCAGGTGCTGAGCCGCATTGCGGTTGTGCGGCTGGACATGAAACCGCTTGGTCTCCCGCGAGCTGTTCTCCGGGCATTCCTGGTGTCGCTCGCGCTGCCGGCCATGATCATCTCGACGGATCGGCGTGGTCTTCAAGATCTTGCTGCCGGCACTGTGGTGATCAACCGCCGCTGATCATTTTTGAGCGGCGCCAGTCAAGAAGTGCGGGCGAGTGGCAGATTTCTGGGCCGGAGAACTTGTCACTCGCCCACACTTTCCACCGGCCGTCCCTTTCCTGGAACGTTTCCACAGATTTTGTCGCAGCTGAACGACTAACGGTCCGCATCCGCATGCTGCAGGCATGGCGACAGTTGATTCCTTAGCAGCAGCAGAACCGTTCAAGGGCAGAACTCGGCGCCGCCAATGGGAGCAACTGTCCAGAGGGATTTACGTTCCTCGGGCCAGCTCGTTGAGCGACGTGCTTCGTGGTTGGCAGCTCGTACTCCCCGAGACTGCCGCGTTTACGTCATTGACTGCCGCGGAGGTTAGAGGTTGGTGGCTCCCAGAGTCAATCCCGCATCCGGTCTTCGCCGCTGTGCCAAAAGGTGATGCTTATCCAGAGCGCAAGGGCCTGTTCGTGTCCCGTCATCGGGAGGCGATTCCTACCGTGACCGTCGGCGACCTGAGACTTAGCAGCGGCGCTGAGACATTGCTATCAGCAGCGCGCGACCTTGGATTGCTTGATCTGGTGATCATGGGCGATTCCGCGTTGCGCTTGGGGCATTGCACCATGGATCAGCTCCAGGCGACGGCCGCCATCCAGCGCCGTGGCGCACCGCATCTGCGCACCGTGCTGCCCCTCCTCGACAAGCGCAGCGAGTCGCCGTGGGAATCTGTCATGCGAGTACTGCGCCTGGCGGCCGGGATTGAGGTAGAGCCACAAAAAAAGATTTATGACCCATTCGGCCGCTTCGCCGCTCGGGCAGACTTATGGCTCGTCGGCACTCGACGGATCCATGAGTACGACGGCGATCCTCATCGCGACCGTCAGATGCACCGCAATGATCTTGCTCGAGATCGTCGCCTGGTGGAGATCGACTTTCAACGAATGGGTTTTACAGCCAGCCAATTACTGCATGAAGGCGCTTCGATCATTGCTAGCGCCGACCGTGTGCTAGGACGCAGCTGGGACCCAAAGCGCCTGGCAAGTTGGGAAGCCCTGGTTGAGCACTCCCTCTTCCGACCGACCGGCCGGGTGCGAGCAATGGGCCGCTGGCAACGCGCAATGTGACTTCTATTCGAAAAGTGTCGGCGAGTGGCAACTTTTCCGCGCGGAAATGCGTCACTCGCCCGCACTTTGTGCGGACGATCTCGAACAGGCCTAGAAGATGGCTCCAGGGTTAAGGATGCCGAGCGGATCCAGCGCGTTCTTGATCTTGTGCGTTAGCGCCATCACATCCGGACCGAGCTGATCAGGCAGCGCGGCCTTCTTCGCCCGACCGACCCCGTGTTCACCAGTGATCGTTCCGCCGAGCCGGATCGCCAGCTGCATGATCTCGTTGAAGGCCAGGTAAGCGCGATCCCGTGCCTCCGCATCTCTACGATCGAAGACGATGATCGGGTGAGTGTTTCCATCCCCAGCGTGAGCGACAACCGGAATCTCGACGGCGTACTGCTCAGCTAGCTCGGCGATCCCTGAGAGCAGCTTGGGGAGTTGGGGCACCGGCGCGCCGACGTCCTCTAGCAATATGGAGCCACGAGCCTCAATCGCTGGAAAGGCGGCGCGGCGGGCAGCAACGAAGAGTTCACCTTCGTCTGGATCACTGGTTATGAAAACTTCCTTGGCGCCAGCCGTCGTACAGGCAGACTCCATGAATTCGACCTCTGCTGCACGCGCTGGGCCCGGCGCATCAGATTGCGCGAGGAGCATCGCACCGGCCGAGCGGTCCAATCCCATTGCGCGGTAGTCCTCGACGGCATTGATGGAAGTCTGATCCATCAGCTCCATCATGGACGGACGCAAGGTTCCACCGATCGCCACAACGGTGTCGGCGGCAGCCTGCACGGTGCGGAAGTACGCGACCAGAGTGGACCGCGGCCCCTGCGCCGGAATCAACCGCAGGATGGCGCGGGTGATGATGCCAAGTGTGCCTCCGCTGCCCACGAAAAGCCTCAGGAGTGGGAGGCCGGCTACATCCTTGATCCGTTTGCCACCGAGGCTGATCAGTGTTCCGTCAGCGAGCACCACATCAAGCCCAAGCACGTAATCGGTGGTGACGCCGTACTTCACACAACACAGCCCGCCGGCGTTAGTCGCGACATTGCCGCCGATCGAGCAGATGTCGTACGACGACGGGTCCGGCGGATACCACAGACCATGTTGTGCTGCCGCGGCTTTGACGTCGGCGTTGAAAGCGCCCGGCTCAACAACGGCGACTCGGGCGGCAAGATCGATCTCGATCGATCGCATCCGCTCCAGACTGAGGACGATGCCTCCAGAAACTGCCGATGATCCACCCGACAGTCCGCTGCCAGCGCCGCGCGGCACAACCGGTACGCGATGCTCGGCCGCCCACCGGATGACCGTCTGAACTTCGGCGGCATTAGCAGGTCGAACAACTGCTATTGGGACTCCGGCCGTAGGATCGCGAGACCAGTCGAAGCGGTAATTTTCGCAGGTCACCGGATCGGTGCGTACGGCCTCACCCAGAACGGCACCGAGCTGTTGCAACGCAGTCTGCATGTCGCCAACTTAGTTTCGTTCGCACAGCGCCGCGAAGGATCAATGTCCCAGGACGCAAACGTCCGTCGCGGTCTGTGTCAGCCCTGGTCAGTGTCGAGCGGCAGCGTGAGCGAAACCGTGGTGCCGTCTCTGCCCGTTGCGAGGCTGACCGTGCCGCCTTGGGCCTCGGTAATGGCTTTGACGACGGCGAGCCCGAGACCTAATGCCCGTTTCGAGCCATCAGCCTTGGTGGTGACGAAGGGCTCGAAGATCCGGCCTTGAATCTCCGGATCTATTCCAGACCCGGCATCGGCTACCCGGAAAGTGAGATGGTGGTCGTGAGCTACGGCGTCCACGACCACCGCAGTGCCTGTCGGGGTGTGGGTATGGGCATTGACTACCAGGTTTAGTAGAGCCTGGGTGAGGCGGTCTTCGTCGCCGAGGAGGACAACTGGGGGCGTCGGCCGGATATGCGCGCTTCATGTTGCTGGACAGAGACATGGAATGCTCCTTAGCCGATAGCTGAACTTCTTTGATGCCTCGATTCCATCGGCGTGACCTGACGCATCCATGACGCCAAGATGACAGTTTTGTCAGCTTTGTTAGGCCTGCCAGCTATCCATGGAGGTCGGCCGCCTCTAGCCACGCCAGCTCCAGCTCATCCTTGTTGGCAATGATCAACTTGATCTCTCGCTGCAACTCGTCCAACCGCTGGTAATCGTTTGCTGCGGCTGCCATCTGCTCCTGCAGCGTGCTGAGTTGCCGGTCGAGACGGGCGATTTGCTGTTCGAGGCGAGCCAGGTCCTTCTTGGCTTGTCGAGATGCGGAACTGGGAGTAGCCGACTGAGGCCTGCCGGCCGCCTTGGCAGGTTGATTTTGGGAGGCGTTTTCGCGCCGGGAGTTCAGGTACTGATCAACACCGCCGGGCAGCAAAACACATGAGCCATCGCCCGTCAGCGCATAGCTGACGTCACAGACCCGCTCCAAGAAGTAACGATCATGAGTAACGACCAGCAGCGTGCCGGGCCAGCTGTCGAGGTAGTCCTCGATCACGGTCAGCGTCTCAATATCGAGGTCGTTGGTTGGCTCGTCAAGCAATAGCACGTTCGGCTCATCGAGCAGCAAACGGAGAATCTGAAACCGGCGCTGTTCGCCGCCCGAGAGATCATCAAGTCTGGCAGTCAGCTTGTCGCCGGTGAAGCCGAAGTCCTCCAGCAGCGAGCGGGCGCCGGCCTCGGCGCCGGTGGCAAGCCGAGCCTGTCGACGTAGGTGATCCAGCGAGTCAAGCACGCGCTCGGAACCCTCTACCTCCTCAAGGCTTTGGCTGAGATATCCGATCCGCAGTGTCTTGCCGCGTTTGATTGTTCCTGAGTCCGGCATCAGATCACCAGTGAGCAGTCGCAAGAGCGTCGTCTTGCCCGAGCCGTTGACGCCGATGACACCGATCCGCATGCCGGGACCGATGGACCAGGAGACCTCGCGAAGCAGCGCCCGAGTTCCCAGGGTCACACTTACCCGATCAAGATCAAAAACGTCCTTGCCCAACCGCGCCGTGGCGAATTGCTGCAACTGCAGCCGATCGCGCGCCTTTGGCTCGTCGGCAATCAGCGCGGCGGCAGCATCCAGTCGGAACTTTGGCTTCGATGTGCGAGCCGGAGGGCCGCGACGTAGCCAGGCCAGTTCCTTGCGCAGCAGGTTCTTGCGCCGGGCGGCGCTCATGGCGGCTTGCCGTTCGCGCTCAGTGCGGGCCAGCACGTATGCCGCATAGCCGCCCTCGTACGCGTCAACCTGGCCGTCATGCACTTCCCAGATGCGACTGCACAGCGCGTCGAGGAACCAGCGGTCGTGGCTGACGATCACCATCGCCAGATCAGCTGCGCGACGGCCGTTCAGATGCCTCGCCAGCCAGTCGATCGCCTCCACATCGAGGTGGTTAGTCGGCTCATCCAAGATCAGCAAGTCGTGATCGGCGAGTAGCAGCTCCACCAGTCCGACTCTGCGACGCTCGCCACCGCTCAGGCTGCCGATTGGCGTATCAAGATCGACATCGGCCAGCAAGTGCCAGACGATGGCTCGCGTACCAGGGTTGGCAGCCCAGACGTGGTCCGGTGCGCCGCCGACGATGAGATCGCGTACAGATGGATCAGCGGCGATCTCGTCACCTTGCTGAAGAAAACCGATCGACAGCTGGCCCGTGTGGGTTACTCGGCCACTGTCTGGGGTCAGCGTCCCGGCCAGAATCCGCAGCAGGGTGGTCTTTCCGGCTCCATTGCGGCCGACCACGCCAACGACCTCGCCGTGATCCAAGCCAAGACTCACGCCATCGAGCAGCGCCCGTGTGCCGTAGCTCATTGTGACGCCTTCGGCGTTGATCAGATTAACCATTTGGTTGCTCCGCTCGCTGCGCTCACTCTGTCTAATGGCTCGCTCCGCTGCGATGTTCGCCGGGAAGCCGCCGTCTTCGTCGAATCCGACGAAACGATTGTGTTCGAGGATCGGTTCTGTTCTCGACTCGTTCCGTCGGCTCCTCCTGCAGATCGGCGGCGCGAACATCGCAGGCGCGGATCGGGCTTTGGGAGCCGGTGGCTTCCTCTACTCGCTCACAGCCAGACTTATTGCGAAGTGCCGACTGCTAGCCGGGGCTGGCTGCTCGCTCGCTCGTCCAGACATCGGCGCGCGCGATCCGGATTCGATCAATTCATGCGAGCTGAGAGCATTCAGCGTCCGCGCATCGCCTGGCGGACGCCCTTCACCTGCCGCGGGTTGGTCGGCATTGGACCCTTAGGAATCGGCACCGGTGGACGGAGCGCGTCAAGGGCTCGTAGCCGCTGTTTGATGTCGGTGATCTGGTAGGGCTGTAGCACCTTGGGCAGTTTGCGGATGTGATCGGCGAGCTTGTCCAGCGGCACTTGGCCTTCTCTGTCGCCCATGACGATCGTTGTCACGGATATTCCGTACGCGACCCTCTCGTGCTTCTTCACCTCGCTGGCCAGGAGTTGCCGAACCCGACCAGATTCGCCTTCACCAATGAGCACCAGTCCACCGGGGCCAAGAGTGCGATGCACGACATCGCGGTTGCGATTCGCCGCAATGCCCGGCGTGGAGACCCACTTCTTTGGCAGCATCTGCAGCGCCACCTCGGCTGACCCTGTCTTTCCGGCGTACCGCTTATAGGTAGCTCGTTTTGCCCGGCGAACCAGCATGAACATTGCGGCCAGCAGCCCGACCATGACGCCGCCGAAGATCAGGTTGAATGCATGACCCCATAGCACTCCAATGATCACGCCAAGCACGATTGGCAGCAAGAAGGCGCCGAGCAGGATGTAGGGAAGGGCTCGGTCGTGTTCATGAGTCACCTGGTACGCCCGAATTATCTGCCGAATCCGGCCCATGTCCTTCGGGTCGTTGCTTGCCTTCTTGCGCGCTTTTTCAGCCTTCTTGGCGGCCCTGGCCTGAGCTTTGGTGTCCTTCGCTGCAGCCTTTGGGTCCTTGGCGCCGCCTTTAGCGTTTCTGGCCGCTACATCAGCCATTACTACTCACTTTCGGGTCTCAATCCACCTTCGCCGCCGGCTAGACCGCTGAAGCCTGTTGCGACAAAGCTTCGCGGTTCTGCAGTGCCTGACGGTAAAGCCGGCCAGCACGATAGGAGGAGCGTACGAGGGGTCCGCTCATGACACCAGCGAAACCAAGTGCGGTGGCCTCGTCCGCGAGCTCTACGAACTCCTCAGGTTTCACCCACCGCTCAACCGGATGATGGCGTGGCGAGGGCCGCAGGTATTGCGTGATCGTGACGATTTCGACGCCAGCGTCGTACAAGTCCTGTAGCGCATCGCTGATCTCGGCACGGGTCTCGCCCATGCCAAGGATCAGATTGGACTTGGTGACCAGACCGGCTGCTCGTGATGCGCGCAGCACATCGAGCGATCGCTCGTACCGGAAACCCGGCCGGATCCGCTTGAAGATCCTTGGCACGGTCTCCACGTTGTGTGCAAAGACCTCTGGCTCGGTCTCGAATAGTTGAGCCAAGTACTTCAGGTTGCCGGAGAAGTCCGGTGCCAGCATCTCGACGCCGGTGTCGGGATTGAGCTCATGAATCTTGCGTATGGTCTCGGCATACAGCCAGGCGCCCTCATCGGGAAGATCATCGCGACAGACACCGGTGACCGTCGCGTAGCGAAGGCCCATCTGCTGTACCGACTGCGCGACGCGATCCGGCTCGTTGACGTCGAACGCGGCAGGCTTGCCGGTGTCGATCTGGCAGAAATCGCAGCGTCGAGTGCATACATCGCCGCCGATGAGGAACGTGGCTTCGCGGTCCTCCCAGCATTCGAAGATGTTCGGGCAGCCCGCTTCTTGGCAGACGGTGTGCAAGCCTTGGTTTTTCACCAGGTCGTGTAGCTCGCGATACTCCGGCCCCATCCGCGCCGTGGTCCTGATCCACGACGGCTTCTTCTCAATCGGGGTGCTGGCGTTGCGAACTTCCAGTCGCAGCAGCTTGCGGCCCTCGGGGGCGATGGTCACTTTGTCAGCGTAGCCTGTGCGAGGCGCGTTCAGCTGTGCGCTATCACTCCGAGGGCGCACGCTCACACCACGTCGCGGCGGTGGAAGATCAACAATGAGCCGAGGACGACAAGTATGAGCAGGATTGACCAGTAGGCGATCCCGTGGGTGAGGCTTATCGTGTGCTCGATGTAGTCGATGTTCACCCCCTCGGCCGTCACCGTCTCAGCTGGCACCGAGTAGGTGAACCCGTGATCGACAATCGCCGCAAGATTCCCGTCGGGGGTCCACCGTGTCATGCGTTGGGTCCATGCTTGCTCGCCAAGGATGCCCATTCGGAGAATCCAGACCACGCCGTACCCAAGCAGGATTCCAATGGGGCCAGCTGTGTGCCGGGTCACCAGCCCAATACAGAAGCCGAGCACCGCCAGCCCGATGACGGCCAGCACGCCACGCGCTCCCATTTCGGCCAGTTCTCGCAGTGACTCGACGTGGGAACCGTACAGGCGGGCAAGCACAAGTGCCGCTGCCAACGTGATCGCGCTACTCAACGCGCCGAGCAGCGCAGTGAACCCAATCAGGGTGAGCAGCTTCGACCAGAAGACATGGCCGCGCCGCGGGATGAAGGTTAGCCAATTGGTGATTGAGCCCGAGCTGTACTCGGCGCCGATGAAGCTCGCGGCAATCATGAAAGCGATGAGCGCCACCAGGGCCGTCGACAGCTCCAGCGCCGTCGGGGCGACTTCCTTGAACGGAGTTGGTTCCACCCTGTATTCGGCCAGCGTGGGTTCGGGAAAGGTGCACTCCTCTGAGGTGCCGCCACTGTCGCGACACTCCTGCTCGTAATTCCTGTGGCTGTCTACCCAGTCCGTATGAGACTCCTCGTACGCGCGCTGAGCAGCCGCGAGCCGTGCGCCGGTCAAGGGTGAAAGCGCGTCGTTGACGACTAGCTGAAAGCCAGCGAGTCCCAGGAGCAGCGCGATGAGAGCGAGGCGGGTGAACCGCCGGCTTAGCAGCCTGTGGGCCTCTGCCAACACAAGTCGCATCATGGCCGGGCGCTCCACTGATGCAGCTCACGCTCGCGATCCTGCACTCGGCGCTGGCGTGGTCGCCGGCGCCGATCTTGCCGGGCTCCTAGGTGATCCGCGGCGGTCATATTGAGGAAGACAGATTCGAGGTCAGGGTGATTAGGGGTCAGCTCAGAGACGTAGAGGCCCTGCGCGGCCAGCAGCCGAGTAATTACGGCAAGATCGAGCCGGTGGTTGGCGAGGGTGACCTTGAGAAGCCCGCTAGCTAGCGGCTCGACCGTAAAGCCCGATGCCATGAGCACCTCGGTGGCACGTAAATGATCGGAAACACCGACCCGTGCCGACAGCTGTCCGCTCGCGGCGAGGATGTCGCTCACCCGGCCTTCTGCGAGCAACCGGCCACGACCGATGATGCTCACAGTGTCGGCGATCTGCTGCACCTCGCTGAGAATGTGGCTGGAGACGAGCACAGTCTTTCCGCGTCCGGCCAGCGTCCGCATCATGGTGCGAATCTCGTGAATACCCGCTGGATCGAGGCCGTTTGTCGGTTCGTCGAAGATCAACAAGTCCGGATCCTTCAGCAACGCTGCGGCTATCGCAAGGCGTTGCTTCATGCCAAGTGAGTAACTACCGAACTTGTCGTGACGGCGCCGGCCCAATCCCACTTCCTTGAGTACTCCGTCAACGCGTCGGCGCCGCGCCCCGATCGCGCGGGCCAGCAGCTCAAGATTCTTCTGTCCAGAGAATGGGGGGAAGAACTTGGGCTGCTCGACGATGGCGCCCACCCGGTCGATGATCTGATCGATGGCCAGCGGCACCTCGTGGTCGAAGATCCGGATGTGACCAGCGTCGGCGGCGATCAGGCCCAGCAGCATTCGGATGGTCGTCGTCTTTCCAGATCCGTTGGGACCGAGGAAGCCGTGCACACCACCTATCGGTACGCGCAGGTCAAGCCCGTCCACTGCGGCTTGTTTGCCCCTTCGGGTGCGGTACAGCTTCTTCAAGCGGTACGCCTCGATGGCGTAGTCGACGGTTGGCGGCGCGACGGCGACCCGACGTCCAATCCCCGAGGTCGGCGTCAATGGGTCAGACGGCACCGACCCTAACCCTAGAAAGCGTTGGGTCTGGTGCCGATCCGATGTCGGGGGACTGCACGTAATCCTCAAACGCCAGGTAATGCCCCAGGTGCGGAATGAGCGCTTGTGCGACATCGGTGATCATGATGCGGGTGCCTAGCTCGGCAGCCATCGAGGTCACCCCGACACCGGTCAATCCACAGGGGATGATCTGGTCGAACGCCGAGAGATCAGGATCGACGTTCAGCGCAAAGCCGTGCATCGTCGTACCCGCCGCAACCCGAACGCCGATCGCGGCGATCTTGCGCTCGAGCTGGTGATCATCCGCAGCGAGCCAAACCCCTGACCGACCACGGATCCGACCAGTGTTCAGACCGAATTTGGCCAGCATGGCGATCAAGGCCTCCTCGAGTCGCCGTACGTAGTCGACGACGAGGGCGGCCTCCGGGAGACGGACGATCGGGTAGCCCACCAGCTGGCCCGGTCCGTGCCAGGTGATCTTGCCCCCGCGGTCGACATCGATCACCGGCGTGCCATCGAGAGGGCGCTCCTGCGACTCGGTCCGCTTCCCCGCGGTGTAAACACTCGCGTGCTCCAGCAACAGCACCGTGTTTGGCCGGGCGCCTCTTGACACCTCGCCATGGATAGCACGTTGCAGCTCCCATGTTTCGGAGTAGTCGCGATGCTCGCGACCCAGTCCGAGATCGAGGAACTCCATGGCGCCGAGTCTAAGGCGTACGGCGGCCGGAGCCAGCTGGGTGCAGCGGCGGCGTTGGACCGCCCGCACCTTCGGCCATCGCGTGCATCACCTCACGCAACGCATCGACTCCAGAATGTTGCGGCTGCCAGCCCAGCTCAGTGCGGATACGGCTGCTGTCAAGTGTCGGCAACGACACGAACATCTTGAGCAGCGACTCGTCGGAAGGGATGAGTCGCATCCGCCATGCACCTGCCATTGCTGCTGCGACGGCCTGGCTCGGCACCTGGATAGCCCTGGCTTCCAGCAGCTTGCCGAAGACTTCTTTGTCGATGATCGGATCCGCGGCCACGTTATAGGCACCGCGGGCATCGCTGAGCAACACCAGCCGGTACGCCTCGCCGGCGTCGTCGCCGTGCATGGCTTGGAACCGCAGTCGGGCAGGGAAGGGCACGACTGGCAAACGTCCGGGTCGCAAGAGCGCCCGCGGAACCAACGGGCCGGCAAAGATGCGCCGCTGTTCGGTCGCTGAGGACCGTTTAAAGATGAAACTCGTGCGCATCCGTACGACTCGAATCCCTGGGTTACGCAACTCGTAAGCGTCGAGATAACGCTCCAGGTAGGCCTTCTCCCGGCCGTAGGCCGCCGTCGGCATGCTGTGTGTTGGCCAGCTTTCGTCCACGTGTTGACCTGGTCCTGGCGAGTAGGCGGCGAGCGACGAGGCGTAGACGACGCTCACAACTCCGGCGTCCGCTGCCGCCTGCAGAACGTTCATGCTGCCGAGTACGTTGACATCCCACGTCACCAGTGGGCGGTGAGTGGGCTGGAACGCCCAGGAAAGCAGCACGACGGCATCCGCGCCCTCGAGATGCTGCACGAACTGCGACGACCGGACGTCGGCGGCTTCGAACCGGGTCTTGGCCGGCTGCCAAGACGATGGAGTCCGCCGAGCCAATCCGACAATCTCGGTAACCGCTGGATCTGCTGCGAGTGCCTCGATGACACTCGTACCGACGTTCCCCGTGGCACCAACGACAACGACTCTCATGTGTCTTGAGTCCTCAGAGGCCAAACTCGGCGCCGAAGTCGCCTTCCTCGAGCCGCGCCTTGAGCGTGCTGAGGAATTGGGCCGCCTCCGCGCCGTCGATCAGCCGGTGATCGTAGGACAGTGACAGGTACATCATGTCCCGAATCGCGATGACCTCGCCTAGCCGCCCATCGGAGATCACGACGGGTCGCTTAACCAGCGCACCGGTGCCAAGAATCGCCGCTTGCGGCTGATTGATGATCGGGGTGTCCATCAGGGTGCCGGCGGAGCCGTAATTGGTGATGGTGAACGTGCCGCCGATCAGCTCATCTGGCGTGACTTTGCTCTGCCGCGTACGGGCCGCCAGATCCGCGATCCGCTTGGCCAGGCCTGAGATGCTCAGATCACCGGCGTCCTTGATCACCGGAACCAGCAGTCCTCTGTCGGTCTGCACAGCAATGCCGAGATGCTCGGCGTCCGGATAAGTGATGGTGCGCTCTTCGGTGTCGATCGTGGCGTTGAGTTTTGGATAGAGCTTCAGAGCCTCGACGGCGGCCTTCGCGATGAATGGAAGGTAGGAGAGCGTTGCGCCCTCACGATTCTTGAAATCGTCTTTGACCTTGGCGCGGATCTGCGAGATGGCTGTCAGATCAACCTCGACCGTGGCAGTTAGCTGGGCAGCCACGTGAAGCGATTCCACCATCCGCTTGGCGATTGTCTGGCGTAGCCGGGACATCTTCTCCGTGGTGCCACGCAGGCTGCTGACCTCGGCCGCGGGTGCTGCAGCGGGTGCCTCCTGCTCCGCCGGAACTTCTGACGCCGGCGCCGCAGCTGCTTGCTTCGCAGCCTCGGCAGCAGCCAGTACGTCCTGCTTGCGGATGCGGCCACCGACACCGGTGCCATTAAGCGACCCGAGGTCGACGCCATGCTCCCTGGCGAGCTTCCGCACCAGCGGCGTTACGTAGGTGGTATCAGAGTCGTTCGCGGCCGGTGTCGCCGTACGTGAATCGCCCGCAGGAGCCCGCTGTTCTGGTTGTGCCTGTTCCTTCGGCGTCGGCGCTGCAACCTCGGGTTCGGGTTGCGGCTTGGGCTGTTGCTCAGGCGCGGGTTCGCGTTCGGCCTGCGGTGCCGGTTCGGGGGCTGGTTCCGGTTCTGGTGGGGCTTCAGGTTGCTGCTGGGGCTCTGGCTCTGGCCTTGCTTCGTGTTCTTGTGGGGGCGCTGCCTCGGGTGCGGCCGCTGCAGCTCCCGCCTCGCCGACCACCGCTAGGACTGCTCCAACGCCGACGGTCTCGTCTTCTTGCACACGAATCTCGAGCAATGTGCCCGACGCCGGAGACGGAATTTCGGTGTCGACCTTGTCGGTCGAGACCTCTAACAGCGGTTCATCGGCCTGGACGGATTCACCTACCTGCTTGAGCCAACGGCTTACGGTTCCCTCGGTAACGCTCTCGCCAAGCTCCGGCAGCTTGACTTGGGTGGCGCCATCAGAGCCGTCTTTAGCGCCGCTGGGCGCCGCCGCGACGGGCTGAGCTTCGGCGTCGGCGGTCCCTGCTGGCTCCTGCGCCGGAGCAGCATCCTCAGGCCCAGCCTGGGGCTCTTCGTCAGCCGGCTCTTCGGCCTGCGGCTGAGCTGCTTCTTCGGCCGGCGCGGGCGCTGCATCCTCCCGCGCGGTTTCGGCTGGCTGCTCTGTGGGGGGCTCAGTTGCTGGCGCTGCTCCGCCGTCGGCCTCATTCGCCTCACCGATCACCGCCAGTACCGCGCCGATCTCGACGGTTTCATCCTCCTGCGCCTTGATCTCCAGCAGCACTCCGGAGGCTGGCGAGGGAATCTCGGTGTCGACCTTGTCCGTCGACACCTCGAGCAGCGGCTCGTCGGCTTGAACAGTGTCACCCACCTGCTTGAGCCAGCGACTGACGGTTCCTTCGGTGACGCTCTCACCTAGTGCTGGCAGGGTTACGGAGGTCGACATGGCTGCTGAGGACTCCTTTTTGGTGCTGGTACTCGGTCGGTCCTGACGTCGCTCCCTGGTGGTTCGCCAGATCGCGGTCGGGCCTCTTCGGTGCCGGTGGGCCACAGCCTAGCCTCAGCAGGTCGCGGCGGCGCCAGCACATTGCTTGCTGACAGATCCCTTTGAGATCTCGAAATCTGAAAACTCCGCATTGGTCGGATTTTCGACATCAACCTCGCGATTGGTCGGAAAGTTGAGATCCGGAGAGAGGTGATCTCGGCTCTCACCCGTGCGAATGCAGCGGCTTTCCGGCGAGCGCGAGATGGGCTTCACCGAGGGCCTCGCTCTGAGTGGGGTGGGCATGGATCAAGCCAGCGACATCCGCTGGGAATGCATCCCAGTTGGTGATCAGCTGCGCTTCAGCGGCAAGCTCGCTCACCCTGGCACCGATCATGTGGACACCGACAACGGGACCGTTTGGTTGGCGCACCAGTTTGACGAATCCCCGAGTCTTGAGGATCTGTGATTTGCCGTTGCCGGCAAGGTCGTAGGTGAACGTTTCCACACCATCGAAACGCCTCCGGGCTAGGTCCTCAGTAACTCCGACCGACACGATCTCCGGGTCACAGTAGGTGATCCGCGGGATCCCCTCATCGACGATCGGTACGGGTGCCGGCTGCAGGAGACTCCTGCGATAGGCAATCTCCTCGGCGACGAAGATGCCCTGGGCGAAGCCGCGATGCGCGAGCTGCGGGCCACGTACGACATCACCAAGCGCATACACATCAGAAACCGACGTCTCCAGTCGCTCGTTGACACGTACGAAGCCATCCTCGAGATCGATACCTACCTCCTGAAAGCCAAGGTCGGTTTGAGGCCCGCGGCCGACGGCAACCAACAACACTTCTGCCTCCAGCACCCGACCGTCTTCAAATTCCAGTCGTACGCCGACGTCGGTTGCTTGACACGTCGCCATCGCGGCGTTCGTGAGCAATTTGATCTTGCGCTTCCTGAAGGCACGCTCCAGAGCAGCGGAAATGCTTGCATCCTCGGCCGAAACCAGACGCGGAAGCGCCTCGACGATTGCGACGTCAACTCCGAATGACTGCCACGCTGACGCGAATTCCACACCAATCACTCCGCCGCCAAGGACGATCGCTGAGCGGGGAAGGCGATCGAGCCGAAGGGCCTGCTCGCTGGTGAGGATCTTCACACCATCGATGTCCAAGCCTGATAGCGAACGAGCAGAGGACCCTGTGGCCAACACCAGATTGCGAGCCCTATATGTCTGATCATCGACGGCAACGGCTGGCCGTCCATCGCGCAGCCTCAGCCGACCTGCACCGGGAATGATGGTGATTCCGCGGGAATTGATGAGTCCGGACAGACCCTTGTAAATGCGATCTACGACACTGTCGGCAAATGAGACCACGCCGGCCAGATCGATCTTGTCGATGGCGGCATGAATGCCGAATTGGCTGCCGTTGCGTACCGACTCCGCGACCTCGGCAGCGTGCAACATCGCCTTGGTGGGGATACAGCCTCGGTGGAGACAGGTGCCGCCGACCTTGTCCTTTTCCACCAGCCCGACTGAGAATCCCAGCTGGGCTGCGCGCAACGCGCAGGCATAGCCGCCGCTACCAGCACCGAGCACAACGAGATCAAACGGCTCCCCGCTGTGAGTGTCTGTCGCTGCGGCGGTGCCGTAAAAAGCTGCCATGGCGCCATCCTCTCAGGCCGCGAAGGGCCTCGATTCTGAAAGGTAGCGGCCATAATTGGCGCATGAGTTGGTTCCGACGGACGGCGACGCGAGTCAAGAAAAAGGGCCGCTATGCGTCGCAGAGTCGCACCATCGATGACGCCGTCACGTCGCATCTCACTCAGTTTGCGCGCACCCGACGCGGGGTCGAGGCCTTTGTGGAGCCCCAAACCGCAGTAACTCAGACGACGCTGTTGCTCGTCGCGTTCGACGGTGAATGGACCCGGCGAGTCGTACCGTCACCTGAATGGGCGCATGCATTCGCTGAGTCGCTACAGATTCCTGGGTACGACGCGGCCGTGGTGGGCTATCCGCAGCGGATGAGGGACTACAACAGTCGCAACAAGAAGCATCCCGACCTGCGTTGAACCTGCAACGGTGCAAGAACGTCTGACCTAGCGAAAGCACCAATTCAACTGGTCGGCTCCGGGACCGCAAACGTGTGAAACGTCGGCGACGTGGGGGTTACCTGACACAACCCCATGCCAACCGCTTGGCGGCTGGCGTCTCACACCTTCAGCCGTGCTGACAGAGGTGCCGAGTCGGTGGGATGAGTGACTCAGCACCGGGGCAGCTGTCAGCACGGCTGTGTTTGATTGCTCCGCTCGCTGCGCTCGCTCCGCGCGGATCGCGCCGTCAGGTCCGCCTACTTCGTCGTCGCTCGGGGACGAAAAGCATGTCTCCTCGCTTCTCCTCAGCACGGCGGGGCGCGATC
>Ga0307416_100000522_pt1 | contig 19598 bp, 18 predicted proteins | sample DK1Cmetagenome_2_FD_203821 | JGI IMG/M metagenome (GOLD analysis project Ga0307416, IMG submission 203821) | Maize rhizosphere microbial communities from greenhouse at UC Davis, California, United States - DK15-C-3 | ecosystem: Host-associated > Plants > Roots > Rhizosphere > Soil | place...
ACGATCGAGCCGCGTGCCGGCGATGCCGAGCTGCTCCTCGCCTCGGAGAAGGACCGCGCAGAGCACGTTATGCTCGTCGACCTCGGGCGCAACGACCTCTCGCGCGTCTGCCGGCCAGGGACGGTACGGGTGGGCCGCTTCCTGGAGCCGGAGCGCTATTCGCACGTGACCCACCTCGTCTCGGAGGTAACGGGGGAGCTCCGGCCCGAGTGCGGGGCTTTCGACCTCCTCCGCGCCTGCTTCCCTGCGGGGACGGTCTCGGGCGCCCCGAAGGTGCGAGCCATGCAGATCATCTCGGAGCTCGAGGGCTATCGCCGGGGGCCGTACGCCGGCGCCGTCGGTTACGCCCTTCCCGACGGTGCGTTCGACACCTGCATCGCGATCCGCACCGTTGTCCTGGCCGACGGGATTGCCCGGCTCCAGGCCGGCGCAGGGATCGTCGCCGACTCGGACCCGCCCTCCGAACACGAGGAATGCCTGCGTAAGCTGGCTGCCTTGGAAGCCGCCCTGGACGAAGCCGAGCGAGGCACGAACGCGTGATTCTGCTGGTCGACAACTACGACTCGTTCACCTACAACCTCGCGCATCTCTTCGAGGAGCTCGGCGCCGAAGTGACGGTGATCCGCAACGACAAGATCGATGGGGACGAGGCGGAGCGGCTCGCTCCCAGCCACCTCGTCATCTCCCCCGGGCCGGGCCGACCCGAGGGCGCCGGCGCGAGCCTCGAGATCATCAAGCGCCTGGGTCCCCGCGTGCCGACGCTCGGCGTTTGCCTCGGCCACCAGGCGATCGTCGAGGCCTTCGGCGGTGAGGTCGGGCAGGCCCAGCGGCTCGTCCACGGGAAGGCAAGCGAGATCGCCCACGACGGGCGCGGGCTGTTCTCTGGCTTGCCAGATCCGCTCCAGGGCGGGCGCTATCACTCGCTGGCGGCAGCGCGGGTCCCGAACGAGCTCGAGGTGTGCGCGACGACCGACGACGGCGAGGTGATGGCGGTGCGCCACCATGAGCTGCCGGTCGACGGCATCCAGTTCCACCCGGAGTCCGTGCTGACCCCGGACGGCGCGGCTCTGGCCAAGAATTTCCTGGTCGGGCGAAGATGACGGTTCAGGAAGCCCTCGCCCGCCTGCTCGACGGCCGTGATCTCTCGCGCAGCGCCGCCCGGGACGTGATGGGCGACATCATGGAAGGGAAGGCCACGCCGGCTCAGATCGGCGGTTTCCTCGTCGCCCTTCGCCTGAAGGGCGAGACGGCCGCCGAGATCGCCGGATGTGCCGAGGCCATGCGGGCGCACGTCGTGGCTGTCAAGCCGAAACGGGTCGACCTGGTCGACACGGCAGGGACGGGCGGAGACGGCGCGGGCACCTTCAACATCTCCACCGCCGCCGCACTCGTCGCGGCGGCCGCGGGCGTCGGCGTAGCCAAACATGGCAACAGGGCAGTTTCCTCGTCGTCGGGTTCCGCGGACGTCCTCGAGGCGCTCGGCTTCGAACTCGAGCTGCCCGCCGAGAGGATCGAACGTTCGATCGACGAGCTCGGATTCGGCTTCCTCTTCGCGCCGTCCCACCACCCCGCGATGCGGCATGCGGCACCTGTGCGCCGAGAGCTCGCCGCTCGGACCGTCTTCAACGTGCTCGGCCCGCTGACGAATCCGGCCGGCGCGCGGGCCCAGGTGGTCGGCGTGTACGCACCGGAGCTCGTCCCCACGATCGCCACGGTGTTGTCGCACCTCGGCGCCCGCCGCGCCTTCGTCGTCCACGGGGCGGGCGGGATCGACGAGCTCTCCCCCGCCGGGCCGAACCTCGTCTGCGAGCTCGCCGGCGGCAAGGTGCGTAGCCGCGAGATCGACCCGCGGGACTTCGGAGTTCCGCGCTGCCGGCCCTCTGACCTCACGGGGGGCTCGCCCGAGGAGAACGCGACGACGATTCGCGAGATCCTCGGAGGCGCCAAGGGCGCAAAGCGCGAAGCCGTGCTGCTCAACGCGGGCGGGGCAGTCGCCGCCGGGGGGCACGCGCGGAACCTCGAGGATGGCTACCGGGTCGCGAGCGAGGCGCTCGATTCGGGCGCCGCCGGAGAGCGGCTCGAAGAGCTGATCGCGTTTTCGCAGGCCAAGGAGGTGGCGGCTTAATGCGACATGGCCGGGGTCTGACCCCTGACATGGCTTTTTCGGACGAAAGGGCGGCCCTGACCGCGAACGAAAAGGCCTGCAGACCCGACACTTCCTGGCCTGACTCGCCGAGGCCAGATTGGACCTGTCCGGCGCCTGACCCCGGACATGTCCGAGTGGGACGCCGCTAGTGGGACGCTTTGCGAACGCGCTGCGCCGGCCGGGCCTCGGCGCGATCGCCGAGGTCAAACGACGTTCGCCGTCGGCGGGAGATCTGCGACCCGGCGCGGAGCCTGCAGTGCTGGCCCGCTCGTTCGAGGAGGCAGGAGCCGCGGCGGTATCCATCCTCGTCGACGAGCGCTTCGGCGGCACCTGGGACGATCTTCGCGCCGCCCACGCCGCCACCAGGCTTCCACTGCTGGCGAAGGGGTTCTTCTCCACCCGGGAACACCTCGATGAGGCGCGTGCCGCAGGCGCGGACGCGGCGCTCCTCCTCCTCCGCGATCTCGAGGACGCGACCGTGCTCGACCTAATGAGCTCGGTTCCAGACCTGGACTTTTTCGTCGAGGCCCACGATGCGGATGAGCTACGCCGCGCCGAGGCGCTAGGCGCCGAAGTCATCGGCCTGAACGCGCGCGACCTCGCCACCTTCGAGATCGACAGGCGCGCCCAGCTGGACCTTGTCGCGCGCGCCCCACGCGATCGAGTGATCGTCGCGGAGAGTGGCGTCCAGAACCGCGCCCACGCCGCCGCAGCCGAGCTTGCAGGCGCCGACGCCGTCCTCGTCGGATCCGCGCTGATGCGAGCCCCTGACCCGGCCGCCAAGCTCGCCGACCTCCTGCGCCGGCCGCTCGTGAAGATCTGCGGCCTGACCCGCCAAGAGGACGTCGCGGCGGCTGCCGAGGCCGGTGCCGACCTGGCCGGCTTCGTGCTCGCGGAAAGTCCGCGCCGCGCAGCCGAACCCCTTCCGGTGCCGGATTCGATGCTCTCCGTCGGCGTGTTCGTCGGCGAGGCCGAAGATCTCGGCACAGACCTGATCCAGCTCTACGCGGAAGAGAACGGGCACCGGGCGCGCGACGGCGTGCTCCTGCGGAAGAGCGAGGCGGTCGCGACGGTGCTCGACCTGCCGTGGCTCGAGGAGGACGAAAACCATCTGCAGCGAGCAGCGGACGTCGAGGGCCGTGTCCTGCTCGCCGGCCGCCTCGGGCCCGAGAACGTGCGAGCCGCCATCGACTCAGTCCACCCGTGGGCCGTGGACGCGAGCCGCAGCACTGAGGCCGAGCCTGGCATCAAGGACCACGACAAGGTGCGCGCTTTCGTGGAGGCAGCGCGATGAGTGTCGAGGTCGCGAAGGGGTTCTACGGCGCCTACGGCGGCCGCTACGTCCCCGAGACGCTCGTGCCGGCCCTCGACGAGCTCGAGCAGGGCTGGAACGACATCAAGGACGACCCCGGCTTCCGGCTCGAGCTCGAGCAGCTCCAGGCGACATACGTCGGGCGCCCCACCCCGCTCTACCGCGCCGAGCGGCTCGGCGACGACAGGACGATCTACCTCAAGCGCGAGGACCTCTGTCACACGGGCGCGCACAAGATCAACAACGCGGTCGGCCAGGCGCTCGTGGCACGGCGACTGGGGAAGAAGCGCATCGTCGCCGAGACGGGCGCGGGCCAGCACGGGGTCGCCTCGGCGACCGTCTGCGCCCGCTTCGGCCTCGAGTGCGTCGTCTACATGGGCTCGGAGGACATGGAGCGCCAGAAGCCCAACGTCGAGCGCATGCACCTGCTCGGCGCCGAGGTTCGGGCCGTGGAGTTCGGGACGCGGACGCTCAAGGAGGCCACCAGCGAGGCGATCCGCGATTGGATCACGAACGTCGAGACGACGCACTACATGATCGGCTCGTGCGTCGGCCCGCATCCCTATCCCGAGCTCGTGCGCGAGCTCCAGTCGGTCATCGGCCGGGAGGCGCGCGAGCAGATGCTGGCCGCCGAGCGCAGGCTCCCCGACGCCGTCGTCGCATGCGTGGGCGGCGGCTCGAATGCGATCGGGCTGTTCGCCGGATTCCTGGAGGACGCAGAGGTGCGTCTGGTCGGGGTCGAAGCCGCCGGCGCTGCGAGTCTGGGCAGCGGCCGCGCGGGAGTCCTGCACGGCGCTCGCTCCTCCCTCCTCGCCGACGAGGATGGGCAGATCGCCGACGCGCACTCCATCTCTGCGGGGCTGGACTACCCCGGCGTCGGGCCCGAGCACGCCTTTCTGCGCGACACGGGGCGCGCCGAGTACCGGGCGGCGGCGGACGATGAGGCGCTGGCCGCCTTCCACCTCCTTGCCGAGCGCGAGGGCATCATCCCTGCGCTCGAGCCCGCTCACGCGCTCGCGCGTGCGCTAGACCTCGACGCCGAGCTCATCCTCGTCGGTCTCTCCGGCCGGGGCGACAAGGATCTGGCGACGGTGCTCGGCCGGTGAAGAAGCTCTCGATCTATCTCATGGCCGGCCCGGACACGCCGGAGCTTGCCGCCGCCGCCGTAGCCGGCGGCGCTGACTTGCTCGAGATCGGGTTTCCGTTCTCCGACCCACTGGCCGACGGCCCGGTGATCCGCCTCGCGGGCGAACGCGCGCTCGCCCAGGGGATGTGCACGCGGGCGTGCCTGGAGTGCCTGGCCGAGACTCGTGCCCGTGTCGAGGTGCCGCTGATTCCGATGACGTACGCGTCCATCCTCGAGGCGTACGGCTACGAGCGCTTCCAAACCGACGCCCAGAAGGCGGGCGCCACGACCCTGATCGTGGCCGACCTGCCGATCGAGGCCGCGCCCGACCTGCGCCGGGTCCAGCTCGTCGCACCCACTACACCGTCGGAGCGGATCCGCTTCGCCGCGGAGCGAACGGAGGGCTGGCTCTACCTCGTTTCCCTGACTGGCACCACGGGCGCGCGCAGGGAGGTCTCGGAGCAGCTTGCCGGCCTCGTCGAGCGCGCCCGCGGCGTCACCGACGTGCCGCTCCTGGCCGGCTTCGGCATCTCGACGCCCGAGCACGCCGCAGGGGCCGCGGCCCTCGCCGACGGCATCGTCGTCGGCAGCCGCGCCGTCGAGGTCGCCCACGACGAAGGCCCCGAGGCCCTCCGTGAGTACGTGGCCTCTCTTCGCCAGGCGCTGGACCGCGACGCGGGCCCGCCCGCGGGACCGCGACCACTAGGCTACGGCCGTGCATACGATCGAGCTCACTGAGGACGAACTGCGGCTTGTGCGCTCCGCGCTCCACTCGTATCTCGAGGACTTCGGCCACGACGAGGCGGACGTCCTGAGGGCGATCAAGCAGGTGCTCGCCAAGCTCCCGCCCAACGAGTAGTGGCGATCCTCGAAACGAGGGTCGACCGGGGCTCGCCCGAGTTCGAGGCGAACCGTGCGCGGATGGAGGAGCTCGTTGCAGAGCTGCGTGAGCGCGTTGCGGCCGTGGCTGCGGGCGGCGGAGCCGAGGCCGTCGAAAAACACCGGTCGCGCGGCAAGCTGCTCGCACGGGAAAGGATCGAGGGGCTGCTCGATCCGGACTCGGCCTTTCTCGAGCTGAACGCGCTCGCGGCCTGGGAGCTCTACGAGCGCGAGGCGCCCGGTGGCGGGATCGTGACCGGCATCGGCGTGATCGACGGACGTCAGTGCGTGGTCGTCGCGAACGACGCCACGGTCAAGGGCGGCACCTATTACCCCCTCACCGTGAAAAAGCACCTGCGGGCGCAGGAAGTCGCCGACCAGAATGAGCTTCCCTGCGTCTATCTCGTGGACTCGGGAGGCGCGTTCTTGCCGCTTCAGGACGAGGTCTTTCCGGATCGCGACCATTTTGGCCGGATCTTCTTCAACCAGGCGGTCATGTCGGCCAAGGGCATCCCGCAGGTCGCCCTCGTCATGGGCTCCTGCACGGCCGGCGGCGCCTACGTTCCGGCGATGAGCGACGAGACGGTGATCGTCAAGGGGACCGGGACGATCTTTCTCGGCGGCCCGCCCCTGGTGAAAGCCGCAACCGGCGAGGAGGTCACGGCCGAGGAACTCGGGGGCGCCGACGTCCACGCGCGCATCTCCGGAGTCGCGGATCACTACGCGGTCTCCGACGAGCACGCCCTGGCGCTCGCGCGGGAGATCGTCGCCAACCTCGGCGGCCACCAGCCCGAGCCGCCGTGGGAGCCAGAAGCGCCCGAGGAGCCCCTCTACGACCCGGCCGACCTCTACGGGATCGTGCCCGAGGACTACGCCAAGGGCTACGACGTGCGCGAGGTGATCGCACGGATCGTGGACGGCAGCCGCCTGCACGAGTTCAAGGCTCTCTATGGAGAGACGCTCGTCTGCGGCTTCGCCCACATCGAGGGGCTTCCCGTCGGGATCCTCGCCAACAACGGCGTGCTCTTCTCAGAGAGCGCTCTCAAGGGCGCTCATTTCATCCAGCTGGCCTGCAAGCGCCGCATCCCGCTCGTCTTCCTCCAGAACATCACCGGCTTCATGGTCGGAAAGGAATACGAGGCGGGCGGCATCGCCAAGGACGGCGCAAAGATGGTGACCGCAGTCGCGTGCGCCCAGGTGCCCAAGTTCACGGTCATCGTCGGGGGGTCGTTCGGTGCGGGCAACTACGGCATGTGCGGCCGCGCGTACTCACCCCGGCAGCTCTGGATGTGGCCGAACGCGCGCATCAGCGTGATGGGCGGCGAGCAGGCGGCCACCGTCCTGACCGCCGTCGGACGAGCGGACCCAGACGAGATCCGTGCCAAGTACGAGCGGGAAGGAAGCCCGTACTACTCCACGGCGCGTCTGTGGGACGACGGCATCATCGACCCGCTGGACACACGTCGCGTCCTCGCGCTCGGCATTGCCGCGAGTTTGAACGCGCCGATTCCCGAAACGAAGTTCGGCGTCTTTCGGATGTAGAGCGACCGGCCGACTTGCGGGGACCGCGCTAGGGAAGCGGAAGCGTCGGCGTGGACGGCAGGGGAGGCGGCTCGACTGGCAGGGGCAGCGGCTCGATCGGGAGGGGTTCGATCGGGAGGGGTTCGACCGGTAAGGGCAGCGGCTCGACCGGTAGGGCCGGCACTGACACATCGGAGCTCAGTTCGACGGAGCGAAGCGGCAGCGAGGGAACAGCGCCGCTGCCGCTCAGGCTGTCGTCCAGAGTCTCGCCTGATGAGCCGGAATCACCCGGCTGGGCCGTGACCTTCGAGCGCTTCGCCTGCATGACTTTCTCTAGCGGCAGGAATGCGATCCCCGGAGCGACGGCCGGGCCCGTCATTTCTGCGCGCGAGGGAGCGCGCTGAACGGCCGGCGCGCTCGGTGGGTTCGCTCCCATGTCGGTGAGGGGGACCGCAACGATGGCGGCGCCTCCCACAAAGGCGGCGACGCTTGCCCTGCTGACCGAGAAGCCGAGCGAGAGCTTCCCCAAACCGGGCAGCGGGAGGGCCAGGAGGCCCCGGAGCCTGCGCGGCTGAGTCGTCGGGACGTGGTCTGCGAGTTGGAGCTCCTGGCTCAGGGTGCGGCGAGCACGGAAGATGAGCGTCTCGACGGCCGCCAGGGACAGCTCCAGCTCCTCCGCGATCTCCGCGTAGGAACGTCCCTGGATCTCCCGTAGGAGGATGACGGCGCGCTGGTTCGGCGGGAGGTGACGGATCGCGGCGGCGATCTCCCCCGCGGTCGGCCCATTCACATCGGCGAGATCGGCTGCGACCTCCTGGTCGAGCGCGACTTCCTTGGGCCGCCGGGCAACGGCCTGATAACGGCGGCGCACGACGTTGCGCGCGATCGTGACGAGCCACGCGCGCGGCTTGTCAGGCTCCTCGCCGCGGCGGATGGCCCGAAAGGCGTTCATGAAAGCGATTTGCGTGACGTCCTCGGCCTCGTCGGGATCTCGGACGTCCCGCAGGACCGCGCCGTATACGTCACGCCGGTGGCGCCGGTAGAGCCGCTCGAACGAGATGTCGCGGGTCAGCCTCTGCTCAAGTGAGGGGCTCACAGTCCGTCTATTCCCCATTTCGCATTCTTGTCACGTCTTCGACGCGCAAGTTTTCACGCCTCCAAAGCGTCCTTTCGATGGGGTCATCCGGTTGCTTGCCGTGGATTACCAACTTGAAATCCGGATCGATCGGCCGGCTGATCTCGACAGCGTAGTGGCCTTCTTCGAACGAAGCGCGTACGCCCCTGAGCCGGTGGACGAGCGCACGATCGCATTGACGCCGCCCGAGGCCCTGGACCTTCCGCTCGCGCGACGCGAGCTCGAGATCTATCTCCGGATCCTCGCGCGCGTGCATCCGGGCGTCGCAGCCACTCTCGCCGCCTGACCTCCCTGCCCGCCTTATCATCCGCGAGCCCCGACCGGATCCGCCAATCGATCCTGGAGCATTTCTTGAACCGTCAAGAGGAACGGTACGTCCGCAACGAATGGCTTTTTCGCGAGATCAACGAGCGAATCGCGGAGGTGAACGAGAAGTTCGAGGTCGAAGGCGAGACCGAGTTTCTGTGCGAGTGCGGCCAGCAGACGTGCTTCGAGACCCTGCTGCTCACTCCCGCGCAGTACGAGGCCATCCGCAGGGAAGTCAGCGGTTCGTCGTCGTGCCAGGCCACGAAGACGGCAGCCTCGAGCGCGTGGTCCACCGCGAGCCGGGCTTCCTCCTCGTCGAGAAAATCGGGGAAGCCGGCGAGGAGTCGGAGGAGCAGGACCCCCGCGCATAGCCTACGCCGCCACTTCGCGCACGAACCACCAAAGGGCTGGCCCCGCAGACGAACCCGTTCGCCTAAAGCTCCTCGCCTCGCGCGCCTGAGCGCGTCGGTGTTCTATGCGGGCTTAGGGCCGGGTTCTGTGAGCAGAGCCAGTGAGGTCACTCTACTCCCTTTGAGTAGCGGCCGCGTTTTCCAAGCGGCCGCGTTTTCGCCACGTTTCGTCCTAGAGCACGACCTCCTCCGGAAAGCCCGAGCCCGCGGCGAAGCGTTCGAGCCGGTACGGAGAGAGATCGAGCGCCGACTCGCCCTCGAGCAGCTCCTCTGCGACGGCGCGCCCGACGGCCGGGGATTGCATGAACCCATGGCCCGAGAAACCGCAGGCTGCGTAGACGCCGTCGGCGACGAACCCGATGATCGGATGCGCGTCGGGCGTCATGTCGTAGAGACCTGCCCAGGCGCGACCGACCCGCGCGCCGGCGGCTGCCGGAAACCGCCGGGCGAGGCGTTCGAGACGCTCCGGCAGGATCGCCTGGTCCACCGACGGCTCGAAGCCCCAGCGCGGCTCGGCATCGTGCATCGCGACGCGGAGCGAGTCCCCGTAGCGGCGGAAGTGAAAACCGGATTCGGCCTCGAGTACCATCGGGAGCCGCTCCGAAAGGCCTCGGATCGGTGTCGTGTCGAAGAGCTGCCGGACAAGCGGGCGCACCGGCAGCTCGACGTCGTAGCGCGCGGCGGCCTCGGCCGAGTACGCACCGCAGGCAAGCACACGAACCTCGGCGCCGACGTTTTGCTCCGGAGTCCCCTCGAGAACGTCGACGCCGAGCTCGACGAGGCGGCCGACCAGCTCCCGGGTCACTGCGGGCGGATCCGCGACACCGTCCTGGCGACAGACGAATCCGCCGAGAACGTCGCCGGCGAACACTCCGGGGGCAAGCGCTTCCACCTTGCGCCGGTCAAGCCGCTCGACGGGAACGCCCAGACCGGCCTGGAGGGCCTGGCGCTCCTCGAGAGATCCGAGTCCCGCTTCCGTCGTGGCGAGAAAGAGGTAGCCGACCTGCTGGAAGAGATCCGGCCCCAGATCCTCGAAGAAATCGATGCTCTCCTGCGCGAGGCGCACCTCCGCGGCGGTCGAGAACTGCTGCCGGATCCCGCCCATCGCCCTACCGGTCGAGCCCGACGCGATCGTGCCCCGCTCGGCAAGCACCACGTCGCCGGCCCCGCCCAGCGCTAGGTGGTAGGCGATGCTCGCCCCGACCGCACCGCCTCCGGCGACGACTATCCGAGCCACGCGAGGAGCTCGCTCCGTTCTGAGGCGCTCAGGCGACGGAGGGGCGCACGCACGTCTTCACGGAAGGGCACGCCGTGGCGTCCGACGACGAGCTTGAGCGCCGCGTGGCGGGGGAAGCGCTCGATTACGGCTCGCAACTCTCCGAGCCGCGCGGCGCCGTCCGCGGAGGGAGTTCGGACGACGGCGGCGACGTCCTCGGGGTAAGCAGCAGCCAGCCCGGAGACAGCGCCCGCCGCACCCGCCGCAAGGCCGTCGGCGAGCAGAGCCTCCGCGCCTACGAACACAGCGAGGCCTTCGAGCAGGTACGGCTTCACCTTCTCGAACGGGGAGTCCGAGACCTTCAGTCCGGCCAGGTTCGGCACCTCTTCGCGGAGGCGCTCGATCACCTCGAGCGGGATGGGATAGCCGCTCGTGGCCTCGAACTCGTAGAGATAGAAGGGGATGGGCGCGCATGCGGAGGCCGCCCGCCGGAAGTGCTCGGAGAGCGCCTCGGCATCGAGCCGGAAGTACGGCGGGCCGATCACGGCGACTCCGTCGACCCCGAGAGCAGCCGCGTGCTCCGCGAGCGCGACCGTGTCTGCGGTCGTCTGAGCGCCGCAGTGAACCGCGATCTGCAGTCGCCCCGCGGACGCCGCGAAAAGGAGCTCGGCCACACGCTTTCGTTCCGCGACCGAGAGCAAGATCCCCTCGCCGGTCGTCCCGAGGGCCAGGACGCCGTCCAAGCCCCCGTCAGCGAGGAAGTCGAGGTAAGGGCCGAAGACGTCCTCGTCCAGGGTGGCGCCGTCCTCCCGGAGGGGGGTCAATGCCGCGGCGAGCGCGCCCTCGATCATCGGGCCAACCTTAAGCTCCCGGCCATGAGCGCGCTCACGATCGAGCGGGACGGCCCCGTCCTGAAGGTCACCCTGTCGCGCCCCGAGCGACGTAACGCGTTCGACGCGGCCCTGATCGCGGAGGTCACCGACGCGTTCACGGACGTAGCGGACGCGCGTGCCGTCGTCCTCGCGGGTGAGGGCGAGAGCTTCTGCGCCGGCGCCGACGTCGAATGGCAGCGCTCCTCGATCGACTTGACCTACGAGCAGAACGTCGAGGACGCCCTACGCCTCTTCAGGATGTGCGAGACGATCGACCGCTGCCCGGCTCCGGTTGTGGTGCAGGTTCACGGCTATGCGCTCGGCGGGGGGAGCGGCCTCGTCGCGTGCGCCGACGTCGCCGTCGCCGCGGAGGACACCGTATTCGGGTTCACGGAGGTGCGGCTGGGGATCATTCCGGCGGTCATCTCGCCTTTCGTCCTCGCGAAGATCGGGCCCGGGGCGGCGCGGCGCTGGTTCCTGACGGGCGAACGTTTCGGAGCCGAGGTCGCGCTCCGCATCGGGCTCGTGCACGAAGTGGCGCCCGATCCGGCGGAGTCCGTCGCCACAATCGTCGGCGCCCTCCTCGCGGGGGGCCCGGAGGCGGTTCGGGAAGCGAAGAGGCTCGTCCGCGAGCGTCCCGCCGGCCCGGAGGCGGCCGACATCGCCGCCGCGCGAAGGACGAGCGAGGAGGGACAGGCGGGCCTCCGCGCCTTCCTCGAGAAGCGGACGCCACCGTGGAGATCCGCAAGCTCCTCGTAGCGAACCGGGGCGAGATCGCGGTCCGCATCTTCGCGACGTGCGAGCGGCTCGGGATCGCGACCGTCGCGGTCGCTCCGCCCGACGATCGCGGCGCGTTGCACACGCGGAGAGCGGGCGAGACCGTTGCGATCGCCGGGTACCTGGATGGGCAGGAGCACGTGCGGGCGGCGCGAGAGAGCGGCGCCGACGCAATCCATCCCGGTTACGGCTTCCTCGCAGAGAGCCCCGAGCTCGCGGCCACCATCCGAGACGCGGACCTCCTCTGGATCGGCCCCCCGCCGGAGGTTCTCCGCGCCGCCGGGGACAAGCTCGAGGCGAAGCGCATCGCCGTGGAAGCAGGCGTCCCCGTGGTGCCGGAGGGAGATCCGGCCGAGATCGGATTCCCGCTCGTCGTCAAGGCAGCTGCAGGCGGAGGAGGACGCGGAATGCGAGTCGTCCGCGCTCCCGACGATCTCGACGAGGCTCTGGCCGCCGCACGGCGCGAAGCCAAGGCCGCCTTCGGCGCCGACCGCGTCTTCTTCGAGCGCTACGTCGAGCGTCCCCGCCACGTCGAGGTCCAACTGCTCGCGGGCGCCGAAGGGGTCTCGTCGCTCGGCGAGCGAGACTGCTCGGTGCAGCGGCGCCACCAGAAGATCCTCGAAGAGAGCCCGTCGCCGGCCGTTGACGCCGACCTGAGAGCCTCCCTCGGCGAGGCGGCCGTCGCCTTCGCCCGGGCGGTCGGCTATGTCGGCGCTGGGACGGCGGAGTTCATGCTCGAGGGTGAGAGCTTCTGGTTTCTGGAGCTCAACGCCCGCATCCAGGTGGAGCATCCGGTCACCGAGCTCGTCACGGGAATCGACCTCGTCGAGCAACAGCTCGCGATCGCGTCCGGACGCCAGGCGTCCGCCCTCGGATCGACGCGCGACCCGGAGGGGCATGCCGTCGAGGCGCGGCTCTATGCGGAAGATCCGCTCACATTTCTCCCCCAGGCCGGGCGCATCGAACGTCTGCGCCTGCCCGAGGACGTGCGCGTGGACGCCGGAGTCGAGCAAGGAGACGAGGTACCGGTGGCCTACGACCCGCTCATCGCGAAGCTGATCGCGCACGGAGAAACGCGCGAAGAAGCCCTCGACCGCCTCGCCAAGGGCCTGCGGGACACCGAGGTCCGCGGCGTGACGACGAACCTCCCCCTTCTGCGGTGGCTCGTCGCGCATCCGGAGCTGAGGGCCGGGCGGGCGACGACGGCCTTCCTCACCGACTACCCGCCCCTCTCGAGGGCTCCGAAGGTGTCAGGGCCCTGGGCCGGCTCATGGGGCCGCGAGCCGGGATCGAGGCCTCTGCTGACCGTGGAAGCGACCGCGCGGGCGACGGAGGCCGCGGGCGCGGAGCAAAGTGTCGTCAAGGCCCCGATGCCGGGCATCGTTGTCCGAGTGCTGGCGGCCGAGGGCGACCGGGTCGAGCCGCGCCAGCCGCTCGTCCTCCTGGAGGCAATGAAGATGGAGACGCCGCTCGTCTCGCCGTACGCGGCCGTCGTCCGCCGCGTGCTCGTGTCAGAAGGAGACCGCGTCGTGGGCGGCGCCGTTCTCGTGGAGCTCGAGGAGTAAGCGTGCGCGACCCGATCGAGCTTTTCCGCGAATGGTTCGACGCGGCCCGGGCAGGCGGACTCGAGCTGCCCGAGGCGATGACCCTCGCGACCGTGGACGCGGAGGGCCGGCCGTCCGCGCGCACCGTCCTTCTCAAGAGCGTCGACGAGCGCGGCTTCGTCTTTTTCACGAACTACGAGAGCCGCAAAGGGCGCGAGCTGGCCGAGAACCCCAGCGCCGCGCTCGTCTTCCACTGGGCACAGGAGCCGCGGCGCCAGGTCCTGGTCACCGGCACGGTCGAGCAGATCTCCGAGACGGAGTCGGACGCCTACTACGCGACCCGGCCGGTGGGCAGCCGGCTCGCAGCGTGGGCGTCCCGCCAGAGCCGGGCGATTTCCGGGCGCGAAGAGCTCGAGCGCGCATACGCGCAAGCGGAGAGGGCCCACGGAGAGGACCCGCCGCGCCCTCCGTTCTGGGGCGGCTATCTGCTCGTCCCCGAGACCATCGAGTTCTGGGAGAGCCGCCCGAACCGCCTCCACGAGCGCCTTCGCTACACGCGCGGGTCAAAGGGCGAGTGGGAGGCCGGTCAGCTTGCCCCTTGATCCGGGCTGCCCTCTCAGGTCAACATAAGCTGACCGAACCAGGCAAGGAGGAATGCGGTGCCCATGTACATCCTCGAGCGGCAGTTCGACGTCACGCAGGACAGAATGCCCGCGGTCGGAAGGCGCTCCCGCTCATTGATCGAAGGACAGTTTCCTGAGATCACGTGGCACCACAGCCACGTGACGCTCGGCGACGACGAGCTCGTGAAGACCTTTTGCCTCTACGAGGCTCCGACCGAGGACGCGGTGCGCGCGCACGCCGACGAGCTCGGGATGCACACCCTCCTCTCGGTCTACGAGCTCGTCGGCGACGTCACGCCTGCCGACTTCCCTCTCGACCAGTCCTAGGACTCCGTGGTCTCCGGCTCGAGACGCCGGGCGATCAGGCGGGCGTCCTCGACGTGCTGAAGCGCCGCGAGAGCCATCGCTCGCTTCCGGCTGATCTCCCGACGCCGGTCCGTCTGCTCGTCGGGGATCAGGTCGAGCGCTTCTCCATAGAGTCTCGCTGCTTCGTCCTTGGCCCACCCGCGACCCGCCTGCTCGGCGGCCATGAGCAGGTAACCGAGGGCACGTTCGGCGTCGCCCGCCTCTCCCCAATGCCGCGCCAGCGCGGTTGCCGTCGCCGCCGCACCGCCGGTCGCCTCTTCGAGGAACGTGGCGACGGCGGCGTGGAGATCCTTGCGCGTCGCGCGCGAGAGCGTCGCGTAGGCGACATCGCGAATCAGCACGTGCTTGAACGCGAACTGCTCATCGCCCTCGATCCACGAGAATGGCTCGCGTCTGATCAGATCGCGGGCTTCGAGCGCGTCGAGTACGTCCGGTAGGCCCGCCCTCTCCCCGAGGATTCGCTTGAGCGCCCCGCGCCAGAAGACTTTGCCGACGACGGCGGCATCGAGCAGAACCGAGCGCTCCTCCTGCGGCAGGGCGTCGAGGCGCGCGGACAGGAGGCCGCGGATCGTGTTCGGCAGTTCGGTCCCGGCTGCGTCGGGACGCTCGGCGACTGAGGCCACCAGCTCCTCGATGAACAACGGGTTTCCTTCCGAGGTCTCGGCGAGTCGGGTTGCGTCGGCATCAAGGCCACGATTGCCGGCCAGGAGCGTGGCGAGCTTGGCCGCGTCCGAGTCGGGGAGCGATTCGAGGGACAGCGCGGTGTAGGCCATGAGACCTCCGCCCCAGCCCGGACGCTCCAGCAGGAGAACCGGGCGAGCAAGCGCAAGCAGAAGCAACGGCACGTCGCGAATTCGCGAGGCAAGGATCTCGAGCAGATCCAGCGTGCCCGAGTCGGCCCAGTGCAGATCCTCGAACACGAGCGCTACGGGGCCGTCACCGGTAAGACCCTCCGTAAACCGTCTGGCTGCCAGGAAGAGCGTCTGCCGGTCGGCCACTTCGCCTTCGGCGCCGAGGCCGATCATGAGCTCGAGATGCGAGGCGACTTCGTCCGACGACTCTTCGGACACGAGCTCCGTGATTCCGGCGCGCAGCTTCCTCCGGGCCGCCGGAACGTCATCGCTCGCGAAGATCCCCGCGAATTGCTTCACGTGCTGTGCGAACGGACCGTAGAGGGTGCTCGTACCGTACGGTTGCGATCTCCCTCGAAGCACCCGGATGCCCTGCTGTTCGAGCTGCGTCGTGAACTCAGTCGCCAAGCGCGTCTTCCCGATGCCTGCGTCACCGAGCACCGTCACGAGGTGAGGCCGCTCCTCAGCGGTAACGCTGTCGAAGATGCGGTGGAGGACAGCGATTTCGTGCGTTCGTCCCAGCATCGGCGCCGTGCTCATGGCCCGCTCCCCCGGCCCCGTTTGCGCGCCGAGCGCGAGCCACACACCCAGCGCTGCGCGCTTTCCCTTGACGACGATCGGCTCGGCCTCCCCGTAGTCGACGAGCCCGCGCGTTGCTCTATACGTCTCCTCTCCGACTAGGATCCCGTTCGTCGGCGCAGCCGTCTGCAGGCGCGATGCAGTGTTGACGACGTCGCCGGCGACCATCGCCTCGCCGGCCTCCGTCCTTGCGCCGAGCGAGACGATCGCCTCCCCGGTGTTGACTGCGATGCGTACCTGGAGATCGAGCTCAGGGTCGGCCGCGTTCAGCTCGGCGACAGCCTCCCGGACGGCGAGCGCCGCTCGCACCGCGCGCTCCGGGTCGTCCCCGTGCGCCGTGGGCGCGCCGAAGACCGCCACCACGGCATCCCCGATGAACTTCTCGACGACCCCGCCGTAACGCTCGATCTCGGAGCGCAGGCGCGCGTAGTATGTGTCGAGTATCTCGCGCACGTCCTCCGGGTCGAGGTGCTCAGCGCGGGCGGTGAACCCGACGAGGTCGGCGAAGAGCACCGTGACGATCTTGCGCTCGTCGCGCGACTCGTCCGCCTCGTGATCGAGCGGAGCGCCGCAGAGGTTGCAATACCGGGCACCTGCTGGGTTGTCTTGGCTACAGCTCGAGCATCGAGGCACGGGCGAAGCGTACGACGGTGGGCGCCGCAGAGCACTGGGAACTCGCAGGCCTACAGCGAGGCCATGCCCGCGCGCAGCGACCCGAGCCGGGCGCCGATGACAGCGTCCGCCGCCTCCCGACTCTCGGGATGACCGGTGACCGCAGCTACGAACTCGTCGCGATCGAGGCTGTAGAGCTCGACGTTCGTGCGCGCGACGACCGTCGCCGTTCGTGGTACTTCGCGCAGGAGCGCGATCTCGCCAAAGTAGTCGCCGGGGCCCAGCTTCGACGCCGGGCGGCCCCCCACGCTCACGTCCGCCTCGCCCGAAGCGAGGACGTAAAAGCGGTCGCCCGGGGCTCCCTCGCGCACGATCTCCTCGCCGGCCCTCACTCGCAGCGGCCGCAGACTACGCGCGAGGTGCTCGAGCGTCGAGGCAGGCAGGGGCGCGAACATCGGCAGGCGACGAAGGAGCGCGAGCTCACGCTCGGGCATCGTGACCTCGGAGTCGATTCGCGCAAGCCTGGGCCAGGCGAAAACGGTCAGAACCGGAAGGAGGGCGCCCGTTGCGAGGAGCGCGCCGCGGATCCCAAAGAGCGACACGAGCAGCGGCGCCAGGATCGCCCCCAGGCCGAGGGCGGCGACGAGCAAGCTCTCGATCACGCCGAACACGCGCGCCAGGACCTCGTCGGGCGCCGCGCGCTGGAGTAGCGTGAGTGCCGCCACGTCGACGAGTGTGTTCCCGACGCCGAGCACCGCGAGCAGCACGAGCGCAGGGGCCTCGTGCGGCCAGACGCCGATTAGGGCGATAGGCACTCCCCAGAGGAGGAGCCCGATGCCGAAGTCGGTAGCAAGCCGCTGCCGCCCGACGAGAGCGAGGGCAACGAGAGCCCCCGCCAGCCCACCGACTCCCACAGCAGAGTTGAGGAAACCCGGGCCCGACTTCCCCAGGTCGAGAAGGTCGAGCGCCGCCACGACGATGAGGACGTTGAGAGCGCCGGCCACCAGCGTCTGCGCGCCGTAGAGCGCGACGACCAGCCGGAGGCGTGCCTCCACCGCGATCGTCCGGAAGCCGGCCAGCGCCTCGACTCGCAGCCCCGGCCCTCGCCCGCGGTCTCCAGCGGGTGGCTCGGAAGCGACCGCGAGGACCAGGAACGCCGACCAGGCGAACGTCGCCGCCGTTGCGGCGAAAACGACGCCCGCGCTCGTCGCGGCCAGCAGGAGCCCCCCGAGAGCGGGCCCGACGAAGCTACCGACGCTTTCGATGGTGGTCGACGCGACGTTTGCCGCGGTCAACTCCTCGGGCGTCTGGGCAAGGGAAGGCAAGAGCGCCGCCTGGGCCGGTCTGAAGGCGGTCGAGACCACCGAGACGAACCCCGCCAGAGCGTAGATGACACCAGCGGGGGCACCTCCGAGGGCCGCTGCCGCCGCGGCCGCCATCGCCACGGCTCGCAGAATGTCGGCGCTCACCATGACCGGACCTCGCCGAAAGCGATCGCCGAGGACGGCCGCGAAGGGAGCGGAGATCGCCGCGGGTAGGAAGCGGATCAACCCGACGAGCCCGACAGCCGCCGCACCGCCACGCTCGAAGGCATAGACCGCGAGCGCGATCGCATACGCCCACTCTCCGGTCACGGATCCGGCCAGCGCGAGCTCGATCCGCCGCAGGTCAGGGTTCCGGAAAACGGCTCTAAACGCAGCCGTCGACTCGGTCAGCCGCTCACGCGTCCCGCTCATCATCGAGCGGATGTTTGCGTGTTTTCCAGCGCGTGGGAAGATATGGGCACCCGTCGGCGTCATGTGGACGGCTAGCCATCCGCTGGCGGTAACGAAAGGAGGCTGCATGTCCGAGCAAGAGCAGGAGCGGAACCACCCGAAGACTGACGATCCCGATGTCGAGGGCCATCGCACCAAGGCCCGGAACGACGAGGGGTCGGAGGGTCAGGAAGCGGAGCGCCGGGCGCAGGACGACGAGCCCGACGTCGAAGGCCACCGCTTCAAGGCCTAGTAGCCTGGAATGTGAAGCCGGGCGGCCAAGCCGCCCGGCTCACTTCCTTCCGAGAGTCTCCGCGAGTGCCTCGAGCAGGCGCAGACCCGCCGCCCGCTCGTCTCCCTCGAGGTGAGTGAGGGCCGCCGCCAGGCGGGCAACGACCGCTTCGTCGCCCGCTCCTTCCTCGAGCACCGATCGCGCGCGCCGGGCAGCCAGCAATAGGTCGAGCGCCAGCGCAGCCTGGTTGGCGAAGAGGCCGAGCAGGTCGCTTTCCGCCAGGGTGAACCTCGAGCTCTCGGGCCGGTCGAGCACCTCCAGCACGCCAAGCGTCCGTTCTCCGTGGAGCAGGGGAACGGCCATGAGCCCCTTGGGCACGTAGCCCGTCTGCTCGGCGAAGTCGCGCGCGAATCGGGCGTCGCCCGTCACGTCCTCGAGAACGAGCGGCTGGCGCGTCACCAATACCCACCCCGCCAAGCCCTTGCTCGAGGGGAAGCGGGTGCCTACGAGCCGGTCGGAACCCGCGCCCGAGACGGCCTCGAAGACGAGCTCGTCCGTGTCCTCGTCGAGCAGGAAGATCGACGACGCTCCCGCCTTGAAGATCGCCCGGGCGACGTCGACGACCGACTGGAGGAGTGCGACGTGCCCCTCCTCCGAGCCGAGGACGCCGGCCGCGACCGCTGCGCGGAGGTCGTCTTCGGTCATGCGCCTGGGGCGACGTTCGTCGCCGTGAGGTGAAGGACGCTCTTGAGCTGAAACGGCGTCAGCTCGGGATGCTTGCCGAGAATCAGCGCGCAGATCCCTGCGATGTGAGGCGTCGCGAAGCTGTTGCCGGACGCGCGAATGGTCCCTCCGCCGAGCCAGGCGATCTCCACGTCGAGCCCCCGCGCGAAGAACTCGACGGGGGGCGAGGGGTTGTAGAAGAACTGGAGCGGATCGGTGCCTTCGTGGCTCCCGACCGAGATGACAGAGGAGAAGCGCCAGGGGTAGCTGTCAACCGGCATGTTGTGTGCAGACGCGACGATCACCGAACGGCGGAAGTAAGCGCTGTCGGCGAGCTCGTGCAGGAGGACGGCGAGTTCCTGCTTTGTCGTAGAGAGGCTCATGTTCACGACCTCGAACCCTTGCTCGACCGCCCAGCGGAGACCGGCGAGGAGGACGGGGCCGCTGCCCGTGTAGCCGGCGCCCAGCACACGAGCGCTGAAGAGACGGCAATCTGGGGCCAAGGCGCGGACGATGCCGGCGCAAGCCGTGCCGTGCCCGCAGAGGTCGCCCTCGGAGTCCTCTTCGACGACAGGCTCGCCGTCCTCTCCAAACGAAATTGCGACGGCGCCCTC
>Ga0307416_100000524_pt1 | contig 19576 bp, 18 predicted proteins | sample DK1Cmetagenome_2_FD_203821 | JGI IMG/M metagenome (GOLD analysis project Ga0307416, IMG submission 203821) | Maize rhizosphere microbial communities from greenhouse at UC Davis, California, United States - DK15-C-3 | ecosystem: Host-associated > Plants > Roots > Rhizosphere > Soil | place...
ACAAAGACGCGCACAGCCGCTCTTTGACGCTCCCCTTTTCCGGCCACGGAGATGTTGACAGATATCACGTACCCCTTGATACCATGATAAATGGATTTAGCTGCCTCCAAGCGTGCTTCAACCGAGAGCCGGGGAGGCTCCCGAGTGCCATCCAAGCGGGCAACTGGGATTCGCGGACCCGGCCTACAAGATCGGGTTCGAGTACATCACCGATCGTATGGAGAGCGGGGGAGATGCACGTGCTACCTAACTCGTGCATGCCTTGCGAGACGCCCTCACGTAACCCCAGCAAGCCGGATACAACTGCCCGGAGAAATCGGTCAGAACCGCTCAGAACTCCTCAGGACCTTCTTCCAAGTCCAGACTTACAAGGCGCTCCCGAAAGGAAAGCACCATCATGACTGCTATCTCAACAACCGAATGTAGGCTGACCGTCCTGGTTGAAACGCGTGCACACCTGGAACCCCGGCTCGAATCAGCTATGGCCACTCTTTTGAGCCGCGCGATGATTCAACGCGACAGAGGGATCATGGTCACGCGTCATTCACCCAATAAATTCATACTCGAGCTTCACCCGGGCGTCCCGTTCGGCATGACCCAAGAGTCAGACGCGTCATGACGAAAAACTAGACGGGCTGATCAAGGCACTCACCAATTTATTTCGCTGCGACGTGACTCCTGGTGCCGGCTCAGCTCTGCGCCGGCCGCGGCGTCCGCATGTCCCATTTCTCGTTCACGCGGCGCAGGCGGAAATACTCTTCCATGTCACCTGGACGAGGACGCACACTTTCGATCGCCCTTTTTGTTTTCAGAATGGAGGCAGCGGCGGCGCCTATCTCAAGGAGCTCGTCCAGGATCGTTAAAGTTGGGGGTAGGAGCCGGAGCGTACCAGCGGCCTCATCCTGAATGATCTGGCGCACGGGCAGCCAATGGGATTGCCATGCCTCGGTTGTCTGGTGCCGTGGTTCAACGCCGGGGCCCGCTGTGGTCACAAAAAAGTATGTGTCGAAACGTTTGGGCTGCCCCTCGGGTGTAACCCAATTGGCCCAGGGCACCAAGGAGTCCTGACCAAGGGAGATGCCGCATTCCTCAGCAACTTCACGCACAGCTGCAGCGAGCAACCGCCCCGCGTTATGTCGGGCCCGCGACTCATCGTTCGAGACGCTGGTCCGTCCCCAGGCTGCCGCATGGGCATCCAACAGGTTACCGCTAAACGTCCATCCTGATGAGTCGACGTTGTCGACCCGGCCGCCTGGAAATACGACCATGCCGGCGGCAAAATCCATGGTGGACACACGATGCTGGACGAATACCTCGAGCCCAGCCGGTGAATCCCGAAGTAGGACGACACTCACTGCAAGTCTTGGCGGTTGACCGCCGGAGCCTCGTCCTTCTTCACTCAGAGCGTACATCATGGGTTCCCTTTCCTCCTGGGAATAATGTCGAGTTTGGTGTGCCATGCACTGCGCGGCAGGGAATGGAGCAACAGCACCGTCTAGGAGTCTTACGGCCAGCAACTCCAAAGGCTAGCTATTGACTGCCAAACTCCAACCGGGCAGGATGCGAGTGTCCTATGTGGCCGGGGGCTGAAACAGCACACACGTGCTCACACCGTGAGCTGGAAGGATTTAACCGCTGGTCGTGCAACGTGATTCCGGGCGATCAGGGTCAAAGCTCCTATGTCCCGGCTGGATCAACGCATCGGTGAGGTACAGACGGAGGTACTGGCAGCAGAGCGGACTTCCGCCGCCTGACGGACCGAAGTTGACCGCGTCTCCTCCAAAGCAACTGACCGATCAGTCCTTGGTTTGCCTCGTAAGCACTTCGAACTCCTCCACCCCCAGGATCTCCATATGCTGGTCGGCACTGGTCTCCGAACGGATCCGGTCTGCTACCTGCCGACTACCGGAGAGGGCTTTCTCGTCATCCCAGAGGGTTATGGACAGCGATTTGTTGTCCTTCCCGAACAAATAGTAGATCCCCCGGCATCCCTGCAGATCCAGCACTTGCCTGACGGTGCCTTCAGAAGGTGCGCCAGTGCTGTCAGGTCCGGGTCGGTAGGTGCTTACTCTCGCGAACATCGTGTTCCTCTCGAAAGACGGGCCATGGAGACTTTGCGACCAGAGGCGCAGTGCCTCCCTCACGGCGGCTCGGCCTCCTCCAACAATTAGGTAGCCTTTTGGATCTCCGCGCAAGCATCAACGGGAAAGTGGTGAGGCCGGTTCTCTTTTCTATTCGTGAACGGGCGGAGTAGCCCGACAATCGGCTGACATTGGCGCTGGCAGCCTAGCCGCCTGCCGCCGCTTTTGCGTCTTGGGCGTCGGCGACCTTATTCCAGTGCGGCGGTGAGGCTCGAGGGTCTCACCACACCGCCCAGCACGGTCGGTCTGAGACCAGAACCTAAGCCTCCCTCCCGTGCCGCATCCTCAACGTCGACCCCGGCGGGAGAGCCGTGTCGGCCATCGCCATGACCGGTGCCTAGGGCAGAAGGCGCGCTCTAGGGTCGTTGTTTTCGATCCATTCCAGAAGCCTGCGCCGGCTGATCTTGCCCCTATCTGTCACGGGCAGTTCGTCCAGCAGGTAGTAGCGGAATGGCTTCCTATCCCGCGTTAGCATGTCATCCAGCCCGGAACTGAGCGAGGTGGCGGTGAGGCCCCCGCAGGAGGGAACGATTCCTGCCACGACCCGGCTGCCACGTACATCGTCCCGTGAGCCGACTGCTACGGCAGTTTCGACGCCGGGAATTGAAGCCAGGGCGAGTTCCACTTCGTGTGGGTAGACGTTCCTGCCAGCGGTGATGATCATGTCTGAGCTCCGACCAAGGATGTGCAGCTCGGAGCCTTGAAGATACCCTCGATCGCCTACGGTGTAATGATCGCCAAGGCGCCGAAAGGCGTTCCCGTCGTCGTCCCAGAGGTACCCATGGCACACCATGGGGCTTTTGATGCTGATATTTCCCGGTGTCCCGGCCCTCACGGGTTTCCCGTCGTCGTCGAGGATCTGCACGTGCACTCCGGGAAAGGGCGATCCAATTGCGGTACCTGCGATGTCGAGTGGCATCCCCGCAGCAAGGCGGCGGCCGGACACGAAGCTGAGCTCCGCGGCGCCGTAGTACTCGAAGATGGTGGCATTGGGGGCCCAACGCCTGGCGGCCCCCAGCGTGCGGGCGTCGAGTTTGGAGCCTGCGCAGATGATGGTCCTAATGGCCGAACCGTCCACGCAACCCAGAAGGCCCCGCTCGCTGAGGAGACGGAGCAAAGTGGGGACCAGAACTAAGCGCGTGATGCCATGATGTGCGATGACCTCGTGCGCATCTCCGAGATCGAACTTGCTCAGGGTGTGGAACTCGGCGCCCGCGTACAGGCTCTCGGAAAGGGCGTAAAGGTTCAGGCTCGCCGAGAGCGGCCCGGGGGCGAGTATCTTGTCGTCCGCTCTGAGATCAAAAAACTTGATTGAGGCTTCAAAGGAGGCCTGCCAGGACCTCCGTGAACGGGTGAAAGCCTTTGGAGTTGACGTGGTGCCCGCGGTAAAGCCAATGAGGAAAGCCGAGTTGGGGTCACCGTCTTCCAAAGCGGTGCCCTGGGCAGAGGATGGCGGGGGAAGCCTGCAGATGATTTCTTCCCGCGCTTGAGGCGTCCAGGCCGGGTCGAGAACGGCAATCTGTCGTCCCCTAGCGACGCCTGCACAGTAGAGCACCGCGAACTCTGCCGAATTTGGTTTGGACAGGATGGACGTTTCAGGCGTGCCGGGGACCTTATCTACTGCAGCTGCCCGCAGTTCTGCCCAGGTTAATCCCCGGCCGTCCACAGCAACGGCTGTGTCATCAGGACGCAGTTCTGCCCACCTGTGGACTCTGTTGAGGAAAGGCATGGGTGACTAACGTTCCTGATAGCCAGGCCTGCGAGTTGCCGCGCATATCCACCGGGTAGCTGGCTGCATTCGTCGTTACACTGCTTCGAGGACGCTGACGTAGTTGGCGATGCCCACTCCGCCCATGTTCTGCACTGCGGCGCGGCGGGGGCTGGCGAGCTGCATGTCCCCGGCGGTGCCGGTGAGCTGCATGGCGGCGAGGACGTGTTGGGATACTCCTGTGGCGCCCACGGGGTGGCCCTTTGCCTTGAGCCCGCCGGAGACGTTGATGGGCAGTTTGCCGTCCTTGAAGACCCAGCCTTCCTGAACTGCCCGTGCGCCTTGGCCGGGTTCGGTGAGGCCCATTGCCTCGTACATGAGGAGTTCGGCGATGGTGAAGCAGTCGTGGACTTCGGCGAAGTCCAGGTCTTCCAGCCCGACGCGGGCCATCGCCAGCGCCCGCTGCCAGGAGGCGCGCGTCGCCGCGAAGGCCGTGGGATCGCGGCGTTCTGCAGGGAAAAAGTCGTTGGCATGGCCGAACCCGACCAGCTGCACGGGCAGGGTTGCGGCGGAAGAGAATGCCGAGGTGCTAACGATGACGGCTGCGGCGCCGTCGGAGACCGGGGAGCAGTCGGTGCGGCGCAGCGGGTCGGCCACCATCGGATTCTTGTCCGAGACGGTGCGGCAGAAGTCTTCACCGAGGTCCTTGCGGAGCTGGGCGTAGGGATTGTCCACGCCGTTGCGGTGGTTTTTGGCGGCGATGGTTCCCAGGACGTCGGACACTTTCTCCGAGCCGTCGCCGTAGCGCTTCTCGTAGTGCTTGGCCACGTCCGCGAAGAGCCCGGTGAAGCCCGTGGTGGATGCTTTGCCCGCCATGTCATAGTCTGCGCCCAGCAGGCCTGCCCCCACCACGTCGGCGCCTGCGTGCGTCATCTTCTCCGCCCCGATCACCAGGACCGTTTTCGCGGTTCCCGCCAGCAGGGATTTGGTGCCCTGCTGGAAGGCCGCGGAGCCGGAGGCGCAGGCGTTTTCGACGCGGGTGGCGGGGACGTTGGCGAGCTGTTCCGAGACTTGCAGGGCGAGGGAGGACGGGAAGGCCAGCGGCATCATGCCGGAGTTGAATTGGCCAAGGTAGATTTCGTCGATCTGCCCCGGTTCGATGCCCGCGTTGCTGATTGCCTCGGTGGCGACCTGGACGATCAGGGACTCGAGCGTCTCGTCGGTGAGCTTGCCGAAGCGGCTGTGGCCCCAGCCGGTCAGCAGGACATCCTTGCCGAACTGTTCTTTCAGGCTCATGCTGTTGCTCCTTCGAGGGCTTTCTGGGTTGCTGCTGCTTCAAGGGCGACCGTGAACTCCGCTTCGGTCTTCTCTCGGATGTCCGCCACGGTGACCCCCGGCGCGAGGCGGGTAAGCGTGAGCTGCCGGACGCCGCCGTCGTCTTTTTTGAGATCGAAGACGGCGAGGTCGCTGATGATCCTGTCCACGACGGCGACGCCGGTGAGGGGCAGGGTGCACTCCCGCACGATCTTGGCGCTGCCGTCCTTGGCATTGTGTTCGGTGAGGACCACGACGCGCGGGGTCCCGGCGACGAGGTCCATCGCGCCGCCCATGCCCTTGACCATCTTTCCGGGGATGGTCCAGTTGGCGAGATCACCGTCGCCGGAGACCTGCATGGCGCCCAGGATGGCCACTTTCACGTGCCCGCCGCGGATCATCCCGAAGGAGGTGGCCGAATCGAAGATGCTGCCTCCGGGCAGGACCGTGACGGTCTGCTTGCCGGCGTTGATGAGGTCAGCGTCTTCCTCGCCTTCAAACGGAAACGGGCCCATGCCGAGCAGGCCGTTCTCGCTTTGCAGCACCACGCGGACGCCGTCGGGCAGGTTGTTGGCGACGAGCGTCGGAATGCCGATGCCAAGGTTGACGTAGTCGCCGTCGTTCAGTTCCTCGGCCGCGATGGCAGCCATCTCATCCCTGGTCCAGGCCACGGGGTTCTCCTTCTGTCCTAAAAATTCGGGGGCTTAAGTGTTCGTTCGCGCTGGGCGCGGGGGCTTAAGTGTTCGTTCGCGCTGGGGGTGCGCGGGTGTCAGGCGGATACTGCCGTTGCGGGGCGCGGGCGGACCGTGCGCTGCTCGATGTCCTTGGTGCGGTCGCTGGCCTGGACCAGATGCTGAACATAGACGCCGGGGGTGACGACGTGGTTCGGGTCCAGCGCACCCGGCTCCACGATCAGCTCAGCCTCGGCAACAGTCACTGCTCCTGCAGTGGCCACGATCGGGTTGAAGTTCCGCGCGGTGTAGCGGTAGGTCAGGTTGCCGTCGGTGTCGGCGGTGTGGGCGTGGACCAAAGCGACGTCGGCGCGGATGGCGCGCTCCTGCACGTACGTTTGGCCGTCGAACTCCGCAAGCGGCTTTCCCTCGGCAACCAGCGTGCCCACTCCGGTCTTCGTATAGAACGCCGGAATGCCGGCCCCGCCGGCGCGGAGGCGTTCGGCGAGGGTGCCCTGCGGCGTGAACTCCACCTCGAGCAGCCCGGCGAGGTACTGCTCAGCGAACAGCTTGTTCTCGCCCACATAGGAGGCGATGACCTTGCGCACCTGGCCGGCTTCGATGAGGATGCCCAGGCCTTTGCCGTCCACGCCCATGTTGTTTGAGACGACGGTGAGGTCCCGGACGCCGGTGTCCCGGACAGCCTCGATCAGGTCCGCCGGAATGCCGCTGAGGCCGAATCCGCCGACGGCCAGCGTCATGCCGTCCTGCAGGACACCGTGCAGGGCTTCGGCTGCACCGGTCACGAGTTTGGTCATCATCATATCTCCTCGTTCTTGCATTGATTTGGGCGGGGGGTTCACGGCCGTGCTCACAGGAGGATTCGGGCTCGGACTGTGAAGCCTAGGCCGTTGGTGCCTGCGGTTGCGATTGAACTCATGCTTACTCCTTGTAGTGGCCGCGCCATGGGAAGGTGGTTTTGTCAGCGACTTGCTAGGGCCGCAGTGGTCCTCACATCACTTATTACTTCGGGACGGTGCCCGAGCGTTGCGCGCGGGCGAGAACTTTTCGGGCATGCCGCAAGATCGGTTCGTCCACCATGCGTCCTTCAAAAGCGAATACGCCGCCAGCCTTATCGGCCACCGCAAGAATCCGCTCGGCCTGCTCGACATCGGACTTTTTGGGAAGGAACGCATCGCGGATGACCGGCATCTGTGTGGGGTGAATGGATACCTTTGCGGCGAATCCACTCGCTTGTGCGTCCTCGGACTCCATCTTCAGACCTAAATGGTCCGCTATGTCCATATAGACCGAGTCAAGGGCCGGTTTCCCGGCTGCACCTGCTGCTAATAGCACCTGTGACCGGGCGTGCAGGGCAACGTCCCGATACCTGCCGTCGGGCCATCGGCTGGACGTGCCGCCGAGCGAAGCAACCAGGTCCTCGGCTCCCCACATAAGTGCGACGACGTTGGGTGCCTCCGCGATGGCGGTGGCATTGATAACGCCCTTGGCCGTTTCGCACAGGGCTATGACGAAGTAGTCCGCCAACGGCACCAAGGACTGGGGATCTTCGGTCTTGGCCAGCATGATGTAGCGGTAATCGGTCTGCTGGAGTGCCCGCAGGTCCTGGGCGTAGTCGTCGGTGTCAGCCGGGTTGATCCTGACGATGGTCCGTTCCGGATCCATGGGATGGGCAATCAGGTGTTGCCGGGCTTTTTCACGTTCTTGGGGGGCAACAGCATCCTCGAGGTCCAGGATGATGGCGTCGGCCCTGTCCAGTGCCTTGCCGTAGCGGTCGGGGCGGTCGGCGGGGCAAAAGAGGATTGCCGGGCCCATGTCAAAGATTGTCATCGCTGCCTTCTTCCCCTGTCGTGAGTGCTTCGTGGGCTCCGCGTGTCCACATCAGGCAGGTGCGTGTTGCTTCGGCCACCACGATGCCGTCCTGGTTGCGTCCGGTGTGTTTCATGCTCACTACCCCTTGGCCTGGGCGTGAGGCGGACATCCGGACTTCTGTTACTTCTGTTTCGGTGTACAGGGTGTCGCCGTGGAACATGGGGTGCGGGAAGCGGACATCTGTCAGACCTAGCTGGCCAATGATGGTCCCTTCCGTCATCTGGGGCACGGACTGGCCGATCATGGTCCCCAGGGTGAAGAGGGAGTTCATGAGTCTTTGGCCGAAGGGTTGGGTGGCGCTCCAGGCAGCGTCGAGATGCAGGCCCTGGTTGTTCATGGTCAGCGTTGTGAACAGAACGTTATCTGTCTCGGTCAGTGTGCGACCGGGCCGGTGGGCGTAGACGGCGCCCTGCTCAAGTTCATCGAGGTAGAGTCCGCGCTGCTGGATGCGCTTGACGTCGGTAGTGTCCATCAGATTATCCCTTCACTTCTTCGAGCTGTTGTCCCGCCGCCGCTTCAGCACTGGCCACGTCACTGCCGCCTTCCCGGGCCTCGGGGGACAGCGGTTCAACAGTTGCCACGATCTGCGAAGCCTTCACCAGGTCGCCCTGCTTCAGGCTGATGCGGACAACGCCGGTGACCGGGGCAGTGAGTTGGTGCTCCATTTTCATTGCCTCGATGGAGAGCAGCGGCTGGCCTTCTTCGACGAGGTCAAGGTCCGCGACGGCTACGGCGATAACGGTGCCTGGCATCGGCGCAAGGACCTCGGGGGAGGCCGTCCCGGCGTCGCGTTCGAGTGAATCGAGGTGGCGCTGGAGCCGTTCCTGGCGGCTGAGCCGTCGGGCGGCGCCGCCCCATCCGGCGATCCCGAGCCACGCGGTGTCGTCCGCCGAGACGGTAATGGCCACTTGGCGTCGGGTGCCGTTGACGGAGGCTGAACCGTCGGCCAGGGTGCTAACTTGGAACGGTGTGCCGTCCACGACGAACGTCCGGGCTTGGGCAGTCCGGCTTTCGGTGACGATGTGGGTTTGACCGTCAACTTCAAGGTGCATCGGAGTCGTTGCATTTCTGCCGATCCGCCAGCTGTCCCTGATGCCCCAGGGGCCGGGAGCGTCCGCTGTGCTCTCTGCCAGGGCGTGGGCGGCGAGGGCCAGGTCTTCACCGCTGAAAGATCGGAACGGCATGGCACCGATTTTGCGGTCGATCAGGGTCGTGTCCAGGCGGCCTGCGGTGACGTCCTCGTCGGCGATGAGCAGCCGCAGGTATTCGATGTTGGTCTTGACACCCAGCAGGATGGTGTCGGCCAGGGCCCGGTCGAGCGTGCGGAGTGACTGTTTACGGTCGGTGTTCCATACAATCACCTTGGCGATCATGGGGTCGTAGTGCGGGGAAACCTCCAGCCCTTCGACCAGTGAACTGTCTACGCGAACGCCGGGGCCTGCGGGTTCGCGAATCTCAAGCAGGCGGCCGATCGAGGGCAGAAAACCGTGGGACGGATCCTCCGCATAAACCCGCGCTTCGATCGCGTGGCCTTCAAGAACAACGTCAGCCTGCTCGATGGTGAGGACCTCACCCGCGGCGATGCGCACCTGCCATTCGACCAGGTCCAACCGTTGACCACGGACACGGACAACCTCTTCGGTGACCGGATGCTCGACCTGCAGACGGGTATTCATTTCCATGAAAAAGAACTCGTCCGGAGCCTCGTCGGAGACCAGGAACTCCACAGTGCCGGCACCAACATAGTTCACCGAACGGGCAGCATCAACCGCCGCCGCACCGATCCGCGCCCGGATCTCGGCACCATTGGGCAGCCCCTGCAACAGGGGTGCCGGTGCTTCCTCAATGACCTTCTGGTGCCGGCGCTGCAGGGAACATTCACGCTCCCCCAGGTGGATGGTGTTGCCATGACGGTCGGCCAGTACCTGGACCTCGATGTGCCGCGGGGAGCGGACCAGCCGCTCCAGGAAGAGCGTGTCGTCACCGAACGAGCTCTTGGCCACCCGCCGGGCAGTTTCCAACGTGCCGGGGAGATCCTCAGCCCGCTCCACTACATGCATGCCCTTACCACCACCGCCGGCGGAGGGCTTGATGAGAAGCGGGAAGCCGATAGTGGAGGCCGCGGCTACCAAGTCCTCATTGCTCAGGCCTGGTTCCGCGATGCCGGGGACAACGGGCACACCGTGCGCGACCACATGATTCTTGGAACGGATTTTGTCGCCCATCATGTTGATGGAGTGGACGTCCGGCCCTATGAAGGCAATTCCGGCGGCTTCCAGGGCGCGGGCAAATTCGACGTTTTCGCTCAGAAAGCCGTAGCCGGGGTGCACTGACTGGGCACCGGTCCGGCGGCAGGCGTCCACAATGGCATCGATGTTCAGGTAGCTCTCTGCCGCAGCGGCCGGGCCGATGCACACCGCAACGTCGGCCTCCCGGACATGCCGGGCATTGGCGTCAGCTTCTGAGTAAACGGCGATGGACGTGATGCCGAGACGGCGCAGGGTGCGGATGACGCGGCAGGCTATCTCTCCGCGGTTGGCGACCAGCACGGCATCGAAGGTTTTCATGATCATGTGGGTGCTTTCTTGAGCTTGATTTGTCATGGCCTACATCCGGAAGAGGCCGAAGGAGGTCTCCGGCAGCGGGGTGCGGGAGACGACATCCAGCGCCATACCCAAGACACGCCGGGTGTCCACCGGATCGATGATGCCGTCGTCCCAGAGGCGAGCTGTGGAGTAGTACGGACTGCCCTGATCCTCGAACTGCTGCCGGATGGGGGCCTTGAAATCCTCTTCCTCCTGGGCTGACCATTCCCCGCCGCGGGCTTCGTGTTGGTCCCGTTTCACGGTCGCTAGGACACTTGCGGCCTGGTTGCCGCCCATCACGGAGATCCGGGACGCGGGCCACATCCAGAGGAACCGCGGCGAGTAGGCGCGGCCGCACATGGAGTAGTTACCCGCTCCGAAGGACCCTCCGATCACCACTGTCAGTTTGGGTACCCGGGCGGTGGCCACGGCGGTGACCATCTTGGCGCCGTTTTTGGCGATCCCGCCCTGCTCGTAGTCCTTGCCCACCATGAACCCGGAGAGGTTCTGCAGGAAGACCAGCGGGATGCCGCGCTGGTCGCACAGTTCGATGAAGTGCGCCCCTTTGAGTGCGGACTCGCTGAACAGCACGCCGTTGTTGGCCACGATGCCCACCGGATGCCCGTGCAACTTGGCGAAGCCAGTAACCAGGGTGGTCCCGTAATTGGCCTTGAACTCATGGAACTCACTGCCGTCCACCAGCCTCGTAATGACCTCACGAACGTCGTATTGCGCGTTCACGTCAACCGGTACCAAGTCATAGAGCTCTTCGGGGTCCGCCAGCGGAGGCAGCACAACCGTGTCGACATCCCACGCCGCTGCGGCCGGCTGGGGCAGGGTGGCAACGATATTGCGAACGATCTGCAGGGCGTGTTCGTCGTTCTCGGCAAGGTGGTCCGTGACTCCGGAGATTCTCGAATGGACGTCGCCGCCGCCGAGCTCCTCGGCAGTGACGATCTCACCGATCGCGGCCTTCACGAGCGGCGGGCCTCCCAGGAAAACAGTGCCTTGGTTCCGGACGATGACCGTCTCGTCACTCATGGCCGGAACATAGGCGCCGCCGGCGGTGCACGAGCCCATGACCGACGCGATCTGGGGAATCTTTGCGGCGGACATCCTAGCCTGGTTGTAGAAGATCCGGCCGAAGTGTTCCTTGTCCGGGAACACCTCGTCCTGCTTCGGCAGGAAGGCCCCGCCGGAGTCCACCAGGTATATGCACGGCAACCGGTTCTCCAAGGCAATTTCCTGGGCTCGGAGGTGCTTCTTTACCGTGATGGGATAGTACGTGCCACCTTTCACCGTGGCGTCATTGGAAATCACCAGCACACGGCGGCCGTGCACGAGTCCGATTCCGGCGATGACCCCCGCGCCGGGGGCGTCGTCGCCGTACATGCCGTTGGCGGCCAGCGGCGCGATCTCCAGGAATGGACTGCCCTCATCCAGCAGGTAATCAATGCGCTCCCTCGGCAAGAGCTTGCCTCGCTCGACATGCCGCTGACGGGACCTCTCCGGACCGCCCAACGACGCCTCCACCAAGCGACGCTTCAAATCCTCAGCGAGGGACCGTTGGTCCGTGGCTTCAGGTTTGTTCTGCGTTTGCGACGGTTTGTCGCTGCTGCTCAACGTTTCCATCTCTCTTCTTTTCCAATCTCGGGTCAGCTTTTCTAATGTGTGTGGGCCAGACCGGCTTGCCGGGAGCAACCGGTGGGGGAACGGGATTGGTCAGCGGCTTACTTTGCCCATCAGTGATGCCAGTGGCCGCAGGAAGAGCGGTCGGGCAACCCACCAGGCGCCTACCATGACGGCGACGGAACCGGCAAAGACCCATAGCCCCGCCCAGCCTTCGTCGTCGGTGGCGGCGTACATGTGGTTCAGGTTCCGCACGGCCCCCGTGGCCAGAACCAGGGTGACGTGGACAATGATGAACGCCGTGAAGTAGATCATCACCGGAAGGTGGACTGCACGCGCTGCCTCGATAGGGTAGGCCCGGTTCAAGCCGGTGGCGTTCTTGGGCCAGGCTCCGGACATCCGCAGCCCGGTCAGGATGGCCAGCGGCGCGGCAATGAAAACTGTGGTGAAGTAGCTGAGTTGCTGCATGGAGTTGTAGTTGTTCCAGCCGTTTTCCAGCGGCCAGTTCAGTGAGGCGTATTGAAGTAGGGCTGAGAGGGCGTTGGGGAAGACGTCCCAGCTCGTGGGCACGACCCTCATCCATTGGCCTGTGGAGAAGAGCAGCACAAAGAATACGATCCCGTTCAGGACCCAGAGGGCGTCAAGGGTGAGGTGAAACCACAAATCCAGGCTGATTTTCGCCGGCTTGCCTTGGGTTCGGAGCAGGCCGTTGTTGTTCCGAGTCCAGTAGGCCGGTGGCCTGGAAGTGGTGCGGACCTGCCAGCCCGACCGGATGATCAGCAGGATCAGGAGGGAATTGAGAAAGTGCTGCCATCCCAGCCACGCCGGAAGTCCGACCGGCGCTTCGGCGGGCAGAGGGGTCTGCCCGGGATACGTGGACAGGAAGTCCTGCACCGGTGACAGTTCGCGCAACCAGCGCGCGGCAAGTACCAGCACGAGCAGCACCGCCAGTGCTGCGAGGATGCTCAAAGCCACCCGGAGTTTTTTGCTGACGACCCTGTTAGAGGGTTTCGTGGGACTGACCATGGGCTACCGCTTACCCTCTTTAAGGGCCTCGATGACTTGAGGGACCACAGTGAACACGTCGCCAACAATGCCGAAGTCCGCGATGTCGAAGATCGGGGCGTCCTCGTCGGTGTTGATGGCCACGATGGTTGTTGCGGTCTGCATTCCGGCGCGATGCTGGATCGCTCCCGAGATTCCCAATGCCACGTACAGCTGAGGGGACACTGAGGTCCCGGTTTGACCCACCTGTGCGTGGGGCGCTACGTAGCCCGCATCTACGGCGGCCCGTGAGGCGCCGACGGCGGCACCGAGGGCGTCGGCCAGCTCTTCGACCAGGACGAACTTATCCTTTGATCCAAGACCCCGCCCCCCAGATACTACTTTGGTGGCCCGGCGCAACTCGGGGCGTGAGGAGTCCGATGGTGTCTCGTCCACTGAGTCAATGATGGCGGCAGGCCTGTCATCGTTCGGCAGGGTCACGGTCGTGACCTCCGGGCTTGCAGCGGGAGCGCGGTCGGCGATGGCTCCCGGGCGAAGGGTGACGATGACAGGGCTACCCTCTGCAGCGTCCGGCGCGGACTCGGTGGTGTAAGTTCCGCCGAACACTGAATGCACTGCAACGATCTTCCCGGCTTTGGTGCCCACTGCCACCGCGTCGGTGCAAATCCCTGCCCCTGACCGTGCCGCGAGGCGGGCTGCCACCTCGCGGCCCTGCAACGAATGTGATGCCAAAACTGCCGCCGGGGCCATTGCGTCCGCTGCAGCTGCCAGGCCTGCGGTCTGAGGGTTCGTCAGCAACGCGCCCGCCTGGGCGGATTCGGCAATGATGACGTGTTCTGCGCCGAGTTTGCCGAGTTGTTCTCCCAGCTCCGGATCTGCGCCGGGCGCGACGACGACCACAGCCGTGGGCCTGCCCAGCTGGGCTGCCGCGCCAAGCAGTTCGGCTGAAGATTCGTGGAGCTCTCCGGAGGGCGAGGATTCAATGAATGCCAGAATGTTAGCCATTGGTATTCCTTAGATCAGTTGGGAAGAGGCAAGGAACGCGGCCAATTGGGTTCCGGCGTCGCCGTCGTCGACGATCTTCACGCCGGCCGTTCTGGCCGGGCGTTTGGTGACAGCCAGCACCGCAGAACGGGACTGTTCGACATCAGTCAGGTCCGCCAGTGACAGTGTTGTTACCGCCTTGCGTTTAGCGCTGATGATGCCCTTGAAGCTGGGGAACCGTGGTTCGGCGGAGCGTTCGGTCACTGAGATCAGGGCCGGCGTTGCCGCATGGATGGAGGTTCGGCGGCGGCCCTCCTCGCGTTCCGCGGCAATGGAGTCCTCGCTGATTCTTATGCTGTGCACGGCTCCGAGCAATGGCAGACCCAGAATTTCGGCGACCATTGCCGGGACGACGCCGCCGCTCCCGTCGCTGGATGCATTTCCGGTGATGACCAGGTTAAAGCTCATCGTTTTCAGCGCGGCCGCCAGCGTTGCGGCCGTCCGCAGCGCGTCGGCTCCTGCAAGTTCCGGATCAGTTATGTGAATGGCCGAGTCGGCACCGCACTGCAGGCCTTTCCGCAAGGCTTTTCCTGCTGCATCCGGGCCCATGGACAGGACGACCACTTCGGTGTCCTTGTGGGTGTCTTTGAAAGAAAGGGCCACGGCAAGGGCGCGTTCGTTGATTTCATCCGTAATCAGGTCGCCTCTTTGGCGCTCCAATAATCCGGTCGAAACGTCAAGGCCCAGCCCGTCATCGGCGTCCGGAACCTGTTTCATAAGTACAACGATCTTCACTCGTCTACTCCTTTGGAAAGATGCATGATCAACGGGGCCCCGAGGGTTGCAGGGGTGGTTGCCGTGTGGCTGACTGCAAGGCGGTGGCGGCCTCTTCGCGGAGTTGAACTTTCCTGATCTTCCCTGTCACGGTGGTCGGAAATTCGTCGACCAGGATGACGTGGGCCGGAATTTTGTAATGGGCAAGGCGGCCATGGGCAAAGGCATGGACTGAGGGGGCATCAAGGGGCTCCGCGCCGGCTTTCATCTTGATGCAGGCGCACAGCTCTTCGCCGTACTTCTCGTCCGGTACTCCGATGACGTAGACGTCTTCGATGTCAGGGTGGCTGTAGAGAAATTCCTCGATCTCACGGGGGTATATGTTCTCTCCTCCACGGATGACCATGTCCTTGATGCGGCCGACCACCGTGCAGTATCCGTCCTCGCGCATCACCGCGAGGTCACCGGTGTGCATCCAGCCGTCGGAGTCGATCGCTTCCCGGGTCTTCTCCTCGTCGTTCCAGTACCCCAACATCACGGAGTACCCACGGGTGCAGAATTCGCCGGTCTGGCCACGGTCCAGGGTCTCGCCCGTTGAAGGGTCAATGATCTTGATCTCCAGGTGGGGGTGGACCCGGCCGATGGTTGCGGTCCGGCGTTCCACATCGTCGTCGGCCCGTGTCTGGCAGGAGGCCGGGCTGGTCTCGGTCATGCCGTAGGCGATGGAAATGCCAGCCATGTGCATGTCATCGATGCAGTGCCGCATCACCTCGACGGGACAGACGGATCCTGCCATGATTCCTGTCCGGAGGCTTGTCAGGTCGTAGGTGCCGAACGCGGGGTGGTTTTGGAGCGCGATGAACATCGTCGGCACGCCGTACACCGCCGTGCACTTCTCCTCAGCTATGGTCCGCAGCGTTGCTTCTGCATCGAAGCCGGGTGATGGGATCACCATGGTGGTCCCATGGGCCGTGCAGCCCAGGTTGCCCATGACCATCCCGAAACAGTGGTAAAACGGCACCGGGATGCAGAGCCTGTCCTCAGGTCCGAGCTGGATCAGTTCTGTCGTGAAATAGCCGTTGTTGAGAATGTTGCGGTGGCTAAGAGTTGCCCCCTTTGGATACCCTGTGGTCCCCGAGGTGTACTGGATGTTGATCGGATCATCCGGTTTCGTGGCGGCCAGCCGCTGCCTGACGGCAGACTCTTCTACTGTTGCGCCCGACTCTATGAGAGAGGCCCAGTCCTGCGTGTCGAGATAGACCACACGCTCCAGAGACGGCGTATCACTGGCCGCCTGTTCGATCATCGCCCTGTAATCGCTTGATTTGAAGCTGGTGGCCGCGATCAACATTCGCAGTCCGCTGTGATTAACCGCGTAGGAATACTCATGCGTGCGGTAGGCAGGATTCACATTGACCAAAATGACGCCGATTTTCGCTGTGGCGAACTGGATCAGAGTCCACTCCGCACAGTTGGGTGCCCAGATGCCCAGCCGATCACCCTTCTCCAAGCCGGCTGCGAGGAGTCCTCTGGCAAGGCTGTTGACGTCGCTGTCCAATCCAGCCCAGGTCCAACGCCGCCCGGAGGCTGCCTCAACCAGGGCCTCCCTCTCCCTGTAGCGGGCAGCCGTTCGTTCAAGGCATTCGCCGATCGTTTCCGAAAGCAGCGCCGGAGCCACCTCACCCCTGGCGTATGACTTCATGCTCGGACTCCAAAGCCTTGGCAGCCGGGCAGTTGGTGCTCGAACCGGGTATGGCGGCCAGGCTTTGCAAATTTGGGAGCAGCGGTGGGGACGTATGGCAAAGCTGCAAAAGTCTTGGTACTCATGGTGCCTCCGTTCTCGTAGTTGTCGTTGTGAGGTGCCGTCCAGGAGGAAGAAAATTCCGGTTGGATGACGGCTGACCACGTCCGCGTGGAGTGCCGCCGTGATCTGGTGGCTTTGGTCTAAGTTCGACCGGGTAACGGCCAAGAATCTTGTAAATCGGCGACTCCCTTGTGGGGGTCAAAAACCTGTGATGGACATCACGGTTAATAGAGACTAACCTAAATCTCGGTTAAAGCCCACTAACTGAGTTAGCTCTTTTGAAGCTCCGAGTGAAGCAAGAGCAGACCACCGAACATGCCCCTTATCTGAGGCGGCACAACAGACCTGGCAACTAAAAGGAGACACACGCATGGTTGATTTTGAGCTTAGCGAGGAGCACCAGGACCTCATCAAGTCCGTCGGCGAGTTCGCAGACGAGGTCGTCGCGCCCGTCTCGGCCAAACACGACGAAGAGCACAGCTTCCCCTACGAAGTGGTGTCCCAGATGGCCGACATGGGACTGTTCGGGCTACCGTTCCCGGAGGAGTACGGCGGGATGGGCGGGGATTACTTCACCCTGGCCCTGGCCCTGGAGCAGCTGGCCCGGGTGGACCAGTCCGTGGCCATAACGCTCGAAGCCGGAGTCTCGTTGGGTGCCATGCCCCTCTACCGCTTCGGAACCGAGGCACAGAAACAGGAGTGGCTGCCGCTGCTGGCATCAGGGAAAGCCCTGGCCGGCTTTGGGCTGACGGAACCGGAAGCCGGCTCAGACGCCGGCGGCACTAAGACCATGGCCCGGCGTGAGGACGGACAGTGGATCATCAACGGCAACAAGGAGTTCATCACCAACTCCGGGACCAACATCACCCGCCTGGTCACGGTCACCGCCGTCACCGGCCAGAAAGTGCGCGGGGATGGCAGCCTCAAAAAAGAGATCTCCACCATCCTGGTGCCAACCGACACGCAGGGCTTCACCGCTGAGAAGGCTTACAACAAGGTCGGTTGGAACGCCTCGGACACCCATCCACTAACGCTGAAGGACGTCAGGGTGCCGGAGGCGAACCTCCTTGGTGAGGAGGGGCGGGGTTACGCGAACTTCCTGTCCATTCTCGATGAGGGCAGGATCGCCATTGCGGCGGTGGGGACCGGTGCGGCTCAGGGCTGCGTCGATCAATCCGTCAAGTATGCCAAGGAACGCAGCGCCTTCGGCCAGAACATCGGGAAGTACCAGGCCATTCAGTTCAAGATTGCCCGGATGCAGGCGCGCGCCCACACGGCCCGGCTTGCATACTACGATGCCGCTTCCCGGATGCTGGCGGGCAGGCCCTTCAAAACTGAGGCAGCCATCGCAAAAATGGTTGCTGGAGAGGCAGCCATGGACAACGCCCGGGATGCCACCCAGGTGTTCGGGGGTTACGGCTTTATGAACGAATTCACGGTCGCGCGCCACTACCGCGACTCAAAGATACTGGAAGTCGGGGAGGGCACCACGGAGGTCCAGCTGATGCTGATCGCCCGCGAACTCGGCCTGTAGTTGTGCTAACGCGCGAATCACAAAGACAGAAAGCGGTTGACCATGGTCGATATTAAAGCCGTAGCGGCGGACCTGCGCGACGAAAGCCTCCGGGTTGAAAAAATGGTCCGACAGCTCGCGCCGGAGCAATGGCCGTTGCCTACTCCTGCACAGGGCTGGACCATAGCCCACCAGATTGGACACCTTCACTGGACCGACAAGGTGTCATTGCTGTCTATCGATCGGCCCGACGAGTTTCGCGCCGTGAAGGAGCAGCATGACCGGGACCCCGATCATTTCGTTGATGATGCGGCCGAAACCGCAGCGGGCGCTGATCCAAGTGACCTGTTGCTTCGATGGGTGGATACGCGGGACATCCTTGCAGACAGGCTGACCGGGCTGGATTCGATGTCATCCATCGAATGGTTCGGGCCGCCGATGCGGCCGGCATCCATGATGACCGCCCGCCTGATGGAAACCTGGGCCCACGGTCGGGACATCGCCGACACCTTGCACATCGTGCCGCAGCCGACCGGGGCATTGCGCCACGTCGCTCATCTTGGCGTCCGCACCAGGGATTTTTCCTTCACTATCCGTGGCCTGCCTACCCCCGTGGCCGATGTCTATGTCGAACTGACTGCCCCCGACGGTGCTCTTTGGAGTTGGGGGTCTCCGGAAGCACCGGACTCCGTATCCGGTCCAGCTGAAGACTTCTGCCTGCTGGTGACGCAGCGCCGCCATCTTGACGACCTTGACCTCAGAGTCAGAGGCACAACAGCCAAAACCTGGATGACGATTGCGCAAGCCTTCGCTGGCAAACCCACCCAGGTACGGTCCCCTGCAAGATTGGGTCCTGCACCTGCTTCGCATTCCTCCCCACCTGTCGCCTAGGCAAAGGAGCCAACAGCTCGGCAAAGCCTGCCTGACCTGGGCCCCACTCATCCTGTATGGCCCAAGTCCGCTCGTCGCGGCCATTATCCACACGATAAATAAGAACGAACCCTTCAGCGTTGGCTCTCCAGAGGCGGTCTGCTGGGGACCAACCAGATCCGTGCCCTGGCGATGATGGCGATGATCTCCAACTGTTCCACGATCGGCGCGATTGCCGATCGTCCCACCGGTGGATGAGCGGGACGGACCGGACGGGCCGACGTCGAACTGAATGAACTGCGGGAGCAGCGCAGCAGAGGCAGGAACACCGGGTTAAGCAAGGCCAGATCCTGCCGATGGGGGAAGCTTCGCTGCATGGCATTCGCACTTTCCGTTACATAAATCCGACACGTCTCAATCGAGCTGGTGTCGCCCAATTAGGGGAAGACTCTTATGGCCCAACATTCAAATATCGATCAGAACTTTCCTCCGGGGACCATGCGGCGGGTCGCCACGGCTAGCTGTGTGGGGACCACGATCGAGTTCTACGACTTCTTCATCTACGGCACTGCCGCCGCCTTGGTCTTTCCGACCGTCTTCTTTCCGGCGCTCGGCGCTGCAGCCGGGACGGTCGCGTCATTCGCGACCTTCGCGGTGGCGTTCTTGGCCCGCCCTTTAGGTGCCA
>Ga0307416_100000528_pt1 | contig 19514 bp, 22 predicted proteins | sample DK1Cmetagenome_2_FD_203821 | JGI IMG/M metagenome (GOLD analysis project Ga0307416, IMG submission 203821) | Maize rhizosphere microbial communities from greenhouse at UC Davis, California, United States - DK15-C-3 | ecosystem: Host-associated > Plants > Roots > Rhizosphere > Soil | place...
GGTGATCAAGGGCGGCTCGCATCTGTGTGCCCCCAACTACTGCCGCCGCTACCGGCCGGCTGCCCGCATGGCCCAGCCGGTCGACACCTCAACCTCCCACCTCGGATTCCGCTGCATCATTCGGGGCTGAGGCGGCGCTAGGGGCCTGGGGCGAGGGCGATCGACCCGTACTGGCCGTCGAAGCCGGGGGTGCGCACGACCTGGCCGCGGCGGACCTTGCCGATGGCCTCGGCCACCTCGGGGTAGCCGGCCTGGTCGATGGCCTCCAGCGGCAGCCGCTCCAGGATGGGCAGCTCGGGGCCGAGCCGCTCGAGCATGGCGTCGACCGTCCCCCGCACGGTCTTGCTGGCCGGCCCGACCCCGGCGACCTCGGCGACCAGCTCGGGCAGGGGGACCAGGCTGCGGCAGCCGCCCGCCCCGTCCGGGCGGGTGCCCTCCGGGCGGTCGGCCAGCTCCTCGACCCGCTGCAGCACCCCCATGGTCAGCCGCTTGCCGCAGACCGGGCAGCGCATGCCGGCCCGCCGGGCCTCGGCCGGCTCGAGGGCGACCCCGCAGCGGCGGTGCCCGCTCAGGTGGTACCGGCCGGCCTCGGGGAAGAGCTCGACCGTCCCACCGAACCCCTCCCCGGTCTCCAGGGCGCGGCGGACGGCGAAGTAGTCGAGCTCGGTGTCGAGCTCGGTCGCCTCCCGGCCGAGCCGCGACGGGGCGTGGGCGTCGGAGTAGCTGACCACCCGGAACCGGTCGAGGCGCGAGACCCGCCAGTGCATCGGCGGGTCGGCCGACAGGCCGGTCTCGACCGCGAAGATGTGGCGGGCCAGCTCGCCGTAGCAGGCCTCGATCGAGTCGAACCCGGTGGTGGCGCTCAGGGGGCCGACCCACGGCGTCCAGACGTGGGCCGGCACCAGGTAGGCGCCGTCGCCGCTGTCGAGGGTGGCCTCGAGCAGGTCGCGGGCGTCCATGGCCAGGGTCGGGCGCCCGTCCTCGGCCAGGTTCCCGTGGCGGCCGAGGCCGTCGGTCAGGGCCGCAGCCACCTCCGGGCCTGGCACATACAGCAGGTGGTGCATGCGCCGGGCGCGGCCGTCCCGGTGGAAGGCGGTCGAGACCTCGGTCGCCCACAGGAGGCGCAGCGGCCCTTGGCAGGAGGAGGGCAGCCGCTCGGTCACGGCCCGGTCCAGCTCGTCGCGGAGCCGGAACAGGCCGGGCTCGGCCGGCACGAGGCCGTCCTTCAGCTCCTGGGACCAGGCCGGGTGGGTGAAGTCGCCGGTGCCGAGCACGGTGATCCCCTTGCGCCTGGCCCACCAGGCGAGCTCGGGGAGGTCGGCGTTGCGGCTGGTCGCCCGCGCGTACCTGGAGTGGAGGTGCAGATCAGCATAGAACGGCATCCACCGATCATTCCACCGAAGTGCGACCTCAAGCGGTGCTGGCGCTGACGCTGTTGGCGGTCACGATGGCGGCGATGGCCAGCCATTCCGCCCATCCGAGGGACTGGCCGAGGATGGCCCAGCCGACGAGGGCGGCCAGCACGGGGTTCACGCTCATGAAGACCCCGAAGAAGCGGGCCGGGACCCGGCGCAGGCTGAGCAGGTCGGCCAGGAACGGGACGGCCGAGGAGAGGACGCCGGCCGCGGCCGCGCAGCCGAGGGCGCGCGCCGTCGGCGGGTGGTGGGCCAGGGTGAAGATCCCGATCGGGACGTAGGCCAGGGCCGACAGGCCGGCGGCGGCGGCCGACCCCTCGGCGCCGGGCAGCCGCCGGCCGATCACCCGGTTGAGCAGGATGTAGGAGGCCCAGCAGACGGCGGCCACCAGGGCCAGGGCGATGCCGAGGTAGTCGGTGGTCGGCTGGGGGCGGGCCAGGACGACCACGGCCGCGCCGGCGGCCAGGGCGCAGCCGAGGTCCAGCCGGCGGCGGGTGGCGGCCAGGGCCACCCCGAGCGGCCCCAGGAACTCCAGGGTCACCGCCAGCCCGAGGCCGATCCGGCCGATGGCGGTGTACAGCGTCAGGTTCATGGTCGCGAACACCAGGGCCAGCGACAGCACCGGCCACCACTGCGGCCAGGTGAAGCGCCGGACCCGGGGGCGGCCCACGGCCCACAGCAGCGTCCCGGCCACCCACTGGCGGACGGCGACCACCCCGGCCGGGCCGATCACCGGGAACGCCAGGGCCCCGGTGGCCGCCCCGACCTGGTTGGACAGCCCGCTGCCGAGCATCAGGGCCACGCCGACGGCGCGGTTGGCGCTGGCCGGTCGCTGCAGTGCCGTGGTCGTCATGGGCCGAGGATAGGTGAGAACCATCCATACGAAAAATGCATTCATCGCACCTGCGATACGCTACGGTCATGGATCTCGAGCTGCGACAGCTGCGCTGCCTGGTCGCCATCGTCGACACCGGCAGCTTCACCGACGCCGGCGTCGAGCTGGGCGTCTCCCAGGCCGCGGTGTCGCGCACCCTGCTCTCCCTCGAGCGGGTGCTCGGGGTCCGGCTGCTGCACCGCACCAGCCGCAGCCTCGCCCCGACCACGGCCGGCGTGCAGGTCCTGGCCCGGGCCCGGCAGCTGCTGGCCGAGGCCGACAACCTGGTCCGCGAGGCCACCACCGGCCACCGGCGGCTGCGCATCGGCCATGCCTGGTCGGCCCTCGGCCGCCACACCCTGGAGTTCCAGCGCCGCTGGGCGGCCCGCTACCCGGACGTGGAGCTCCAGCTCATCCGGACGAACTCGAGCACCGGTGGGCTGGCCGAGGGCCTGTGCGACCTGGCCGTGGTCCGCACCCCACCCGACGAGCGGCGCTACGCCAGCGCGGTGGTGGGCCGGGAGCGGCGCTACTGCGCCGTCGCCGCCGACGACCCCTGGGCCCGGCGTCGCTCGATCAGGCTCGAGGAGGTCCGCGACCGCACCGTGGCCATCGACCGCCGGACCGGCACGACCACCACCGACCTGTGGCCCCCCGGGACCGAGCCGGCGGTCGAGGACACCCAGGACATCGACGACTGGCTGGCGCTGATCACGAGCGGCCGCTGCGTCGGCATCACCCCCGAGAGCACGGTCACCCAGTACCGCCGCCCCGGGATCGCCTTCCGCCCCCTGCGCGACGCCGGCCCGGTCCCGGTCTGGATGATCTGGCGCCGCCAGGACCCCCACCCGGCCACCCACGCCGCCGTCGCCCTGGCCTCGGACCTGTACCGGCGGGCGTAGTCGCGGCCTCCGCGTACCCTTGTGCCTTCGCCATCGGTGGGAGGAGGCGGGATGGGCCGGTACGTGCAGCTCGGGGCGGTCCGAACCTGGTACGAGGAGGACGGGAGCGGGCCGCCGCTGGTGCTGCTGCATCCCGGCGGGGCCGACTCGCGCACCTTCGAGGGCAACCTCACCGGCCTCGCCGACCGGTTCCGGGTGTACCGGCCCGACCGGCGCGGCCACGGCCGCACCCCCGACGTCGCCGGCCCGATCTCCTACGACCAGATGGCCTCCGACACCATCGCCTTCCTCGAACAGGTCGTCGGGGGGCCGGCCTACCTGGTCGGCCACAGCGACGGGGCGCCGGTGGCGCTGCTGGCCGCCCTGGAACGTCCCGACCTGGTCCGCCGGCTGGTGTTCGCCTCGGCGGTCTTCCACCACGACGGCTGGGCTCCGGGCGCGATCGACCTGGACGAGGAGACCACCGCCTTCTTCGTCGCCTACCACGGCGAGGTCTCCCCCGACGGCCCCGGATACTTCCCGGTGATCGCCGAGAAGCTGTACCGGATGCACTCCGAGGAGCCGACCCTCACCGTCGGCGACCTGGCCGGCTACCCGGGCCCGACCCTGGTGATGGTGGGCGACGACGACGACGAGATCCCCATGGACCACACCCTCGCCCTGCGCCGGGGCCTCCCCCGCTCTCAGCTGGCGGTCGTGCCCGGCTGCGGCCACGGCCTGTTCGCCGACAGGCCCGAGCTCTGCAACCGGATCGTCAGCGACTTCCTGACCGGCGGGTAGTCCCCCGCACCGGGGCGTCCCACGTCGCCACCGCAACCTCCCGCATACTCCTCCAGTGGGCCTGCAACCGGGACAAGATCATGGCGAGGAGGCGACGATGTCGGAGGCCAACAAGGAGCTGGTCCGGCGGCACTTCGAGGAGATCTGGAACGGCAAGGACCTGGCCGTCGCCGAGGGCGACATGGTCGCGGTGCGGGTCCTGTCGGAGGGGACCAATCTGGGGCCGCTCAACGGGGTGGTGCCGCCGACCGGCAAGCGGTTCGCGGCCCGCCAGACCCACTGGTTCCGGGTCGAGGGCGGCAGGCTGGCCGAGCACTGGGCGGCCCGCGAGGACCTGGTGGCGATGCTGCAGCTGGGCGTGATCCAGCCTCCTGGCCGGCCGCCGGCCTAGGGCGCGCCATGGAGGTCCTGGTGATCGGCGGCCACGGCAAGGTCGGTCTGCGCCTGCTGCGGCTGCTCGCCCGCGACGGCCACCGCGGCCGGGGCGTGATCCGCAAGGCCGAACAGGCCGGCGACCTCGAGGCGGCGGGCGCCGAAGCGGTGCTGTGCGATCTCGAGCGCGGCGACGACCTGCGCCCCCACCTCGGCGGCGCCGACGCCATCGTGTTCGCCGCCGGCGCCGGGCCCGGGAGCGGTCCGGCGCGCAAGCGGACCGTCGACTACGGCGCGGCCGCCACCTCGATGCAGGCGGCCCGCGACCTCGGCGTCACCCGGTTCCTGATCGTCTCCTCGATCGGCACCCACGACGTCGCCGGCGCCGCCGAGGCGATGCGCCCGTACCTGCAGGCCAAACGCGACGCCGACGACGTCCTCAAGGCGAGCGGCCTGGACTGGACGATCGTCAAGCCGGGCCACCTGACCGACACCCCTGGCAGCGGCCGCGTCAAGGTCAGCCGCAGCTTCGGCGGCCGCGCCGACATCCCCCGCGACGACGTCGCCCTGGTGCTGCTGGAGTGCCTGGACGCGCCGAACACCGTCGGCGTCGAGTTCGAGCTGTTCGAAGGCGACGTCCCGGCACGCGAGGCCGTCCGCTCCCTCTGACCGGACGGCGCCGCGAGCTCGCCGGACGGCTGGAGGCGGTCATGGTCGTCGGGGGACGAGGCAGGTGACGCGCTCGCGGAACAGCTCCAGCTGGGCCGCCTCGTCGCCGAGCGGCCAGACGAAGATCCGCCGTGCGCCGGCGGCCACGAAGGCGGCGAGCCGCTCGGCGCACAGCTCCGCGGGCCCGATCAGCAGCGGGGCGGAGCGCAGCGCCTCGACCGGGCGGTGCAGCATCGGCGCGAGCACGTCGCCGAGCGTCCGCTCGGCTTCGCGGTTGTCCTCGGTGATGCGCAACCAGGTCGTGGCGATCGCGCTCGGGAACGTCTCCGGCGCCTTGCCGGCGCGCCGTAGCTCCTCGTCGAGCCGGCCCCGGGCTTCGCCGAACCGCTCCGGGGTGGTGTTGTAGGCCGAGGCGAGCCATCCGTCGCCGAGGCGGGCGACCCGACGCAGCCCGACCGGCGAGCCCCAGCTCGCGACCCAGACCGGCGGGCCGGGCCGCTGCACCGGCCGGGGTTCGAGCCGCACCCCGCGGGTGGAGTAGAACTCGCCCTCGAACCCGGTGTCGCCGTGGAGCAGGGCGCGCAGCGCCTGCACGGCCTCGTCGAACCGGCGCCAGCGCTCCTGGAACCCGATGCCCGCGGCGGCGTAGTCCTCGGCCGAGGACCCCGGGCCCACCCCGGCGACCAGGCGCCCGCCGGAGAGGATGTCGATCGCGGCCAGGGTCTTGGCCAGCTGCACCGGACCCCGCAGCACGGGGAGCGCGGCCGTGGTGACCAGCGTCATGCCCTGCGAAGCCCCGATGAGGGCGGCGAGGGCGGTCGGGCCGTCGAGCCAGGGCCGGCCGAACAGGAGGTGGTCGTTGGCACAGAGGTGCCGGTAGCCGAGCCCCGCCGCCGTCCGGACACAGGCCGTGAGCGCCGGCATCGACGGTGGCGTCCCCAGGTCGATCAGCGGCAGGTGGACGCCGTACTCCACCTCGTGGCCCGCGGTCACGACGTCGAAGGCTACAGCCAGCCGGGCTTGCGGACGACGGCCTCCAGGTAGTCGAGCCGCAGCACCATCGAGTCGCCCTCGGACACGTCGAAGCGCCTGGCCAGATCCAGCAGCTCGGCCTTCAGGGCGCCGGCACGGCCGGGCCCCAGCGCCCGCAGGGCCGTGGCGGTCGGGTCGTGGAAGCTGGCGAAGAACTCCACCTGGTGCTCGGCCGAGGGGAAGCGCCACCGGAAGCTGCACCGCGGCGCGGTGATCGCCACCTCGGGCCCGAAGAGCTCGCGCAGCCGCTCCCTGGTCCCCCACGACATCGGCTCCTCGAGGTCGGCCGGCGCCCGGAGATGCCGGCCGATGGTGGCGAACAGCTCGCCGATGTAGCCGTCGGGGGTCCAGCCGACAACGCCGATCCGCCCGCCCCGCCGGCAGACCCGCAGCAGCTCGCCGGCCGTGCCCCCGTGGCCGGGGGTCGAGGTGGCATCGCAGACCGACAGCACCGCCTCGAAGGAGCCGTCAGGGAAGGGGAGGTCGTCGGCGTCGCCCTCCAGGAAGGCGACCTCCAGTCCTTCGGCCTCGGCGCGCCGGCGGGCCGGCTCCAGCAGCTCGGGACCGTCGACGCCGACGACCCGGCAGAAGCGGCGGGCGGCCGCCAGGGCGGCGTTGCCGCTGCCGCAGGACACGTTCAGCACGCGCTCCCCCGCATGCAGGTCGACCGATTCGCAGAGCAGCTCGCTGATGAGCAGCGTCCGCGATCCGATGGCGGCGGCGTCGCCGAGCGACCGGCCGGGCTGCCCTGGCTGCGTGGTGGGGCTGGGGCGCACAGAGCTCCTCTCGTGGCTGCGGTGGTCCAAGGCTCGCCGGTGGCGGACATCAGGTCAAGTTACGTTTTCTGAATATTGATAAGCTTTGCTTATGCTTGATCCACGCCGGCTCCGCGTGCTGCGGGAGGTCGCCGCCCGCGGTTCGTTCTCGGCCGCGGCCGGGGCCCTGGCGTTCACCCAGTCGGCGGTCAGCCAGCAGGTCGCCGCCCTTGAGCGCGAGACGGGCACCACCCTCATCGAGCGTGGGGTGCGACCGGTGCGCCTCACCGACGCCGGGCGCGCCCTGGTCGTGCACGCCGAGGCGGTCCTCGCCCGCCTGGACGAGGCGCAGCGGGAGCTCGGGGAGATCGCCGGCCTGCGGCGGGGCCGTCTGCGGCTGGCCAGCTTCCCCACCGCCATCGCCACGCTCGTCCCCCGCGCCGTCGCCCTGTTCAGCCAGCGCCACCCCGACATCGACCTGCACGTGGTCGACGACCACCACCAGGGGCTCCTCCAGCGGCTCGCCCGCTGGGAGCTCGATCTCGCGCTCATCTACGAGCACGAGGCACTGCCCGAGCCCGAGGTGCGGCTGGAGCGCACCCACCTGCTGGACGACCCCTTCGACCTCGTCGCGCCGGTCGGGCACCCGCTCGCCCGCCGGGCGTCGGTCGCCCTGGAGGACCTCGCCGGCGAGACCTGGATCGGCGGCACCCCGGACGGCGCCTACGCCCACATCGTCCTCCACAGCTGCCGGGTGGCCGGCTTCGAGCCACGCGTCATCTTCGGCAGCGACGACTACAACGCGGTGCAGGCCTTCGTCGCCGTCGGCCTGGGGGTCGCCATCCTCCCCCGCCTGGCCCTGGCATGGATGCGCCCCGGCCTTGCCCGGGTCGCCCTGACCGAGCCACCGGTCCGGCGGATCGCCGCCGCCCGCCCGGCGGCCAGCTCCCGGTCCGCGGCCACCGCGTCGATGCTCGGCGTGCTCGAGGAAGCCGCCGACGGTGTCAGCGGACGACCTCGACCAGCAGCACCCAGGCGTTGACCACCGCGACCACGAGCGAGAAGGCCACCCCGGGAACGAGCCAGTAGAGCCCGCCGCCGGCCGCCAGCAGCAACGACACCCCGGCGATCACCATCGGCAGGGTGGCCGCCTGGGTGACCACGACCGAGATGAGGGGGACGAAGCGCGGCTGGTTCGGGATCGGGGCGCGCAGCGCCCGGAGCGAGATGCCGGTCACCGTCGCCCAGGCGACGATCCCCACCACCAGCACCTCGCCGCCGAGCAGCCAACGGGCTGCTCGGGCACCAGGGCGAAGGTCGAGACCATCAGCACGGCGACGAGCAGCACGATGGTCGTCAACGCCGCGCCGGGCAGGCTCCGGATGGAGATGATCCGTTGCAGGTTGATGGACACGGCCACGAACAACAACCCGGCCAGCGCGGCCGACGCTCCCGCCTCGGCCAGGAATAGCTCCCCCCACCCCTGGGTCGTGTAGCCGGTCATCGGCGCCTCAGCCGACTCGCTGCTGCTCCCATCCTCGTCTCCCGTTCCGTTTCTCGGTGCGGACTCCCACGTGGCGCCCGTCGCGTTGCCCAGGCGGCCTGACGGTGGAAGCATTTCCTGGTTATGGCAGTTGACCGTCACATGGTCGCCCGGACCGTCGGCGAGCTCCGGCGGCCTTGCCTGAAGCCGATGACCTGCTGGCCGGGCTGTTACGGGTGGCCGAGGCGGTCCGGACGGTGCCGGCGGCCAAGGGGGCCGGGTTGACCCTGGTGCACGAGGACGGCCCGCCCCGGTGGGTGGCCGCCACCGACGCCGCCATGGAGCTATTGGAGCAGATCCAGCATGACTTCGGCGAAGGCCCGTATCTGCAGACCTATGCCCAGGACCGGGCGGTTGCGGTCGAGGACCTGGGGGCCGCGCCGACCTGGGCCCGCCTCGACGCGGTGGGCGAGTTCGCCAGGCCCGCGCCCAGGCCGCCGAGCAGGCCCTGCGGGTCGCCCAGGCCGACCTGGCCCCGGCTCCGCGCCGCGCTCGACCAGGCGCAGGTCGCGTAGGTCCCGGGTGAACTCGGGCCCCCGCAGTCCCGGCCGCACCTCCAGCTTCAGGGTCAGCAACGTGATCGCGATGGCGAAGATGGCATCGGAGAAGGCGAGCACGCGGTCGACGTCGACCGGGCCGCCCCAGGCCACCCGCTGCTGCTCGCGCTGCTCCTCCTGCCGGGCCCGCCGACTGGCCCGCCGCCCGCGGAGCCCGTCCCGCCCCTGGGGCCGGTCGCTCATGGCGGAAGGATACGGGTCGCCTGCTGATGCTGTGGCTATGGTTCTTCGACGATTTTGTGGTGGATTTCTCGGATGCGTTTGAAGAGGAGGTTGAAGGCGTCTTCGGCGGAGTTGGTGCCGGGGACGATCAGGGCGGCTTCGATTCGTTTGATGCGGTTGAAGAGTTCGTTGATGGTTTCTTCGGGGCTGGTGGTGCCTTGGACGGTGAGGCCTTGGAAGATGGCGTTGAGCTGCCGCGCCTGCTCATCGGTCATGTCGTCCCCCTGGAGGGAAAAGGCCATGCTCGCGGCCCCGCCGAGCCGGGACCGCCATACCCCTAGCTTGCTGATCGCGTCGTCGGCGTAGCGCTCCGCGGCGTCACCAGATCCGTTGTACGCACGGAACCCGTCGTGGACACCATTCGCTCTGATGTGGCCGGCGAGGATCTCGAAGCCGACCAGGCAGTTGGTCCGCCAGTCAAAGCAGCCACCGCGGTCGTCGGCCGTGTCCTGGAAGCCAGGAAAGGTCAGCTGGGTGGGGCCGACGCCCTGTGCGCCGAGCCGCTTCCGGTCGCGCTTGTAGTTGAGATACGCCGCCTTGGTGACCACATCGCCCTTGACGTAATGACCGCCGGTGTCCACATTGTCGTGGCCCCAGACGTTGCGGCCGCCCCCGGACTCCTTTTCCAGCAGGGTCGCCGCGGCCGCAAGCTCCAGCCCGGCGGCCACGGCCAGTTCGATGACCTCTGCGGCGCGCTGCGTTCCGTGATTGGCCAGCACCTCGACTGCGGTCATGGCCATCGTGGTCTCCCCCCTTCGTCCGCGCAGTCCGCACAAGACCCGGACATAGCGTAACCGTCCGACAGCCGGTCATCTAGACACTTTTCGCAATCTGCCATTCAGGCAATATGATCTGCCGTCTGAACAGGCGTCGCTGGAGGGGGGATCTCCATGCCAACCGAGTGGACCGGTACGGATCCAGGTCGGTATGGCAGAACGCCGAGCGACGAGGAGCTGGCCGAAGAGGAGGCGGCTCGCTCGGTACGCTCCGTGGCGGACATGGTCCAGGAGGACTTCGCGGACCCGGCCACGCCCAGCCGCCTTTCCGCTGACGGAACGCCTGCACCAGGGTCCTTCGATGTCGACCTGGAGTAGCTCAGCGGGGAGCCGGCCATGACAGGGAATCCCCAGCGGGTCAACGACCTGCTGAAGCTGCAGGAGATCTGGGAAAGCGTCGGCCTGCGCGTGAAGAGGATGGACGGATGGCGGGAACGAGGCCGCGGCACCGACAACACCTTCGAGGTGCTGGGCTGCCATCACACCGGAGACACGTTCGATGTCGACCGGGTGCTGCGCGACGGCCGCTCCGACCTCCCCGGACCGCTGTGCAACGTCGCCTTGCACGCCGACGGCGACGTCCTGATCGTCGCCAGCGGCATTGCCAACCATTTTGGCTGCTCCACCTGGCCCAACAAACGATCGCTCGGCGTGGAGGCGACCGGGCCGCAGACGACCGGGCCGAAGTTTCCCAACCGTGACGCCTACGTGGCGCTGGCGGCCGGCTTCTGCATCTTCAAGGGCAACGCCGACCCCAAGCAGGCAGTCAGGAGCGACGTCGGCATTCCCGTCAACCTCGTGGCCGCTCACAAGGAGGTCGCGGTCGGGGTGGCCGATGCGGACGGCAACCTCATCTGCAACGAGACGACGCGGAAAATCTATGGCCGTAAGCCCGATCCCGACTTCGAGGAGACCGACGCTGTCAAGGACGGCGCCCTCGACATGGGTTTTCCGTCAAGGGAAGTGTGCGGCTGATGGACAAGTTCCGCGACGACGTCCACGCCCGCGTGACCGAGGGGGACGACATGACCGATGAGCAGGCGCGGCAGCTCAACGCCATCTTCCAAGGCCTCACCGTCCAAGGCACCACCAGCCCCGAAGAAACCATCAACGAACTCTTCAACCGCATCGAAGCCGCCCTGATCGTCCCCGGCACCAACTCCGCCGAAGACGCCTTCAACCTCCTCTTCAAACGCATCCGAGAAATCCACCACAAAATCGTCGAAGAACCATAGCCACCGGAGGCCGATGATGAGCGCGATCTTCGGGGAGCGGCTGCTGTACCCGCAGGAGGCCGGTCCGGACGTGGAACTCATGGTGTGGGGCGACGAGTTCTACGCGCGCCGTGAGACCATCTCGGGCTACACGGTGGTGTACGACCAGGAACTCGGGTTGTACTGCTACGCGCAACTCGCTCAGGGCTGGTTCGTGACGACACGGGTGCCGATCTCCAAACCGCCGCCACCGGGGATCCCGCCGCACCTGAACGAATGGCCACTGGTCCGGCGGGACCGCGTCGCCGTCCGGAGCCGTGCGCTGCAGCCGCCGTCCGCCGTCGACGACCCCGACCTGGAGCTCACCCTCGGACCCGCCGACGGCCTGCTGCCCGGCCGCCAGGTCAGCCGCGGCAGGGTGCGCGGGCTCACGGTGCTGGTGCAGTTCCCGGACCAGACCTCCTCGGTGACCACCGGCGATGTGGAGGCGCTGCTGAACCAGCCCGGCTACGCCCTCGACGGCAACCGGGGCTCGGTCCGTGACTTCTGGCTGACGATGTCCAACGGCAAGCTGGACTATGCAAACGACGTGGTCGGTCCGGTGACGCTGTCCCGGCCGATGTCCTCGTACTTCGTGCCCGAGGGCACCCCGTCGCCCGCGGCCCCGCTGATCGGCGAGGCGCTGGACCTCGCCCTGGCCGGCGGCGTCGACCTGCACGACTACGACTCGCGCAACGAGGGCTTCGTGGACGCCCTCAGCTTCATGTACGCCGGGCTGACCATCTACCAGATGCCGTTCTGGCCGCACAACAGCGTGTTCCAGCGCACCTTCCCCGGTGGCATCCGCACCTACTTCTACACCGTCACCAGCATGGGCAGGAGCCGGGTCGACCTTTCGATCGGGACGTTCTGCCACGAGTCCGGGCACCAGCTGTGCCGCTTCCCGGACCTGTACGACTACGGCAAGCGCGACGGCGACCTCGAGCAGAGCTCCGGGCTCGGCCGCTACTGCGTGATGTCGTCGGGCAACCACCTCGGCGACGGCCGCGTCCCGGCCGCACTCTGCGCCTACCTCCGCGACCTGGCCGGCTGGCCGGACCAGGTGGTGACGCTCGGGCCTGGCACCTTCGATGCCGCCCACGGCGACTACGCGCGCGTGCTGAGGTTCGGCACCGGCGTGCCCAACGAGTACTTCCTGGTCGAGAACCGCAGCAAGCTGGGTGCGGACGTCCAGCTGCCCGACGGCGGGCTGGCCGTCTACCACTGCGACAAGTTGGGCTCCAACGAGCTGCAGGAGGGCACGGCCGCCAAGCACTATCAGTGCGCACTCCTGCAGGCGGACGGCCACCTCGACCTCGAACAGGGTCTCAACACCGGCGACTCCGGTGATCTCTACCCCGCCCAGGCCGGGGTCGTGGTGTCCGACTCCACCAACCCCTCCTCGCGCCGCTGGGACCGCTCCGGTTCGGGCCTCGTCATCAGCGACATCGGCGCACCCGGCCAGGTGATCCAGTTCCGGGTGGGCGGGCCGGCCGTGCCGCCGACGCCGCCCGCGACCGGCGTCACCAGCGCCGAGACCCAGGCCGTGCTGCTGATCCCCGACGACGCCGCCGCCGGGGTCGAGAGCCACCTCGAGCTCACCGGCGGTGGCACGATCGCCGCCATCCGCATCCACGCCGACGTGATCCACACCTTCATCGGCGACCTGAGCATTGCCGTCGTCTCCCCCGCCGGAACCCGTGTCGTCCTGCGCGACCGGGCCGGCGCCGACGCCGACGACCTGCACGAGACGTGGACGCCCGCCACGACACCGGCGTTGAGCGACCTCGTGGGCCAGCCGTTCGCTGGCCGCTGGACCCTCCACCTCACCGATCACGCCGGCCAGGACACCGGCCGCCTCGACCGCTGGCGCCTGGAGGTCGACACCGCCGCAGCGACCGTGATCGAGGCCGCCGCCGACCTGCCCGCCGGCGGCCTGGCCATCCCCGATGCCGAAGCAACCGGCATCTCCAGCACCATCACGGTCACACAGGCCGCCGTCCTGGCCCAGGCCCAGGTGACGGTCGACGTCCGCCACCCCTTCATCGGCGACCTGGTCGTCCAGCTCACCGCCCCTTCCGGCGCCGTCGCCACCCTCCACAACCGCACCGGCGCAGGCAACCACGACCTCCGCCAATCGTACGACCCAACGACCACCCCGACCCTGTCGTCCTTCGCCGGCCTCCCCGCCGAAGGCACCTGGACACTCCACATCCGCGACGTCGCCGCCGTCGACACCGGCCGCCTGCAAGCCTGGTCACTGCGCCTGTCCACCTGAACCTCGGTCCGCACACCACAACCGAGCGGCTGCAGCCTTGAGGCCGCCCGGGCCTGGTCACTCGGTATGCTCGGCGGGTGGTGACGCAGACCGACCTTGTGGTGGGCGACGGGCGCACGCTGCACGCGTACGACGCCGGGGCCGACGGTGCCAAGGACCGCCTGGCGGTGTTCTGGCACCGCGGCACGCCGAACGTTGGCGCGCCGCCCGAGCCCCTGTTCCCGGCCGCCGCCCGCCGCGGCATCCGCTGGGTGTCGTACGACCGGCCCGGCTACGGCGGATCAACGCCCGTCCAGGCCGCGACCTGGCGTCCGTGGCGGCCGACGTGGCCGGCGTCGCCGACGCGCTGGGCATTGAGCAGTTCGCGGTCATGGGCCATTCCGGCGGGGCCGCGTACGCGCTGGCCTGCGCCGCGCTGCTGCCAGAGCGGGTCCGGCCGCGGTCTGCGCCTCCGGCCTGGCTCCCTACCACGCCCAGGGGCTGGACTGGTTCGCGGGCATGGGACTGCCGGCAGAGGGCTTCTCGTCCGTGGTTGGAGCTTTCCTTGCTGATCTGCCGGCCAGAGGCGTCGTACGCGACGATGCGATGGAGCTTGGTGCCGGCTGGGAGTGGGGGGGGCGGCGAAGGCGACCAGTGGGACCGGCTTGTCGGCTCCGAAGGTGGCCAGGTGCAAGGGGCCCGGCCCCACAGCTGGATCTGCACCGCGACGACATCGTCCCGGGCGACGCCCGATACCAGGACGGCCTTGGATCGGGGCGCCCACGACAGACAGGACGCACTCGTCTGGGTAGCGGTCCGCTGCAGGGCATATCCAGACAGTGGTTCCCAGCCGACCCCTGTGGATGGGCGTTGTTGCTGCCTCCAGGGGAAATGAAGGCCGATCCCGGGGCCTTCGCTGCCGAGCGGTTCGATCCACAGCTCCCAGGCGGTGCGGCCGCTGCCGCCGGTGCCGAGCAGCAGCCTGGTCTCAGCCGGGATCCTGGCGCCTGATACCGGCATGGTGTTGGTGATGGGCTGCAGTTCGGCAAGGATCTGCCGCATCGCCTGGAGGACCTGTTCCTGGCCCCCGACAACCGATGGCGGCGCCGTGCCTACTGATCGGCTGGCCCGCCGGGTCAGGCGCCGGCTGACCGTCCAATTCCGCGGTACCACCAGCTGGAATCCCGCATCCGGGACCTGCACGACGTTGCCACGTGGGGTGATCGGGCGGATGTCGTCTTGTCTGGGCAGGATCCGGGGCGCAACACCGACCACACCGACGACCAGCAGCAGGGCGAGTGCGACCGCGGCGGCCATGGTGCGGCCACGGCGGGCCTTGCGGCGCAGGAACCGGCCGTAGGCGTCCCGCTCGCCCGGCCAGGGAGCGTCCTGGGCCCGCTCGTACAGCCGGCGGAGCTCGTGCTCGAGGCTCATGGCGTCTCCTCGGTGGTGCTGTTCGAGGGGTCGAGGGTGGGGGAGCCCAGCTGGTCCCGGAGTCGAGCAAGCGCCCGATGGCAGCGGGATTTCACGGTGCCGAGTGACAAGCCGAGCAGGCGTGCCACCTCGGCTTCAGGGAGGTCCTCGTAGAAGCGCAGCACCAGCACGCTCCGCTGCCGCACCGGTAGGTCTTGGACAGCCTGCCAGAGCACCATGGCTCGCTCGTCCCCCGCCGGCGTCACCAGCTCATCGGGTCGAACCCGGGCCAGGGACCGGGCCTCGGTGTCGTCGACGGCCAACAAGGATCTCCTGGATGAATTCCCTGCAGATCACTCCCGGGACGACCCAAAGGTTCCATAGGTGAGCCAACGCGACCGCCGGGCTCCGGCTCCTTCGACGTCCGCCTTCGGGATCGTCGGGTTTCTTTTGTTTCCATCGGATTGGTGGGAAACTGCGGACATGCCGATCCAGCTGACCCTGCTGCAGGGTGGTTCCTCGGCGTTCCGAACCGGCCCGATCGCGCCGTGAAGCCGATCCCGTTGGCCGCCAACCGGTTCCCCCGCTTCTACCGGGGCGGGTCGGCCATCGACGCGCTGCGCGGCGGCGCGCCCGGGCCCGAGGGTGCGTTCCTTCCCGAGGACTGGGTCGGCTCGACCACGGCCGCCTTCGGGTCGGCCGCCGACGGTCTGACCCGGCTGGAGGCCGGCCGGACGCTCCGCGAGGCGATCCACTCCGACCCGGAGGGCTTCCTGGGACGGCGCCACGCCGAGGCCTACGGCGACGACCCCGCGCTGCTGGTCAAGCTGCTGCACGCCGGCGAGCGCCTGCCCGTCCACTGCCACCCGGACCGCGACTTCGCCCGCCACCACCTCGGCTGCCCATGGGGCAAGACCGAGGCCTGGGTGATCCTCGGCAGCGACGCCCCCGACCCGGTCGTGCACCTGGGCTTCCGCGAGGACATGGACTCCGGGCGGCTGACCGGGCTGGTCGAGGCCCAGCGGACAGACGCGCTGCTGACCGCCCTCAACGTCGTCCCGGTGGCCGCCGGCGACTCCGTGCTCGTCCCCGCCGGGATGCCGCACGCCATCGGCCGGGGCGTCCTGCTGGTCGAGCTCCAGGAGCCGACCGACTTCTCGGTGCTGCTGGAGTGGGAGGGCTTCGCCATCGACGGCCGGGCCGAGGGCCATCTCGGGCTCGGCTTCGACCTCGCCCTTGGTGCCGTCGACCGCGCCGGCTGGAGCCCGGCGCGGCTGGACCGGCTGCGCGGCGGGCGGGGGCCGGCGCGTCCAGGGGCCGAGCGGCTGTTCCCGGCCGACGCCGACCCGTTCTTCCGGGCCGAGCGGCTGCGACCTGACCCGGCCGTCTCCCTGGAGGCCGCCTTCTCGATCCTGGTCGTCACCGGGGGATCGGGCCGGCTGGAGACGCGGGGCGGCTCCGTGGAGTTGCGCCGGGGCGACACGGTGCTGGTCCCCTTCGCCGCCGGTCGGGGGGCGGTGCGCGGCCGGCTCGAGGCGGTCCGCTGCCTCCCCCCCGACCCCGGAGGCGCCCCATGAGCTGCGAGGAACTGCTGGTCGGCATCGACGTCGGCACCACCCTGTGCAAGGCGGCGGTGGTGCGCGCCGCCGACGGGACCGAGATGACCTACGGCGCGACCCGGACCCCCTGGACAGTCGTGCCGACCGGCGCCGAGCTGCCCCCGGACCGGCTGCTGGAGGCGGCGGTGGCCGCGACCGCGGCCGCCCTGGAGCACGCTCCCGGCGGGCCGGTGATCGGCGTCGGGGTGACCAGCATGGCCGAGACCGGCGTGCTCCTCGACCGCCAAGGCCGGCCGCTGGCCCCGGCGATCGCCTGGCACGACGCCCGGGGCGAGGCCGAGGCGGCCCGGCTCGGCGCCGACCTGGGGCCCGAGCGGTTCCCGGACCACACCGGGCTGCCGGTCCGCCCGCTGTGGTCGATCGCCAAGTACGCCTGGCTCCGGGCCAACCACCCGGAGACCGCCGACGCCGTGCGCTGGCTCGGGGTGGCCGAATGGGTGGTCCACGGCCTGGGCGGCGCGCAGGTGGCCGAGCTGTCGCTGGCCTCCAGGACCGGCCTGCTCGACCTGGAACAGCGGGCCTGGTGGGAGGAGGCCCGGGCATGGGCCGATGCGCCGCCGCGGCTGCTGGCCGATCTTGTCGAGGCGGGCACCCCGGCCGGCCGGGCCGGCGGCGAGCGCCTCCCGCGCCTGGCCGGGGCGACCCTCACCGTGGCCGGCCACGACCACCTCAGCGCCTCGGTCGGGGCCGGCGCCACCCGGCCCGGCGACCTGTTCGACTCCTGCGGCACCGCCGAGGCGCTCATCCGGGCGGTCCCGCCCCCGGTCGCGCCCGACGACGTCCGCCGGCTGGTCGCGGCGCACGTCACCGTCGGCTGGCACGTCCTGCCCGACCGCCAGGCCCTGCTCGGGTCCTCCCGGGCCGGGCTCGCCCTCAAGCGGTTCCTCGGCCTGCTCGGGGTCGGCGACGACCAGGCCCGCGACGAGCTCGACCGGGCCGCGGCGGCCGTCCCACCCGGCAGCGACGGCCTGGCCGTGCGGGACATGTTCGGCGACCGGGCGACGCTCGGGGGCATCGGCGCCGACCCAACCCCCGCCCTCGTGTGGCGGGCGGCGCTGGAGGCGGTGGCCGGACGGGCGGCCGAGCTACGGGCCCACATCGAGTCGGTCGCCGGGCCGAGCCGGCGGCTGGTGCTGGCCGGCGGCTGGGCCAGGAACCCGGCCGCCCGGTCGGTGAAGCGGGCGGTGCTCGGCCCGTTCGACTGGCCGCAGGTCACCCAGGCCGGCGCCCGCGGCGCCGCCCTGCTGGCCGGCATCGCCGCCGGCCGCTACGGAGGGATCGACGAGCTGCCGGGGCCGGCCCATGCGGCACCAGAGAGGAGCCTGCGGTGAGCGAACCCCTGCTGGAGGCGAGCGGCATCACCAAGAGCTTCGGGGGCGTGCGGGCGCTGCGGGGTGCCGACTTCGCCGTCCAGCCGGGCGAGGTCGCGGCCCTGGTGGGCGACAACGGCGCCGGCAAGAGCACGCTGGTCAAGATCCTGTCCGGCACCCTGGCCCCCGACGGCGGCGAGATCCGGTTCGAGGGCCGCCAGGTCACCATCCCGCACCCGGTCGCGGCCCGTGAGCTCGGCATCGAGACCGTGTACCAGGACCTGGCGCTGGCGCCCGAGCTCGACCCGGCGGCCAACCTGTTCCTCGGCCGCGAGCTGGTCCGCCCGGGGCTGCTCGGCAGGCTCGGGTTCCTGGACAAGGCGGCCATGCGCCGCCGGACCAACAAGGCCTTCGCCGACCTCGGCATCGGGCTCCAGGACACCGGGGCCATGGTGGCCAACCTGTCGGGCGGGCAGCGCCAGAGCGTCGCCGTCAGCCGGGCCGCCACCTGGGTCAGCAAGGTGGTGTTCATGGACGAGCCGACCGCCGCCCTCGGCGTGGTCCAGTCGGCGCATGTCCGCGACCTGATCCGGCGGGTGCGGGACTCGGGCATCGCGGTCGTGCTGATCAGCCACAACATGCCGGAGGTGATGGAGCTCGCCGACCGGATCGAGGTGCTCCGGCTCGGGGTCCGGGTGGCCCGCTACCGGGCCGCCGACACCACCATGGAGCAGGTCATCGCGGCCATGACCGGCGCCCTCGGGAACGAGGAGGTGGCCTGAGCGTGAGCGAGACCCGTGTGCCGCCGGCCGAGGTCCCGGACGAGGTGGCGCCGGAGCCGGCGGGCAACGGCCTGCGGAGCAGGCTGCGCCGCCGGCTGACCGAGACCACCACCTGGACCTTCCTGATCCTGGTCGGCATCGTGGCCGGCTTCGCCGCCCTGCGCTTCCAGCAGTTCGCCACGGTGTTCAACTTCCGCAACATCGCCGCCGACGCCTCGGGGCTGCTGATCATCGCCGTGGGGATGACCTTCGTGATCATCACGGCGGGGATCGACCTCTCGGTCGGGTCGGTGCTGGTCTTCTCCGGGGTGATCGCGGCCAAGGTGATGCTGGCCGTCGGTGGCGGGGGCTGGGGCGCGATCGCGGCCGGGCTGGTCGCCGGGGTCGTCGCCGGCACGGCCTGGGGCGTGGTCAACGGCGTGCTCATCACCAAGGCCAGGGTGCCGCCGCTGATCGTCACCCTGGGGACCCTGGGGATGGCGCTCGGGTCGGCCCTGCTGATCACCGGCGGGATCGACGTGCGCGGCGTGCCCCTGCGGCTGACCCTCACCATCGGGATCGGGCAGCTCGCCGGCGTCCCGTATGTCGTCATCATCGCCGCCGTGGTGACCGCGGTCGGCGCGATCACCCTGTCCATGACCCGCTTCGGCCGCTACACCTACGCGATCGGCTCCAACGCCGAGGCGGCCCGGCGCGCCGGCATCGACGTCGACCGGCACCTGATCAAGGTGTACGCGCTGTCCGGGTTCCTGGCCGGCATGGCCGGGATGGTGTCGCTGGCCCGCTTCGCCACCACCACCATCGGCGGCCACTCGACCGACAACCTGGCCGCGATCGCCGCCGTCGTCCTCGGCGGCACCAGCCTGTTCGGCGGCATCGGGACGGTGCTTGGCACGGTCGTTGGGGTGTTCATCCCGGCCATCCTCCAGAACGGGTTCGTGATCCTCGGGGTGCAGCCGTTCTGGCAGCAGGTCGCGGTCGGG
>Ga0307416_100000529_pt1 | contig 19513 bp, 29 predicted proteins | sample DK1Cmetagenome_2_FD_203821 | JGI IMG/M metagenome (GOLD analysis project Ga0307416, IMG submission 203821) | Maize rhizosphere microbial communities from greenhouse at UC Davis, California, United States - DK15-C-3 | ecosystem: Host-associated > Plants > Roots > Rhizosphere > Soil | place...
GCACCACCGCCACCCCTGTCACCAGGACGAACTCCACCACCGCCGCCCCACCCTCGGTGGCCCGGCCGCCCGCCTGCCGCTCAGTCAAAGCGGACCTGGTTGAGGAAGCCGGTGATGATGTCCCGCAGGGCCTCGCTGGCCACGCCCCAGACCAGCATCACCAGCGCGACCGTCATGGCCGTGATGAGGACCCAGCCGGGCACGTCGCCTCGCTCCGGCCCGAGGCGGACGAGCCTCCGGAGGATGGGCCAGTCGGGCCAGGGCATGGCGGCGGCTCCCTTCGGTCAGCGGGCGAGCTGGGACAGCGAGAACAGAGGGCGAACAGGATCACCACCGGGAGCTCGAGGAACACGACGGGGACCAGCATCAGCACCTCGCGGCGGCCGCCGGCCTCGATCAGGTCCCGCTTGTGCTGCTCGCGAACGTCGGCCGCCTGAGCCCGGAGCACGACTCCGAGCGGTGTGCCGCGCTCCACGGCGACCACCAGCCCGTCGACGAAGCGGACCACGGCGGGGACCGGCACCCGGACGGCGAGCCGCTCCATGGCGGTGGTGAACGGCTCGCCCGCACGCAGGTCGCCCAGCACGAGGGCGAGCTCCCGGCTCAGCGCACCGTGGGACCGGGCGACGGTCCGTTCCAGGGCGGCCCTCGGGCCCTCACCGGCGGTGACGGCCAGGCAGAGCAGGTCGGCCAGGGTGGGCAGCTCACGCAGGATCCGAGCCTGACGCCGGGCGATCTGTCGCCCGAGCCACCCGTCGCGGCCGAGCACGCCGCCGCCCACGCCCAGCACCGCGGCGCCGACCACCGCCATGGCCGAGACCGACCGCCCGGTCAGCAGGGGAAGGCCGAAGGTCGCCAGGACGGCGGCGACGAAGCCGGCCAGCCCCCACAGCACCTGCTCGGCCCGGAACCGGGCCACGTCGCCGGGCGCCTCCGCCTCACGCAGGCGCCTGGCCACGGCGGCGGAGCCGCCCAGCCAGCGTTCGACCAGCCGGGCGCCATCGCGGAGCAACGGCCCGAGCAGCCGCTCCAGGGCCGGAACCGGAGTGAGCGGCCGCTGGGCGCCGTCGAGCAGCCGGGTCGCCGCCGGCTCGAGCCCTCGGAGGTACGGGTCCAGCCGGGCGGCGAGCCGAGGCCGCCGCATCCTCGGCGCCCCAAGGACCGCCAGCACCACCCCGCCCGCCAGCCCAAGGCTCACCACCACCGCCACAGCGCTCATCGCAGCACCCGCTCCTCGGTCGGGAGGCGGCCGATGGCCAGCATCGCGCGGTAGCCGGCCACCGCCATGGCCGCCCCGATGGCCAGGACCATTGCGCCGCCGCTGCCGCGGTAGGCGGCGACCGCCTCGGGCTTGGTGGCGAGCAGCAGCAGGACCGCCCACGGGGTCGCGAAGGCCATGCGGGCCGCGACCACCACCCAGGTCTGGCGTGCCTCCAGCTCCCTACGCACCCGCTGCTGGTCGCGGAGGAACCCCGACAGGGTGCGCAACATCCCGCCGAGCTCGCTGCCCCCGACCTCCCTGGCCAGCCGCAGCGCCTCGATGACCCGGTCGGCGGTCGGGTCGGCCAGCTCGTCCTTGAGACGGTCCAGGGCGGTGCCGAACCGCCCGGTGGCGTGGTAGTCGTCAGCGAAGCGGGCGAACGGTGACCGCAGGCTCTCCGGTCCCCGCTCGGCCAGGCCGGCGACCGCTTCGGGCAGCGACAGGCCGGCCCGGACGCCGGACGCCAGGTTGTCGATGGCGTCCGGCCAGACCTCGCGTAGCTCCCGGAGGCGCCGCCGCCGCCGGGCCCGCAGCGCCCCCAGGGGCAGCCACCCGGCCAGGCCGGCGAAGGCCAGGCCGAGCCACGGCGAACGGGTCAAGGCCAGCACGGCAAGCCCGGCGGCCAGCCCCGACCCGCCACACACCGCCACCACATGCCACGGCCAGACGCCGCGGACCCCGGCCTGGGTCGCCCAGTCCTGGAACCGCCCGACCCACCGCCGCGGCCGGGCCATCCCCGCCCGTCCGTCGAGCCCCAGGCCGAGCAGCACCAGCCCGGTCACCAGCACCGCCGGGATGGCCAGCACGGCCAGGTCATCGAGGCTCATGTGGCCAGGACCTCGACGAGCTCGTAGCCGTGGTCGCGGAAGCGCTCGGCGTGGGGCGGGTACTCACCGGTCCAGAGGAGGCGGTCGCCGGCGCGGCGGAACACCAGGCTCGCCTCGACCTGGTCCTCCTCGACCCGGCCGGAGACGGCCAGGACCTCCTCGACCCGGCGCCGCCCCGAGCCGTCGCCGCGCAGGAACAGGATCAGGTCGACAGTGGCCGCGACCGTCGGCAGGATGAAGCGGTGGGAGACGTTCTCGCACTCCGGGCTGGTCCGTTCTCCGCTATCGGCGCTGCTCAGCGTGGCTGCCGGCGTGGCCGGCGTGGAGATGATGGGCCCGGATGCTCACGGTTCGCTCACGAACCGCCGAACACGAGGGCGGCCACGGTGTCGGCGGCCTGCTCCTGCATGCTCGGGATGGCGTGGCTGTAGGTGCCGAGGGTGATGGCGATATTGGAGTGGCCGAGGACCTCCTGGACGACCTTGGGGTGGACGCCGGCCTGGAGGGCGAGCGTGGCCCAGGTGTGCCGCAGGTCGTGGAAGCGGATGACGGGCACGCCGGCCTGGGCGACCCGGACGCGGAACCGCTTGGCGAACCGCTCGGGGTGGATCGGGCTGCCGTCCGGCTCGGCGAACACCAGATCCTGGTCGCGGTAGTCGGGGCCGGCCTTCATCCGCTCGTCCTCCAGCTGGCGCTTGCGGTGGCGGCGCAGCGCCGCCACCGTCCGGGCCGGCAGCGGCACGGTGCGCTCCCGGTCGGTCTTGGGTGTGCCGAACATCGGCCGGTGCTTGCCGGCTCGCTTGCCGAGCTGACGCGCTGCGATGTCGGCGTCGACGTCACGGACCGCCAGCAGGGTCTGGCGGACGGCGGCGCGGCCCCGGCCGAGGTCCAGGTCGACCCAGCGCAGGCCGAGCAGCTCCCCGCGGCGTAGGCCGGTGGTGGCGGCCAGCAGCAACGCCGGATAGAGCGGGTCGCCGCTGACGTGGTCAAGGAACCGGCCCAGCTCCTCAGCGGTCCAGGTGCGATGCTCGGGCCGCCGTGGCTTGGGGAGCCGCTTGCGGACCGTGCCCAGCGCGGCCACGTTGCGGGCCACCCGCCCCTCCTCGACCGCGTCGGCCAGGGCCTTGCGGAGCACTGTGTGAGCGTAGTGGACCATCCGCGGCGACAGGCCGCCGGTGCCGTCCAGCCGCCCGGACCATTCCATGTCGGCGTAGGCGGCCGACAGGTGGGCGGGGCTCAGCTGGTGGAGGTAGACGTGGCCGAGGCGGGGGATGAGGTGGCCGCGGACCAGCCGCTCGTAGCTCTCGAAGGTGGAGGGCTTCTTGCTGGAGCGGATGGCGGCCAGCCACCGGTCCAGGTACTCGCCGGTCAGCTCACGGGTCGGGGTGACGTAGGTGCCCTGGTCGACCTGGCCAAGGGTCTGGGTGAGCCAGCGTTGCGCCTCCTTCTTGGTCCGGAAGCCGCCCTGGGACTTCTGGCGGCGCTTGCGGGTCTCGGGGTGGCGGCCGACGTCAACCACCACCGTCCACGTCTGGCCGCGCTGGTAGATCCTTCCTCGGGCCATGGCTACTCCTCTCGTGGCTCTAGCGGCATGGGTTCGGTCGCCTTCAGAGCTCCTCCCTTCTCGTCGCCGGCCATCCGCTCCAGGGCCTCCAGCCAGCGGAGGGCGGCGTCCTCCCGGGGCCGGGAGCGGCCGGTCTCCCAGCGCCAGACGGTCGCCTCCTGGACGCCGATGGAGCGGGCCAGCAGGGCCACGCTCACGCCCGCCTGCTCCCGGATACGCCGGGCCTGGCCGCTGTCCTGGAGCCGCCGGATGGTCAGCATCGCCTCCAGCCGGTCCATTGCGATCTCCCTTCCATAGGCTCCTGCAAAGAGGGTAGCATAAGTCTTGCATTAGGCCTAGCATTCTGCCACACTGGACCTGTCAGAAGGAAGTGCCCCGGCGCGGTGGTCAGACCGCCCGGGGCTGGGCCCCGAGACCTAGGAGGACCAGGGCCATGGCGAAGCGTACTCCCCACGTCCCCGCCGCCGACCGGGCGGCCGCCGCCGGCCAGGCCATCACCACGACGGCGCTGTGCGACGCCCACCGGCACCAGCTGTGCCCAGGCCGGATCGTCAGCGCCACCCCCGCCCACGGCCAGCCCTGCACCTGCACCTGCCACGCCACCGCGGCCCGGCCCGAGGTCGAGCACGCCGGGGCGGTGGCGTGATGGCCACCGACCGCAAGCGCCGACTGGTCGAGGACGTGGACCGGACCCGTGGCCTGATGTCGGCCGCCATCGCGGACGCCCGCCGGGTCGGGGCCGAGGTCCCGATCGGCGTCACAGCCTCGGTCGAGGTGTGGCGAACCTGGTCCGACCGGCTCCTGGACTGGGCCGAGCGCGACACCTGAGCACACCCCTGACCGCCGAAGGGCCCGGAGACCCCGGGCCCTTCTCCATGCCCAGGACCGGACGGCGACTCGGGGGCGTGAGCGACTGTCTGGGTGCCTCACCAATTGCTAGACAGAATTGTAAGGGTAGGCGTATGCAAGGGGAAGACATTACCGCTGATAAATGGTCTGCTAGACAGAATTGTAAGGGTCGGCGTATGCTTCTAGCTGCGGCAATGGACCACGCCGGCCTTGATGTGTATTCCTCGGACATTTACCCTCCTGGGTGGAAGGCGGGCAGTGAGAATAGGTGAGTCACATACGGCCCGCCCGTACCACCGGAGGTGTGTCCGTGTCCGCAGCCGCTCCCGACCTTCACCTACGCCGGCCCGACAGCTGGCCCGCGTTCCTGACCCTCGACGAGGCCGCCTGCATCCTGCGGGTCTCGCGCTCGACCGTGTACGAGATGGCCGCCGCCGGCACCCTGCCGACCGTGAAGTTCGGAGGCCGCAGCTTGCGGGTCCCCCGCGGCGCCCTGGCCCGCCTGGCCGGTGAGCACCTGGTGAGCGTCCCCGCCGAGCGGGCCGCTGACCAGCAGGAATCCGCGGCCGGTGGGACACCCGGTCACACCACCGAACGGCCTGCGTAGCGCCTGACAAGGCGAGACGCGCCGGGCAGGGCAGCCCTCGGCGCGTCTCTCGACCCGATCCGCAGCGAACGGAGGATCTGTTGAGCATCGTACGCGACCACCCCCACGTCACGAAGGCCCGGCTGCCCCAACCCCGCGACATGCACCACCACCATCACCCCGGTGTGGCCTGTCTGGCCTGCTGGCGGGCCCGCCGCGACCCCCTGGGTGACTGGCCGCCCTGGTGGCGGCGGCGCGGCGCCGAGCCCTGGTCGTGGGGCGAGGCCGAGCGGTCGTTCTGGGCGTCGGAGTGGCGCCAGACCCGCCTTCAGCTGGGGTGGCCGTCGTGACCCCGGCCGAGCGGGTCCGCGCCGCCCTGGAGGCCCACGGCGGCCATCAGGCCACCCGCCGGCAGGGCCGCGACTGGCTGTGTCCGGCCCACGACGACCAGCAGGCCAGCCTCAGCGTGGCCGAGGGCCGCGACGGCCGGGCCGTGCTGCACTGCCACGCCGGCTGCTCGACCGAGGATGTCATCGCCCGGCTCGGGCTTGGCTGGGCCGACCTGTTCCCCCAGGGCCCCAACGGCAAGGCCGAGCTCGTTGCCACCTATGACTACACCGACCACCAGGGCCGGCTGCTGTATCAGTGCGTCAGGTACTTCCCGAAGGCGTTCAAGCGGCGCCGCCCCGACGGCCGCGGCGGCTGGATCTGGAACCTCAAGGACACCCCGCTCGTGCTGTACCGGCTGCCCCGCGTGGTGGCCGCGGTCCAGGCCGGCCAGCCCGTCTACCTCGTCGAGGGCGAGAAGGACGCGCACGCGGTCGAGCGAGCCGGCGCCACCGCCACCACCGTGCTCGGCGGCGTCAACGGCATCTGGCAGCCCGAGTTCTCCCGGCTGCTGGCCAAGACCCGGGCCGTCGTGGTGGCCGACGACGACGACCCGGGCCGCCAGCGGGCCCGGCGCATCGCCGCCGCCATCGCCGACCACGGCGGCCAGGTCGACCTGGCCGGCCCGGCCGCCGGCAAGGACGCCGCCGACCACTTGGCCGCCGGGCTGACCCTGGCCGACCTGCAGCCCCTCGACCAGCAACCCCAGACGGCCCCGGCCGAGGACGGGGCCGCGCTGCTGGAGGAGGTCTATGGGGTGCTGGAGCGCTACGTGGTGTTCCCGTCCGGCAAGGCCGCCGTCGCGGTCACCCTCTGGGTCGCGGCCAGCCACGCCCAGCCGGCGTGGGAGCACGCCACCAGGCTGGCCATCAAGAGCCCCGTGAAGCGCTACGGCAAGAGCCGCCTGCTCGACCTGCTGGAAGCGCTCTGCCACGACCCGCTGCTGACCGTGAACATCAGCCCGGCCGCCCTGGTCCGCACCATCGGCGAGAGCGACCCGCCGACAGTGCTGGTGGACGAGACCGACACGGTGTTCGGCAAGCGCCGCGGGGAACGCAGCGACCAGGCCGAGGACTTGCGCGGCATCCTCAACGCCGGCCACCAGCGCGGCCGCCCCTACATCCGCTGGGACCCGGCCGCCCGACAGGCCGAACGCTGCCCCACCTTCGCCATGGCCGCCCTGGCCGGCATCGGCGACCTGCCCGACACCATTGAGGACCGCGCCGTGGTCGTCACCATGCGCCGGCGCGCCCCCGGCGAGCGGGTGGCCCCGCTGCGGCGCCGCGACCTGCCGGCGCTGGCCGAACTGCGCGACCGTCTGCACGCCTTCATCCGCGCCCACCTGGCCGAGCTGGAGGCGGTCATACCGGCGATGCCGGTCGAGGACCGCGCCGCCGACGTCTGGGAGCCGCTGGTCGCGGTGGCGGACCTGGCCGGCGACGGCTGGCCCGGGCTGGCCCGCGACGCCTGCCGCACGCTCACCACCGACGCCGCCGCCGACACCGAGAGCACGGCCAGCGAGCGGCTGCTGGCCGACCTGCAGGCCGTGTTCGGCGACGCGGGCGCCCTCTACACCACGACCCTGCTCGACCGCCTGCACAAGCGCGAGGAAGCACCCTGGGCGGACTGGTACGGCAAGGGCTTGGACGCCCGGGGCCTCGCCCGGCTCCTGCGACCCTACGGGGTCAGGTCCAAGAGCGTCCGCGAAGGTGGCACCGGTGAGGCTTTGAAGGGCTACGCGGTCGAGGACCTCCACGACGTCTGGCGCCGCTACCTGCCCTCTGCGACACAACCGACACATCCGGCGCATGATGCCGAATCCGCTGGTCAGGGATGTGTCGGCAATGTATCGGACGACCGCGCGAGATCCGATACACGCGCTGACCAGCCAGAACGAGGCTATGTGTCGCTTGTGTCGGATGTGACGGACACCCCGCCCGGTGACGGCCGCTTGCCCGGCGTCGACTCCGACGACCCGGGAAGGTTCACCCGATGACCACGGCAGTACCGCACCGCCTGAACCCGTGACCTGAGCGCCCCGGCCGGACGACGGCGGTGCTGCCGCCCTGGTGGCTGCTGGCGCTGGCGGTCGCCGCCGTGGTCGTGGCCGCCGCCGTGGGCCGGTAGCAGCTGTAGGCGGACCCGACCCAACTTGCGCCTCACCCTGGGGCTATGTACGTTCCGTCCCTAGCCCTATGTACGATTCCGTGTAAGTGGAATGAGGGGAGTGGGTGATGGGTGACCCACCGCGGATGACACTGAATATCCTCAAAGTGTTGACGGTGCTGCTCGAGGACCCGACCGCCGAGCACTACGGCTTGGAAGTCGGGCAGACAGCCAGGCTGCGCGGCGGCAGCCTGTACCCGGTGTTCGGGCGGCTCGAGGACGCCGGCCTGGTGGTCAGCCGCTGGGAGGACGTCGACCCGGCCGAGGCCGGCCGCCCCCGCCGCCGCCTGTACCGGCTCACCCCGAACGGGGTGGTGTACGCCCGCCAGGCGCTCGCCGAAGCCCGCCAGAACCTGACCCCAGGCCAGGAACACGCCGCCGGCTGGGGCCACATCCCCGGCTTCCCAACCCCCGGGGGTGCGTCGGCTTGAGCGGATGGCTCATCGCGATCCTCGCCACCCTCGGCACCCTCCTGTTCGGGGTGGTGAAAGCCGACCTGGAGGACGCCAAGGTCTGCCGATGGCTGGCCCGCCACCTCATCTACCGGGCCGCCGAGCGCCTGCCCCGCGGGGAACGGGCCCGCTGGCGGGAGGAGGCGATCAGCGACACCCTCGCCCTGCCCCCCGGCCGGCTGCCGCCGCTGCTGTGGGCCCTGGACGTCTACAGGCGGTCCGGGAGCTGGGCGCAGACCCGAGGCGCGCCCTCCCGGTGGGAGATCCTGGTCGACCGGATCCGCGCCGCCCAGGAGTGGGTGCGATCCCTCCCGCAGGCGCGGACGCGGTCGCGGGAGGAGTCGAAGCAGCACCACCCGTCGCGGAACCCGGACACGGCCCAGGAGATCATGGCCACGGCGATCAACGGGGCAGAGGCGGTCACCATGGTCAGCGGCCAGACCTCGGTGTTCAAAAGCCACGCCCTCGAGCTGGCCGTGGCCCAGGCTGACTTCGAGGCCTGGTTGCGGAAGCAGCGGCAGGACTTCGAGGCCCACATCGACCAGCAGGTCGTGGAGTTTCGGCGCTACCGGGACAGCGTGTTGCTGGCCCCCTAGGCGTCCCGGGCAAGCTAGGCCCTCGTCCTCGGTGGAGACCTCCGAGCCATCCGGCTAGCCCGACGGGACGTCGCGAGCGCCCGCCAGACCTTGGCCACGGCCGGCGCCACGCGTGGGAGAACCGTAGCCACGGTGGGCCATGGGTGGCGCCACGGCCCACGCTGACCGGCCGCTGCGGTACGCTCCACCCTGTTGTCGGTGTGCGGGCAGCCCCGGGAGGCCGCCCATTGCGTCCGTTCGACGCCCCGATCCACACCGAACGGCTCCCCCTCGACCCCGCAGTACACCTGTCCGGCTGGTGCGAAGGCCGGTCCTCGGCGACCCGGCTGACGTGCCAGGCCTCCTGCGCCCATTGCAACCCACCCCGGCGCCGGCGCCGGGCCGTGAACGCCCGAGAGGGTGAACATGCCCCGGCCGACTAGCCCCAGCGTGGCAGCGGCCGACCTGGACGCCCGCTGCCTCGACCTGCGCCGCGCCGGCCTCAACTACCGGGAGATCGCCCGCACGGTCGGCCTGAGCGTGTCGAACGTCCACGGCAGGGTGATGCGCGGCCTCGACAGGACCAGGCGGGAACCGGCCGACGCCCTCCGGGAGCTGGAGCTGGCACGCCTCGACGCCCTCCAGGAGGCCCTCACACGGGTGCTCGGTCGCGCTCACGTCACCGTCAGCGGCGGCAAGGTCGTCACAACCAAGGGCGACGACGGCCAGGAGGTGCCGCTCCTCGACGACGGCCCCACCATCGCCGCCGCCCAAGCCCTGGTGCGCGTGCAGGAGTCCCGCCGCAGGCTCCTCGGCCTGGACGCCCCTGCCCGGGTCGACGCCCGGGTGCTGTCGATCGACGAGCTCGACATGCAGATCAAGGAGCTGGAGGCCCTGCTCGGCGAGACCGCCGAACAGCAGGGGGTCGACCTCTACCCACGCAAGCATCAGAAGGCCGGTGAGCTCATCGACGAGCTTGCCGCCCGCCATGGGGTCGACACCTCCGAACGGGCGGCCGTCCACGACAAGGTCCTCGCCTTCTGGAACGACTGGAAGAACAACCAGCGGGCCGTCCGCAACGTCCACGAGTTCGTCGCGGCCAGCCTGGACCTGACGGTGATGATCTTGGCGTTGCCTGCTGACGAGGAGGAAGCCCTCGCCAGCGAGGTCGAGCAGTTCTTGCTGGAGCGCAGCCGATGAGCCTGTTCGACCGATTCCGCTACGCCGTCGCCGGGTTGCGCCGCCGCCCCGGAACCACCCTGGTGCACGTCGGCCGCTCTGAGCCGCTCCCACGACCCCGGCCGCGGCGGGCCCTCCCACCGCCCGAGCATCCGGTCTGCCCTCGCTGTGGGCTCCGCCACGAACCACGGCCCGTACCCGGCTGGGGCGGTGGCGGGCTCAGCGCCTACGGCCAGACGTTGAGTCCTGATTCGTATTCGGGCCGGCCGCGGCCGCTGGGCCGGGGCCCGGCCCACGACAAGGCCATCTACCGCGACCAGGTCAACCCCTGGCGGCACGGCACCCCCGACCCGCCACCGCCCAGCCTGGACCTCGCCGACCTGCGCGAGGAGCTCTACGCGCCCCGCACCTACTGGTGGGAGCAGCGGGACCAGTCGTCCCACCGCCCCGCTGGAAACGTTGCCCCGTAAGGGATTCAGGGTCGGCGCTCACAGGATGCACACGCGCCGCCGCCCGTTGGAGGGCGTTGCGCCGCCCCGTCATCGGCCGAGGTATCCTCGTAGGGCTAGCACCAGGCGGGCAGTCCGGGTCGGACGACGATCGGCTGCCCGCTGGTAGTCAGGGCATCGGCTCGGGCTGTCCTCCCCTCCGAGGAGGAAAGATGCCCGGACGATTCAGCCCCGCCAGCCGTGACCGCGCTCGGAAGGCCGACCAAGCCCTGGACCAGGATCGGGCCGGCCGCGACAAGAACCGGGCCGCCGCGGACCGGCAGATCCCGGACAGCCACGGCGACAAGAGCCTGAGCCTGCCGAACACCAACAACCGGAAGGTGGCGGGCCGATGACCACCATCGCCAACGCGCAGGATCCGATGGTGGCGGTGAAGCGTGCCCGCCAGGCCATGCAGGCCGGCGCCTGGCGCGGGGCCGCCCACCGGGACGGCGACACCGGCCGGGCCCTGTCCTTCCTCAAGGCCCGGTTCCCGGCCGCCCATGCGGTCCTGCCGAGGGTTGCGGTCGCGGCGTTGACCAAGAACCCGCCCAGCCCGGGATGCCATTGGTGCACCGTTCACATGCTGGCCGCCTTGTCGTTCGACGGCGCCGACGCCTACCCGCCTCGGGATGCGGCCACCCTGGCGTGGCTGGGGAACCCGTGCTCCAAGTGCCAGGCCCGCCACGCCCGCAGCGACGCGATCACCGCCAGCGTGGCCCTGTACCACGAGCTGGTCGCCGGGGGCGTGCCCCCGAGGGTGGCGGCCGCGTCCCCGACCCGGGAGGCCGCCTACCAGCACCTGGCCGAGCTGCGGGTCTTCAAGCAGACCCAGCTGCCGAAGGCGCGTCGGCCGACCGGGACCCGACAGGCGTCCGGGCGCCGCCGTGCGGACCCGCCGAACTACTACCGCAACCCGATCCCGTGGCCAGCCGACGCCCAGGTAGCCCGGTGACTCCCGACCTGACCGGCAGGGTCTACGGCCGGATGACCATCGTTGGCCCCGCCGGCGAGGACCTCCCCGCGATCAGTGGCGGCTGGTGGTTGGGCCGCTGCGTCTGCGGCCGCGAGGTCATCAGCCCGGCGGAGGCGTTCCTTGCCTACCGGGTCACCAGCTGCGGCCGGCCGACCCCCGAGCAGCGGGCCGAGGTCGAGGAGCGGCTCGCCGCCACCCATCCCCCGCCGAGGTGGTGACCATGGCCGACTCCGTTCGCCGGCGCCGCGTCGTCCGGGACATCGAGGGCACACCCTGCCGCTGCACCCCGGACCAGCCGTGCCTGTTCCACTACGACCAGCTCGACCCTGGCCGGCAGGCCGCGGCCCGACGTCAGGCCGGCGTCCACGAGATCTACGTCGACCGGAGGTACTGATGGCCGACGACCTCCGCCCCGAGCAGGTCGCCAAGATCACGGCCACGCCGCCGCTCCCGGCCGAGCTGACCGACGCCATCCTGGACAGCTCCCCCGAGGAGCTGGCCGCAGCCATCGACCAGAAGGCCGACGACACCAGGGAGTGGCTGGAGCAGCTCGGCAAGCTCCCCCCGTCCCGGTCGGTGCTCGACTTCCCGTTCGGCCAGCTGCAGTACCTCGTGGCCGCGTGGGGGCTCTTGGCACCGTGGGGCCTTCAGCCAGGATGGGACGCCCATAGCTTCCGCAACCTGCAGAAGGTCGTTCCCAGCGATATCGCCGAGGCCGTTGATCGGCTGCTGCGCTGGGGCGGGTTCCTCCCACCCGAACCGCAGGAGTAGGCGTGCCGGGTGTCAACGCCACCGCCAGCCAGGACAGGCCCGACGGGGGAGCGAAGGCAACGAGGGCAGCCTGGACGGCATGGCCCTGTTGACCTGCCTGCGCCCGGCGCCACCACCACGATCCACCCTCGGTGCCCTGGGAGGACCGCCACGTGCGGGTGACGTTCCACTGCCCACTCGACCTCCTCGACCTGGTCGAGGCCGAGATGGGCCGCTCCGGCCGGAGTAAGGGCCGGGTGATCACCGACGCGCTCCGGAAAAGACCTGGTCAAGCTGTAAAGCACGTGCTGGTTTGAAACCAGGTGTATAGTCAGCTGGCGGCAGCGAATTGCTGCCGCCCTTCTGATCCGGGCAAAGCGCTATAGGTGCAGCACACCTGCTCTGCCCGGGTCGGCGGACCGCCGGCACCGGAGAGGAGGTTGTGGGCTATGACGCCCGAGCTCGCGAAGCTCATCATCGAAGTCGTCAAGATCGGTTTCCTGCTGGTGACCTTCGTGGTCATCTACCTGCACGTTTAGCAACAGGACCGGGTCCAACAGGAAGGCCCCGACGCCGTAGCGAGCGTCGGGGCCTTCTGTCACCTGTGGCAAAGCACCATAGGTGCAGCACGTAGTTAGTGTACGCCATGACAGGGCCGAACGACAGGGACGAATAACAGGGACAAACGACAGGGACAAACGACAGGGATGAACAATAAGAGGAAGAACGACAGGTAAAACGATAGGAAGAACCACAGGAAGAGCGACAGGGGGAGACGACGCGGCAAGTACCGCTAGGTGCGTCGGATCTCCGCGTGGTCCGCTGCAGCAGTGCCAGGGTGTCCTCACCCGTTCGTGGCGACCTCCAGCAGTTGCTTGAACGCCTCGGCGTAGCGGGCGACGTCCTCGGGGTCGCGGACGTTGCTCCCGCCGATCAGGCTCTCCACATGCACCAGCGGCCCACCCTCGCGGCCGTCGTAGATGGTGAAGTGGTGGGTATGCCAGGCCAGCAGCTCCCCGAACGGGAGCACGCCGAGGGTGACGCTGGGGAGCATGGCGACGGTGGCCAGCCGGTCCAGCTGACTCAGCATCACCGGCAGCGAGCCACGCCACCACCCATGGAAGCCCTGAACGCTCCCAGGGGCACTCCCCCCCCACCTACCTCTGGGGCTCCCTGTTGCTCCTGGGGCCGCCAGCGGCCCGCCACGGGCCATTCCAGCCCACCAGCCGAACGATCGTTCGGGAGAAGTCCGGGAACCCACCGCCCCGCCTCGTCTCCGGGGTGCAGACAGCCTCCGCCATCTGGCTTCGAGGCTTTTGGGTGCCTCGAAGCATAATGGGCTGTCAATCCCCGTTGACGCCGGGGCTGGTTGTCGGAGTTGCTTGACGGGAGCGTAAGGGTCGGCGGATGCTGCTGTGGAGGGGGTAGCGCAGCGGCTAGGCTACTTCTGGAGGTGCGGGATCGTGACGGCGGAGCCGACCGGCCACGAGCCGACCATCGCTGAGCTGGTCGACTACACGCGCGCCCACTTGCCCGCCGACCAGCGCGACGCCTATGAGCAGGCGCTGCGGGACGCCGGCCGGCAGGTCGCCGACGCCGGCGACGTCACCGCGCTCAGCGAGGTGGTTGAGCAGTGGTGGTGGGCGGCCCGGCTGGAGCATCACGGCGGTGAGGGCTGGCAGCGGCAGAAGCGCCTCATCGAGGAGGGCCGCTGGGAGGAGCTGCTCGCCAACAGCCAACCGGTCGACGTGGAGGCGATGCTGCGGGAGTCGCGGCCCTGAGCCGCTACCGGGTCCGCCATCACGATGAGTTCAGCCAGCAGGTCAGACAGCTGCCTTCGGGTGCCTCCAAGTGGCTGGCCGAACTCTACGATACCCTGCGGAATACCCCCTACCCTGGCCAGTCAGCACTGGCCGTGCGACCCCACCCCTGGCTGCCCAACGTCTACACGGTTCCGTTCCTTGACGGCCGCCTGTTCTATGCCGTGTTCGAGGGCCCCGAGGTGGGGCAGGTGATCGTCCTGCGCTACGAGACGTGAGCAGGGCCGCCGCGGGGCTGAGTCGGGATCAGGCGGGTTGGCCGTGTGCCATCTGGACGGCCTCCGGTGGCCTGGGATGAGAGATCCCACTCCAATGCCAGATTGGCAGGTCAGAGGCGCGCCGGGCAGCCAAGCTCACAGCTTGCACACGTTCTCGCCTAGCCTGGCTGAGAACGTCTGCAGCTGCCTGTAGCCTACGGCCGAACCTTCGGACATATGCACGAGGAGAGCGAGTGAGCGACCGCACTAGGATCGAGTGGACGTCGGCAACCTGGAATCCGACGACCGGATGCGATCGGGTCAGCTCCGGCTGTGACCACTGCTACGCGCTCACCCTGGCCAAGAGGCTGAAGGCCGCAGGGAACCGTCGATATCAGGTGGACGGCGACCCGCGAAGGAGTGGCCCGGGCTTTGGGCTGACCCTGCACTGGGACAAGATCGAGCAGCCGCTCAAGTGGAGGGATCCTCGATTCGTCTTCGTCGACTCAATGAGCGACCTCTTCCACGCCAAGGTCCCTATCGAGTTCATCGAGCGCGTCTTCAACGTGATGGCCGACGCTTCACAGCATCGGTTCCAGATCCTCACGAAGCGAGCGGGCCGGATGGCCAGCGTCCTCCGACGCATATGCCCTGATCCCATCCCGAACGTATGGCTGGGGACCTCAGTGGAGAACCAGGACTGGGCCGAGATCCGGATCCCGAAGCTGCTCGAAACCCCCGCCGCAGTCAGGTTCCTCTCCTGCGAGCCGCTTCTGGGGCCGTTGAACATCAAGCCATGGTTGCCGACCGGGGACCCTGGAGATACAGGAACGCCACGCTTCAACGAATCCCATGGGATCGACTGGGTCATTGTCGGAGGAGAGTCAGGGCCTCAATTCAGAGCGATCGACCCTGAGTGGGCCCGAGACCTTCGCGATCAGTGTCAGAGTGCGGCGGTTCCGTTCTTCTTCAAGCAGTGGGGAGGCAGAACCCCCAAGGCTGGGGGCCGCCTCCTCGACGGTGAGGTTTGGGACGAGATGCCTGGTCGCCCCACCGCCATTCCTACGGTGGCAGGATCCTCATCTTCTCCACTGGCCCCTGTCCGCCCGTCCTGAGCTTTCCCTTGTCATAGACCTCGGTTCGGATGCTGCCTGCCGCGCACAACCTCTTCACCGCCTGGCGGATGTGGGTCTCTCGGGCGAAGCCGACCGTCTCCCCAAAGACCACCGTGATGGTTTGCCCGACAACGAACGATCCCTGCTCGGCCAGGTGGCGTTCCAGGTTCTCAGCAATGTGGTCGATCCATCTCGCTTCGCGGTCCTCAAGTGGATCGAGGTCCAGCATCCCGTGAGCCTGGTGCGCGTACTCCCGGTACTCCTCCATGGCTGTCGAGAGCACCTGGGCGAACGCCCACAAGCCGCCCTCGTAGCTGGTGAGCAGGACGAGGCAGTAGACCGGGGGACCGTCCCAGCGGTTCTGGACCGGGATAGTGACATGGGCCCATCCCCCCGGGGCCGTCCGGAGACGATCTACGTAGCCGCTGACGATGGCCGCTTCGCGGTCTTCACCGCCTGCTTCCCAGATCGGATGCCACCAGTCACCCCCGAGCGTGGCATCCACCCGTTCCACCAGCTTGGGGCGGCGAGTCTTGAGGTAGATGGGGTCGTTAGAGCTGGAGGTCAGGTGCCCTGCGTTCCGCCGAAGACCCGGCAAGGAGAAGTTGAGCAACAGTTCGGTCGCCGGCCCGCCCAGGCCACGCTTCCGGGACAAGATGTGCTTGGTGAGCATGTCGAAGGGCACTCCCAAGCCGAAGGGATCGAAGAACGCGAACAAGGGAGCTGCTCCGACCGCCTTCATGATCTCGGGGAGATGGTCCTCTACGTCGCCCTGGTAGCACCTGAACGTGTGGTCCGTCTGCGCCAGCACCTTGTGCAGCTGTACGAACGTCTCTTCGTCCTTCTCGACGTAGAACCCCTCGAGGTTCCGGATCTCACCCAGGATCTCACGGGTGTTCTGACCACAAGCACCCCGACCTGGTACGTGCTGTTCCAGGGGCTCCTCGGCCTGGTCCAGTTCGCCATCGGGCTCACCATGCTGGCCGGTTACCGACACTCCGGCGTCTGGGGAACCCTCTGAACGGTCGCGTTTGGGGTATGCCTGGGGCATGGTCCACCGGACACCAAGGGGCACGAGCGGCTGTGCCGGACACCGCGAAGCTGCTATTCATCTGCGGAAATGCTCAGTGGCAGCGGCTGCATCTGTCCTGGTTTCCTGACACAGAAGCGGTGATGAGAGCTGCGCCTGGGCATCACTGTCAAGACCACTGAGAACCGGGAGAGTAGGAGTCAAGCTGTGCAAGCTCCGCTACGCTCGGTCCGCGCTGGGTCCGTGTCACAACGGTCCTATAGGGGCATCAGCGGTCACCAACGGTCACCGACGATTCAGAGGAACCGCAGGTCGCCAGCCCTCCAGCTCAAGCAGCAGGGATGATGCAAGCGGGTGATTCGGATTGTGGTCCCGAAGGTCAGAAGCCTCAGCAGCCGGCGCGCAGTCGGATGGGCCAGACGTCGTCGCGGCGGCGCTAGTTCCTGGACGCTATCGGAGGGCTCGGGGGCGGTAGCGTGCGAAGAGGAGCGCCTCGACCGCGTCCTGGGGTATCGGGCCAAGGACGTCAGCGTCGATGTGGCGCAGCGTCCTGTCGTCGAGCCAGAGCCGGTCGGCCTCGACTCTGTCGACGCGGGCGATGCAGGTGTGGCCGGGTAGCCGAACGACGGCCGTGGCGTCCGGCACAAGCGTGCGATAGTACCTGGTCCCCAACGCCCAATCGCCTGGGCGGAAGAGCCGAGAGCCCGTCGGGCGGGCGACCTTGTAGACGCCGATTGGCCAGCGCATTGCAGTCGGCATGATAGAGCTGGCTCACGGAGCAGACGACTGGCCGTGGGGCACGCTGGGGGCACGGACTGACGGTCAACAGCGGTCAACAGCGGATCATCTCGGCTAGCGAATGCGCTGGTGTCGGCCGGTCGCGACCTGGCGCCGCAGGTCTGGAGCCAGCTTGTTTCGCGCTCTTAAGGCAACGGTTCGGTCCTGTCTCGCTAAGGTCGTCACAGACCTTCCTCACTTCCTCAAGGCCGGCCCTGCGGGCGGGCGGCCGCCTGCGGGCGGCCGTCCTCGCGCCGGCACGACACGACGGTCATCGGGGAGCCGGCTTCACCCAACACGCCCCCAAGGGACTTTGGCTGCTGGGTCGTTTGCGCGCGGCCTTGAGCGCGGGATCGGAACGCCTCCACTCATGTCATCAGGACCGCACCGGCGCGCATGCTCCTGGCGATGACCCGTAATGCGAGCCCGATCAGGATGAATACCACACCTAGACCGGCTGCCATCGCCGCCACGCCGAAGGCGACGACGGAGGTGAACAACGACGCCTGCAGGAATGATGCCGTCATCACGGTCTGCCGGTTCGGGTCGTCCTGGGGCAGCTGCGCATACGTCTTGCCGCCGGCGATCTCGTTCGCGTGCTGGGCGATGACGTTCGCCTGCGCGTACGCCTCCCACGGCTGGTCCACATGCTGGCCGCCGAAGTTCGCTGCGTCCTCGGACACCGTGATCTGCTGATCTCCCAGCGTGGTGGCCACCACGATGTACGTGGCCATCCCGCCGACCAGCAGGATCCCACCCGCGACGATGACGAGCAATCCAAGCAGTCGGACGTGGCTCCCTGACCGTCGGTCTGTCATGGACGATGCTCCCTTCGCGCGGCAGGTGTCCGGCAGGTAGCCTTGACCCACCGATGAGGCTCGGCGTCTGATGGCGCACGGTCAACACGTGACGTGGACCATCGAGGAGCCCAGGCGGGCGCACGCGGCTGGCTGGCGGTGCAGCCGCTAGCGGGCCGCGGCCAGCGAGCCGGGCTCGCGACCGGGACCGCCGGGGACGGTACTGACCCGACCCAACTGCGGGGTCGCTGCCTGATGGTCGACGAACGCGCGTCTCATTCGGGACTCGCTCAGGAGGCATGTGGTCGCCCTGGACGGACTCCCCCATCGCCAGAGAGGATTCCTCTCCTGGCGAGGCCAAGCCACCTTCGCTCCCGCCGGTCGTGTCCTCCGCGTGCCCGTAGCATCGGTCCCTGACGGTCCCCACGGACAGCAGCGGTCGGTCGAGACGAGCGTTGAGCGGCGCCATCGGCGAAGCATCCCGCGTGGACGGACGGCCTGGACGCGCCTTCCAAGCTCGTGACCGTCACGGTCCTACAATGCCGCTGTCCGAGGGAGGAACCGATGGTGGACAGTGCAGATCCCACCGGGCAGGCCTTAGAGCTGGCCAGATCCGCCACCCTGGCCACGGCGCGGCGGAGGACCGCCCTAGCCGCCGTCGCCAGGCCCACCGCCCAGGTCGCCGGGCTGCTATTGGTGGAGGTCCTGCGCAGCCCGCGGGGCCGGGCGGCCGCACTCAGCCTGGGACGATCGCTGGCGGGTTGGCTGGCCGGTCGGCGCCCCCCGGCCTCGGCTGGCGTGGAGGTGACCACTCGGCAGGTCACGGTGGTGGAGCACGCTGACACCGGCGTGCTGGTCCATCGTGTCGAAGCGGCGCTGGTCGTGCGCACCTTGGGCGTGACTCGCGGTTGGCCCGCGGACGATCAGCAACTCCCGGACAGCAAGGGACAACAGCGGTAAACGAACCCCCAGCTAGACAGCCCCTTCTTACCGATCTCCGCACCTCAGGCGACCACCCGGAAAGCTCTCTTATCGAGGCTTCAGCGTTGGAGTGACGCGCGTTGGCGGCGAAGCCGCAGGTCACGGCGGTGAAGTCCTGTCACCATGACTCCGAAAACTCAGTAAGGCAACGGTCAGCCGCCGGGCGGCCGGTAGGCGAGGCTCTGCGCCTGGCGCAGAGCCTCCAGGGTCTCCTCCACCGTCAGCAGCACCGTGGTCGACAGCGAGCTGAACGCGCCACTGGCCGCCACGGTGACCAGCGCGCTCGCGATCGTGGTGCTGTCGGGGGCCTCCGCCAGGACATAGCCGTCGTGATCGCCGAAGGCATACCACAAGCCGAGCAGCTTGCCCCCGCTGGCTTCGAGCAGCGGCCCGACGGTCTGGCGTCGGTCTTCCGGCTCCTTGATCAGCTTGGCCCACGCCTCGGGTGTCATGCTGAACTTCACCAGATATAGCGGCACCGTGACCCCCTCATCGGCTGACCGACAACCGAGCAACGGCCGATCTTGGCGCCTCAGCGGCCCCATGGCAACGATCACTTGCCGGGCCAAGCACACGACCCGGCCAGAGTCGAGGTCGCGGCAGACTCCGTTAGTCAGCATGGAGCGGCCGGCTCCGTTCCGCAGGTAACAAGTGCGTGGGTCATCCACGATGGCGCGGACGGAGCCACATACGGAAGGAGCCGGCCGTGCCCAGTGTCTCGCACCTCGGCCCGACC